>ERZ779896.1380-NODE-1380-length-20832-cov-5.644559_pt1 | contig 20832 bp, 21 predicted proteins | sample MGYA00511067_ERZ779896 | MGnify/ENA primary metagenome ERZ779896 (study PRJEB29588, sample SAMEA2161597) | human gut metagenome | biome: human gut; feature: human-associated habitat; material: faeces | place: Denmark | collected 2008/2010 ... | reverse complement strand
TCGGCTCGTCAAGGAGCAAAACTTCAGGCTCGCAGGCGGCGACCGCCGCAATGGAAACGCGCCGCTTCTGCCCTTCGGAGAGGGACTGCGGATGCCGTTTCCAAAGGTGTTTTACGCCGAACAGCTCCGCAATCTCTGCGGCGTATTCTTCGCTCTTTGCCCCGAACGAAATCTCCTGCCGCACGGTGGGCATAAAGAGCTGGTAGTCGGGATTCTGATAGACGACGCCTACCTTTTTATACCAAGCCTTGCTGCCCTTCGGCTTTTGTTTGAATTTTTCGTCTATGTACTGCGCTATATTGCCGCCCGTAGGCTTATATAATCTTGCAATCAGGCGCAGGAGCGTCGTCTTTCCGCAGCCGTTTTCGCCGAGGAAAACCGTTCTGCCGCCCTTCGGAATTTCAAGCGATATATCTTTGAGAATGCCCCTGTCTTTGACGGAAAATTTTACGCTTTTGAGTGTAAATAGCGGCGCGCCAACTTCAAAGGGCTTGCAACTATCGCCGATTTTTGCCGTCTGTGCCTGCAAGTATGCCGCCTTATCCTCTATTCTCTTTACCGTCCTGTCGCCGATATGCCACACGGTATCGACGAACGGAAGCACCATGTCGAGGCGGTGCTCTATGACGACCACGCAATACCCCGCTTTAGCGAGCGAACGGAGCGTTCCCATCAGCATCGCCGCGCCGTCCTTGTCGAGGTTAGCGAGCGGCTCGTCTAAAATGATGATCTTCTGCCCCATTGCAAGCGTGCTTGCGGTGATGAGCCGCTGTTTCTGTCCGCCCGACAGCGTGCGGCACTTCCATGTTTTATCGAGCTTCAACAGATTGCAGACAATGTTTATCTGCTTTTGTATCTTTTCGGGCGGGAAAGCGAGGTTCTCGCAGCCGAAGGCGATCTCGTCCTCTACTATTTTCTGAATAATCTGCTCGTCGGCGTTCTGCAAGACGACGCCCACTTTGCGGCAGACATAGCCGAGCTTTTTGCCCTTTATGTCCTCGCCTGCAATTTTGACTTCTCCCGTAAGTTCGCCGTAGTTGACGTTGGGAATGATGCCGCTGACTATATACATGAGCGTGCTCTTCCCTTCGCCCGAATGCCCGGAAAGGAGCGTCACTTCGCCATATTCTGCGGTAAAGTCGGTGTTTTCGAGTATCTTCGATTTTCCGTCGTAGGAAAAATTCACTTGTTTAAGTTCGATCGCGTTCATAAGACAATCACCAACACCGCGCCCGCGATAAGTCCGAGAACATAGACTATATCGGAGATCGCGAGGCTTTCTTTTTTGTATATGGTATAGCGCACTTTTCCGAGCGCGAACCCGCGCGTTTCGACAGACAGCGCGAGCGTGTCTGAAATGTTGACAAGCCGCATGACGAACGGCACGAGAAAAGCTCTGTATAATATCTTCGGATTGAGTATGCTGCCCGCGCCGCGCGTTTTCATCGCCTCGCGCACTCTCTTTATCTCGCCCCGAAGCATAGGCACGAACGACATCGCAATCAGCATTCCGAGCGTGACCGAGCGGGGCGTATGTACTTGAGAAAGGCTCCTCGTCATCCGCACGGGCGCCACCGACATTCCGGGAACAATGGCGAGGAACACCGCGCCGAATCGGTTTGCCATAGACCAACCCGAATCGAACGTTCCCGTCGCCGCATAGAAGATCCCGAAGAATATCCCCGCAACCACGATAAATGCGGGCAGTGCGTGCAGACAGGATTTCCAACACCCGAAGATCATGAGCCACACAAACACTGCGCCAAGAAATACGGAGCACGCGAGCAGGTCTTTCGCCATGACAAGCCCGAACACGATGACGAATATCCCGGACAGGATAGCCACCAACGGATAAAGTTTTTGGTTCCAGACCGCCTTCACTTTTTCATTACTCCGGATTTTCTCATTTCGCGCGAGATGATAAGCCCTATCACCGTTCCCAACGCGCACACGGCCACGACCGCAACGCTCATTCCGATCGCTATGCCGGGATTTGCCCCGATAAACGCGCTCACCGCTATTCCCGTTTCGTCCGTGACGGTATAGAGGAAATTATAATAGATATACAGGAACGGCAACGTCAGAGGGAAGAAAATAATCCCCGCAAACACGCTTGCGCCGTCTTTTTTGTAGCCGCGGAAGATGAGCACCGTGAGCGCTTCCGTGATGACCGCGCAGATGAGGATGCACACGAACATGACTGTGCTCATAAATATAAGCACCACGCCGCAGCACACGGACATAAACAGTAAGGAACCCGTCTTTCTCACCTTCATCATGCCAATGACGGGAAAAATAGAGAATTGCAGACCGAGGCAGACCTGCACGATGCCGAACACGGGAATATTCCCCACGAGCGGCATGATAGCGCCCGTGACGAGCATACACGCCGCCATAATGGCGAGGAACACGATGTCCTTTATCTTATACTTGCGGAAGATCTTGTTTTCGTCGTCGGCATCTTCCTTGACGGGGCTTACAGGCTCCGCCTTTTCTTCCTCAGCTGCGGTATCCACTATTTCTTCCGTATTTTCGATCAATGCCTGCGCGGCAGATTGTTCTTTGGTCGTTTCTTTTTCTTCTTCGTTCACGTTACCGTCCCTCCGTCATAACTCCGTTTTCTACTTTGTAAATCCTGTCCGCAATCGCCATTGTCGATTCCCTGTGCGATACCAAAATGATGCTCTTTTTGCTCTTCTGTTCGGCGAGGGATTTTAAGATCATGCCCTCGTTGATGGAATCGACGTTGCTCGTCGGTTCGTCCAACAAAATGAGCTGGCTGCCCTTTAAGAACGCGCGGGCAAGCCCGATACGCTGTTTTTCGCCCGCCGAAAGATTGTCGCCCATCGCACCGACTTGCGTCTTGTAGCCGTCGGGAAGCGACATGATAAAGTCATGCACCGACGCCATTTTGCATGCCCTTTCGATTTCTTCCTGCGTGGCGTCCGGCTTTGCGATTCGCAGGTTATCCTCGATGCTCTCGTCGAAGAGATAGGTCGTCTGCGAGACCATCGTCACATTGTCCAAAAGATTATCCGAGTCGATTTTATCGACATCAATGCCGTTGTAGTCGATTTCACCCTTGTCTTTCTCCCAAAAGCGGAGCAGGAGTTTTAAGAAGGTCGATTTCCCGCAACCGCTCTCTCCGACGATGCCGATAATTTCGCCCTTTTTTGCGTGCATACACACATCTTTGAGCACGGGAATGTTATCCTCATACGCAAAGGACAGATCTTTTACATTGAGATTTTCGTAGTCAAAAGTTTTTCCGTTCTTGACGGGCGTTACGGCGGGCTTTTCTTCCAAAAGATTGAGAACGCGATCGCCGCTGGCAAAGGTCTGCGTGAGGTTGCCGGGCAATGCCGACACCGCGAGTACGGGGCCGAAGCTACCGAAGATCGTCACCACACCGATGAGCATCCTGCCGAGGTCGAGCATTTCAAAATGCACGAGCAAGATACCGACAATCAGCGAGATTGCGATGAAAAGCGTTACCATGAGTTCGGTTGCGGCGCTTGCACGGGTGATACCGTTTTTCATCTTCTTCGTCTCTTTCAGAAGAATATCCGAACGGCGGTTGACTTCTCCTTCCCTGTCCTTTTCGGCATTGTTGAGAACAATGTCTTTAATACCCTTGATGCTGTCGAGAAAGTAAGCGTTGAAACCAGCGAACTCCCTGCGATAGTTGACGCCCGATTCTTTGAGCGCCTTTGACGAGATGAGCGGCACAATGATACCGATGACGATATATCCCACAAGCGCTACAAGCGCAAGATACCAGCTTGCCACAAATCCCACGAACAGGAACACGGCCAGCGATACCAGCACGGCAATGCAAATGGGGCTGATGGTATGCGCGTAGAACACTTCCAGCGTTTCAATGTCAGAAGTGATCATGGCGATAATACTGCCCTTTTGCTTACTTTCGAGCTTTGCGGGACAGAGCACGCGGAGTGCCGCGAAGATCTTATCGCGCAATACCGCAAGCAACTTGAACGCGATATAGTGGTTACTGTACTGTTCGAGATACCGAAGTCCTCCACGCACGACGCCGCAGCCGACGGCAAGGCCGATGATCCAGCCCCACGAGAGGGAAACTTCGGCGCATAAGCCCATAATTCCGAGCGCCTTTGCTACGCCCGTTGCACCGAATACGGTCACACCCATCGCCGCGATGAAGCCAACCGAACCGTTGATGACGGCGAGGATCATGATATACGACAGCGAACCGAGCAGCACAATGAGGCTCGCCATGATTTTTGCGCCGCTTCTGCGGAGTTTCTGCTTTTTCATGCTCTCACCTCCGCTGTGGTAACATTGATTTCTTTATACCCCTCTTCCAACGCTTTCTGCGTGTTGAAGAGTTTTGCATAGCCGCCCTGTGCGCTCATCAGCTGCGCATGGCTGCCGTGCTCTTTGACTTCCCCTTCTTCCATATAGTAGATATTGTCCGCGGGGACGACGTTTGCAAGGCGGTGCGAAATGACAATTACGCTTTTGTTCTTGCTCATTGCCTTGATGTTATCCATAATGATAGCTTCGCTCTCAATGTCGATATTGCTCGTCGCCTCGTCAAAGACGTAGATGTCTTTGTCTGCTACGAGGTTGACCGCAAGCGCCAGCCGCTGTTTCTGCCCGCCCGATACGTTGTTTGCATCCTCTGTGATGACCTTATCCAGCCCGCCGTTCTCCTTTATAAAGTCTGCGAGGTTAACTTTTTCAAGAGCGCTCCAGATTTTCTCGTCGCTCGCGTTCTTCTTTGCAAGTTCAAAGTTGGCGCGCACGGTGTCGTTGAAAATATAGGTATTGTACGAAACGGACGCGAGGCGGGAATAGTAGGACTCGCGCGTAACGTTCTCCAAAACTTCACCCCCGACGGTAACGCACCCTGCTTTCGGGCGGTACGCGCCGACGAGCATATTGACGACGGTGCTTTTGCCGCAGCCGCTCTCGCCGACGATCGCCGTCATGCCCTGTTCGGAGAAGGTCATATCCACATTTTTAAGCACGTCGCGCTTGCCGTCGTAGGAGAAAGTCACGCCGTTCAATTTGAGTTCTGTACCGCTTACTTCGTTCTCTCCCCACACGGGATCGGGTACGTTCAGAAGAGAGATGATCTTTCTGCCCGCGCTCGCGCCGTTCATGGCAACATGGAAAGCCGAACCGAGCGAACGGAGCGGCAGGGAAAAATCCACCGCCACAAGAATGAGAAAGAGCGCGGCGGCAGGCGCAAGCCAGCCATTCATAAGCCCCACAATCGAAAGCGCGATTCCCGCGCCCGCGCCGCCGTATGCCACCAAGTCCATGATGGTGGTACTTGCAAGCTGCATGACGAGCACCTTCATCGTGATCTTGCGGAACTCCTCCGCGCTCGCGTTCATCTTGACGTGGCGGGCGGCGTCCGCCTTGAAAATCTTTAATTCTTTCAGCCCCTGCACGCTGTCTAAAAAAGCGTCGCCCATCGAGGTGTATTTGCCCCAATACTTTGCGAATATCTTTTTGGCATACTTACTTACCGCCACGATGGACACGGGAATGAGCGGCACACACGCCAAAAGCACCAGCGAAGTGCGCCAGTCTATCCCAACGCAAATGCAAAACAAAATAATAGGCGCGAGCATGGAAAAAAAGAACTGCGGCAGATATGTGGAGTAATACAGATCGAGCTGTTCGATGCCCTCCATTGAAACCTGCGTCAGTCCTGCCATGCTCATGCCGTCCGTCGAGCGCACGCCGAGTTTTAAGATTTTGTCATAAGTGCGTTCGCGCAAGTCCTTTTTGACCTTGCGCCCCAGCATATCTTTCAAATTGCCGGTGCAGCGGCTTGCAATATACCGCACGATAATGGCAATGACCGCCGTTATCGCGGGATATATGTAGGCGAGCGGCTCGTATCCTTCGATGAGAAAGTACACCGCCCAACAGATGCTCGCCGTAATGCCGATGTTTGCAAGCATACCGAGCACCATTAAAAGGACGGTATAGACGACGTACTTTTTGTTTCCGCCGATGAGTTTTAAGAGTTCTTTATCAAACATCTGATTCTGCCTTTTCTTCCTTTTTTAACTTCTTTTTGTATTTTATCATCTGAAAGACGTGCCCCATCGCGAACACGGGGTGCGTGAATATCATACTCGGCCCCGCCCACTTCATAACATCCTTTATCTTCTCACGCATATCCGGCTTATAGCAATGGATACGACAGAAAGAACAGAACTTTTTGTTGACCTTGAACGGGCATTTTTCGAGACGGAAGAGCGCGTATTCTGTAAGCGCCCTGCATTCCTCGCATAGCTCCTCCCCTCTCGTTCCGTGCTTGCCGTGACAATATTTTTTGATCATCACGGGGATGAGCTTCTTTTCTTTCTCCCACGCTTTGAGTTCTTTGGGCGTTTTCTGCGTTTTTGTTCCCTTCACGATTTGCCTCTGTTTCGCCACATACGAGTTCGCATACACTAACTCACGGGCGAAAAATTAGGTACGCAGTAGCGAACTTATGGGTTAAATAAAAATTCGCCTTTCAAGTTCCCTCTTGCGAACCAATATATAGTATAATCATTTCTGCCTTGCAAGTCAAATATATTTACCGCGGTTAATTAAATTTTTCCGAAAAATTTGCCTGCACAAAAAAAGGAACGCACGCGGCGTTCCCTTTTCCTTACTCTTTGATATAATTCCGGAACACTTCCATCATCTCGTCGGAGACGACGTGTTCCATGCGGCAGGCGTTTTCTTCGGCAAGTCCAGGCTTTGCTCCGAGCTTTGTAAGCGCCTTTGTGAGCGTCTGATGCCGCTCGTAAACACCCTCTGCCTTTTTTCTGCCTGCGTCGGTGAAACTAAGATTTCCCGTTTCGCGGTCGATATGAATATACCCTTTCTTTTCAAGGAGATTGACGCCGCGCGAAACGCTCGATTTGGCAAGACCGAGTTCATCGCGCACATCTACGGCGCGCACGTTCGGCTGCCCTTTATGCAGCAAAAGAATGGTCTCCAAATACATTTCTTCCGACTCTCTCGTCCTCTTGATAGCCATGCGCGCACCTCCTTATATCATTTACAATATAGATTATACTCTGTTTTCAAGAAAAAGTAAAGAAAAAACGCGCGGCGTTAACATACGCTAACAGAAATAATCTTTTATCCCAAAGCAACATCTAACGTCATCATCACGGCAAAGCCGAGCATTGCGCCCCATGTGCCGAAATGCGGGTGTTCGGAGAGATGTGCGTCCGGAATAAGATCTTCCACGACTACAAATATCATTGCACCCGCAGCAAACGCCAGAAACCACGGCTGTGCCACCGTGAGATTTGCTGCAAGAAAATACCCGACGACGGCAAATACAGGTTCCACCGCTCCGCTTGCCGTTCCGAACAAAAAGGCTTTACCGCGGCTGCCCGTCGCCGTTTTCATGGGCAAAGACACCGCCGCGCCTTCGGGAAAGTTTTGAATGGCGATACCGATCGCAAGCGCCAGAGCGGAAACATATGCGGAATATTCACCCATTGCCGCAGCCGCACCAAACGCAAAACCGACGGCGAGACCTTCCGGAATGTTGTGTATGGTCACCGCAAGAAACATTTTAGTGGATATTTTCAAAGAACTGCGCGGGCCTTCTTCCTCGTTCGTCCCATTGTGGAAGTGCGGTACGACATGATCGAGCAACACCAAAAACAAACCGCCAAGCAAAAAACCGATAAGCGCGGGAACAAAATTCCACTTGCCCCAGCTTTCTGCCCCTTCTATAGACGGAATGATGAGCGACCACACAGACGCTGCGACCATGATGCCGGACGCAAAACCGAGAAAAAGCGTATTTGCCTTGTCGGATATATCTCTTTTGAAAAACCAGACGATCGCGCTCCCTGCCGTCGTGGCAAGAAAAATGACCGAAAATCCTAAAATTATCATTGCCGTCTGACTCATGTTACTCCTCCGTCTCTGCCTTTATAATGTTCTTTTTACCCCCTCGACAACGCACCATACTTTGCGTGTTTTATGAATTTTGACATCGGAAAAACCTGCCTCCGACAGAAAGGAAGCGAGCTGCTCCGCTGTATAGATTGTCATGCCTTCGCAGCGTTTTGCCCAGAATTTTCCCTTTTCTGGGTCGGTCATTTCAGAGGCAATCATGACTTTGCCGCCTTGTTTCAATACGCGGCAAATCTCTTTCAGTCCGCACACGGGATCAGGCCAGAAATATATGGATTCAAAGGACACCGCCCTGTCGAATGTATCATCCCGATACGGCAGACGCATGGCATCGCCGCATAAGATACTGCACCTGTCCGCAAATTTTCTTGTTACTTTGCGGCTGCATGCAACACTTTCTTCCGAATAATCAATTCCATCGGCGCGGCTTTGGGGAAAACGCTCCAAAATACGGACAAGATTTCCGCCTCCGCCGCAACCGACGTCCAAAACACTTTCTCCGTCTTTCAGCGGACACACCTCGAACGCCCAAAGAGCGAGAGGCGCATGCCCTTTGTTCATTGCGCTCACGATCATTTTGCCGAATTTTCCCGTCGGCTTTTTGCAATTGCTTAAAAATTTTTTTATCATAGCCCCTGCACCTCTTATAGCTTATACTCGTACACCAGCGATTTGCCGGGCACGCCGAAGGAATACGGCTTTTCCCATACGAGTTTGAAACCGCGCTTTTCATAGAATGTGTATGTGGCGTCCGTATCGGTGAACACGCGCACCGTCTTTACGCCGCTCTGAATGCACCGCTCCTTAAAGGCTTCCCAGAGCGCAGTTCCCAAACCTTTGCGGAAATCTCTGCGCGAGCAGAGCGCCATCAGTTCGCAGTCGCAGGCAAGCGGCGTGTCTTTCCCGTTCTCTTTCAGCTTTTTATAGAAGACGTCAAATTGTGCCTTGAACGGTGCGGACATCTTGTAGCCGCCGAACATAAACTTGAAAAAGCACCTTAACCACGCCTTGTAGTGCGGTTTTGCGTCGTGCGTTTTGGCAAGCGATTTGTCAAAACTCTTTTTGTAATGCCCGATAATAAACCCGACGACCTGTCCTTCGCTCTCCGCGACGTATGCAAACGAACACTTTTCGATGAGCACCTGCGCGTAGTCGCGCAAAAATATCTTATCCTTTTCCGTCAACGGACAGTCAAAGAAACTTTCGTAAAAACATTTTGCACAGGCGGGAACATCTCTTTCCTCATATTTGCGGACGACAAACATTGCACTCACCTCTTGCGCGAAAACAATCCGTGCTTTTCGTATGACTGGCTTTGAATATTGCCGACAGTATAACCCTGCGCGGTGATCGCCGCCTTAATGCGCGTAATATCCACGCCGTCCTCGGCGATAACTTCCGTTCTGCCCTTTGCATGGGAGGACGCGACCTTCTTCACGCCCTCCACGCGGCGCACTACGTCGTTGACGTGCGTTTCGCACATTCCGCAGCGCATTCCCTCAACTTCCAACGTAATTTTGAGCATACACCTCATCCCCTCACTTTGCCGCTTTTTCACCGAGCGCGCGGCAGGCGGCAAGAGCGTCGTCGTCCGGTGCGTTGTTGCAGATGAGTCCGTCCTCGATCATCACGCCGCCCGCGGCTTCCACTCTCTGCTGCCAGGTGCGCATCCATTCGCCGTCGCCCCAATCGTAAGAGCCGAACAGCCCCACTTTTTTGCCCGAAAGCGAACCTTCGACGGACGAGAAGAAGGGCTCGAACTCGCTCTCTTCCAGCTCCTCGCTGCCCATTGCGGGGCAGCCGAACAAAAGCGCGTCGCTACCGACCACATCGGCGCTTGCCGCGGAAACGGGCAGAAGTTCGACCTCCGCACCCGCGTTCTTTGCACCCTCGGCAATGGCATTTGCCATTGCCTCCGTATTGCCCGTACCCGACCAATACACGATAGAAACTTTCATAAGATACCTCCTGAAAAATATTTTTTATCCTACATTAAATATCTGAGACAGAGTCTTCCCCCTGTCCATGTGCCGGCAGATACAGGCGGAACAACGGCGGAACCGCTCGAACGTGCGCGCCGCTTCGCCCACATTTTCGTACACCTTCCACGCGCCGCAAAGGATACAGCCGTCGGGATCGCGCAGAAAGCCGCACACGTCGCCGAGCGGATAACCGAGAAATACGCCGATCTCGTGCGGAAATTCGCCGCTCATGCGGCATTTCAACTGTTTTAGCGCTTCTTCCACCGAACCGTATTCATACCCGAACCGCGCAAGGAACGCCCTGACGTCCGGCGAAAAGAGATACTGTTCCAGCCGCGCCCTATGGCAGACATACACGAGCAGCCGTTCCTCGTCCTCGCGCAGAAGTATGAACGCAAACCCTTTCCCTGCAAAGCGGCGTGAAAGCGTTTGAATGACATCCTCCTCCCCTTTCCTTAAACTGACAAGGCTGGCGATTTTCAGCCCCGCGAACGTAACGCCGCAATGACGGCCGATGGCATATTCCGTTGCGCTCATTTTTCTCCTTTGAGTTCGCCATTGCGAACCATATGCGTTTTAATAAGTTCGCATAAGCGAACTTATTAGTATTATACACGGAAGGGAGACGTTTGTCAACCCTTCCGCGCAAGTTTTTCAGATACGCCACTCGCCCGACTGCTGTTGCAATGCGCACATATTAGCGTATATACCGCCCTTTGCGAGGAGTTCTTCCGGACTTCCCTGCTCGGCAACTTTGCCGTCCTTTAATAAGACGAGCTTATCCGCGCCCTCCACCGTGCGCATACGGTGCGCGATGATGAGTACCGTTTTGCCTTTGACGAGGCGGGAAATGGCGCGCTGAATGTGCGTTTCGTTCTCCGCGTCGAGGGAAGCCGTTGCTTCGTCGAGAAGGATGACGGGCGAATCTTTGAGAAGTGCACGCGCGATGGAAATGCGCTGCCGCTCCCCGCCCGAAAGCGCCGAGCCGTTTTCGCCTATCATCGTCTGATACCCTTCGGGGAGTTTTTCAACGAACTCGTCGCACTGCGCCTCCCTTGCCGCAGCGAGCACTTCCTCGTCCGTTGCACCCTGCCGACCGATGCGGATATTTTCCATGACGGTATTGTTGAACAGCGTGACGTCCTGAAAGACAATGGAATATGCCGAGAGCAGTTTTTCGGGATCGACCGTCTTTACGTCCGTGCCGCCGAGCGTTATTTTCCCGCTGTCTGCGTCCCAGAACCTTGCGGCAAGTCTGGCTGCCGTACTCTTTCCGCCGCCGGACGGGCCGATGAGCGCCGTCACTTCCCCCTGCTTTGCCGTAAACGTTACCCCGGAAAGCACTTGCTCGCCCGTGTTATAGGCAAAGGACACGTTGTCGAACACAATGTCGTAGCCGTTCGTTTTCAATTCTGCCGTACCCGGCTGAACGGGATAGTTTTCGATCTCGCTCATTCTCTCGATGGGAATGTTCGTAGAGATGATTGCGGCAAGGTTTTGCAGCGACGAACTCAAAGGATCGTACAATCTCGACACGACCAAAAGATACATGAAGAACGTAAGAATGGTAATTGCATTATTTGCCAGCAGCATTCCGCCGACGAGCGCGACGGTGCCGATGCCGAGTTTGAGTATCATCCCCGCGGGAACGACGAACAGCGCGCCGCCGAGCTCAGATGCTATCATGCGCTTTTCCTGCAGATCTATCTTTTTATCCAAGCCTTTCAGGTACTTTTCTTCCGCGTTATTGGACTTTAAGTCGCGCATGGTTTCGAGCGCTTCCTGAATGCCGTCCGCAACGGCGAGTTTTGCCTCCGTCTGGCGGCGGGTAAAATAGTTCTGCACCTTACCTGAAAATGCGACGATGGCGAGCGATACGGGCAGCACCCACAGCGCGGCAAGAGCCATTCGCCAATCGAAGATAAAAAGACAGACGGCGATGATGACCGTGGAGATCATCGAACCGAAAAATTCGGGTATCCAGTGCGAAAAGGACTGTTCGAGCGTGGTGCAATCCGCCATAATGGTCGTAGTGAGGTCGGAGAGGTCGCGCTTTCCGAAGAAGGACAGCGGCAGTTTGCGCAATTTTTCCGCGAGCGAAATACGCCGAACAGAACTTTCTTTATATGTTGCATAATAGGTCGCTCCATACACCCAGCGGTAGGAAAAAAGAATGAGCAGGACTGCCGCCACCATGCCGACAATATAGATCCACAGATGTCCCTGCGGCACGCCGCCCGCATACAAGTCGGATACAAGCAGATATAAAAGGCTGACGGGCAGCATGAGCGTGAGGTTGTGTACCATGCAGGAAATCGTGGCGATGACGAGGTCTTTCGCTCCCTGACGCGAGAGCGCGTATTTTTTCATGATGAAATTCAGCATTTTGCACCTCCTACTTTCCAAGCGATGGATGTACGGTATTCTTCATACATATCGTGATACAGCCCTTTTTTCTCCATAAGCTGCGCGTGCGTACCTTCTTCTGCGATTTTACCGTCTTTCAAAACGTAAATCTTATCTGCGTTCTGCACGGTGGTGAGGCGGTGTGCGATCATGATGACCGTTCTGCCCTCCGCAAGCCGTTCAAACGCACGCTGCACCGCCGCTTCGTTTTCGGGGTCGGCAAACGCCGTCGCTTCGTCCAGGACGAGCACGGGCGCGTTTTTGAGCATGACGCGCGCAATGGCAATACGTTGCTGCTCTCCGCCCGAAAGGTACACGCCCTTGCTGCCGATGACGGTGTCCACGCCATGCGGGAACTTGTTCAGAATATCGTCGCATTGTGCGTTATGGAGAGCGGCGAGCACCTCTTCCCGCGTTGCAGAAGGTCTGCCCATGCGCACGTTTTCAAAGATGGAAGTTTTGAGCAGTTTGCTGTCCTGAAAGACATAAGCGACGGTATCGTTCAGCGTCTGCCTGTCAATATCCTTGACGTTGACGCCGCCCACTTTGACCGCGCCCGACGCCGTATCCCAAAAACGGGCTACAAGTCCCGCAGCCGTCGTCTTTCCTCCGCCGGAGGGCCCTACAAGCGCCACCGTTTCACCCGCTTTTACATCAAGAGTGATGCCGTCGATGGCGTTCCTGTCCGCACCTTCATATGCAAACGTCACGTTCTCAAACGTAACGGAATTATCCTTCGGGGTCTGCGGCGCGGACGGTTCGGACAGCGGCTTGATCGCCAAGATACCGTCGATACGCTGCAAGGCGTCGGAAACGATCATATTGTTTTCGCTCATAAACATGACCTTCATCAGCGTGACCGAGATGATGGGCGTAAAAATGATATAAAAGATGAGGTTCAGAAGGAAGGTTCCGTCCACACCGCCCGCAGTAAAGCAAAGCCCCGCGATGATGAGCGGCACGAACACGCAGTTAATAGCGGTCGTGAATGCGACCATCGGCCACATCAGGCTTTTGGTGTAGGCGACTACCCATGTATGGTAACTGTCTATGGAGCCTTTGAAACGCTTGAAAGAGAATACCGTCTGCCCGAATGTCTTGACGACGGGTACGCCGCGCACATATTCCACCGCCTCGTTGTTCATGTTTTCGAGCGCGCTCTGATACTCTTTCATCTTTCGCGCCATGTCCTTTCCCGTCATTTTGGACATGATGATAAAGCCGAGGACGGTCGGAATAAGGCTCAAAAGTCCAAGCCGCCAGTCGAACACGAAGAGTAGCACGATCATCCCGACGGGCGTTGCGAATGCGCCAACCATATCGGGCAGTTGGTGCGCAAGGTACGTTTCCGTTGCCCCGCTCGACTCGTTGACGATACGGCGCACCCTGCCGCTGCCGAGGCTGTTCATAAATCCGACGGGGAGCGCCCCGATATGGCGCATCGCCCTTTTTCGCATATTGCCCGCCACGCGGAACGCCGCGACGTGCGAACACATGAGCGCCGCGAAATAGACGAGCATGGAAATGAGAGCGCTGCCGACCGCCCACCATCCGTACACGGAAAGACTTCCCTGTACCGCGGCAAAATTTCCGTTCGCTTCGATGACTTCACGCACGATGAGCCACACGAAGATAAACGGCACGAGCGCGGTCAGCGCGCTGACGGCGGAAAGCGCCCACGAAAGATAGGTGAGCACCCTTCGCCGCCCGGCATAGTCCATCAAAACGGAAAGATTGCCCTTCCCTTTTGCCTTACTTTGCATAAATACCTCCTGTATATTAAGTTCGTTATAGCGAACTATATATCAAAAAAACAGCTTTCGTTCGCGCTTTTATTTTAGTTCGTATATGCGAACCATGCGTCCGAAAGAACGGGGCTTAAAGCCCCTGTTTCTTTTTAGCTTATATTATGACAAACCCATGAGCCTATCCCAACCCGCATAAAAGAACTCGCAGACGGCGTCGACATATTCCATTGCGTCCTCTTTGGGAAAATCGTGCGCGACTACCTCGAACACACCGTTAAAGAGCGCGCTCGCAAGCATATGGTTGATGTCCCGCCGAACCGTCCTGACGGGCGCACCGCTTTCGCGCAACACACGCATAAAGCGTTCGGTGCTCTCCGTTTCATAGTCAATCATGCGGTCGATGTAGCGCTCGTAACTCGAACCGGCGCTTTTGAGAACGATGAGTTTGAAGCTGTCAAAGTAGTCGTAGATGATGTCCATCATCACGCGCATCTTGCCCGATGTGTATGAGTGCATCTCCCCTTTCTGCTGTTCCGCGGGAAAGGCGGCAAAATTTTCCTGCACATCCGAAAAATAGGCGTACAGCTTTTCCGCGCCCTCACCAACAATGGAGCGGAACATTTCGTCCTTGTCCGCAAAGCGGCTGTAAAGCATCCCCGTCGTAACGCCCGCTCGTTCCGCAATCGTGCGCATGGAAGCGTCCGCAAAGCCCTTTTCCATGAACTCCGCTTTGGCGCACTCCAAAAGTTTTGCGTTGATGCTTTCGTCCTTTACTTTCATGCTCTGTCCCGTTTCGTTTAATAACAATGTTATTATAACATCGTTATTCCATTCTGTCAACGATATTTTATAGGTTTTCAAGCAAAAAAAAATTGGTCGCCCAAAAAATCGCAGGGTTCAAGTCCTGTTTTGCATGAAAAACGGTCAAAAGACAGCACAAAATCGAAACCTGTTTTGAGGGTGCGTAAAAGTCCCGTTTTTGCCCGAAAAACAGCAAAAAACCTCGGAAAACGATATGTTTTCCGAGGTTTTTGCCGTGGAGGTGAATTATACTATTAAGTGCAACAGATGAGGGAAAAAAGGAGTTCATACAAATCTGTGGTAAAATAGAGTTGCGAAACAAATTTTACACCAAAGGAGATCTGTATGAACTACCACCATTTTACCATAGAAGAGCGCTGTTGTCTACGAGAATACTATGTCAAAGGGAAAAGTTATAGGGAAATCGCAAGATTGCTCGGAAGAAACGTCAGCTCGGTATCAAGGGAGTTAAGACGGAATTGTACGTTTTTCAGGGATATACCCAGATACTATCCGCATACGGCACAAAAGAAAAGTAACTTACGCAACAGTTATCGCCACCGCGGGATGTTCTGGAAACAGGAGGTGTTGGAGTACATAGACGAAAAGTTATCCCAAACATGGTCGCCGGAGCAGATAGCGAACACGCCGTGCGGGATGAAGATGCCGTCGTTTAAGACAATCTACCGCTGGATAGATGAAAGATACTTGCGTTCCACCCTGAAAAACCTGCGCAGGAAAGGAAAGACGAGAAAACGTTCAGGGAACGGCGGAAGGTTCACAACGGGGAAAAGCATACGGAAACGGGATAAAAGCGTATATAAGCGCAAAGAGTTCGGACATTGGGAAGCGGACACGGTGGTGTCTGGGCAAGGAAAAAGCAAAGTATGTTTTGCAACACTTGCGGAGAGAAAAACAAGATATTATATCGCAATTAAAATCCCTGACAGAAAAGGTGAAACGATGGCGAAAGCGATCATAGACGCGCTTTCCGAGTTTCCCAAAGAAGCGGTAAAGACGATCACTTGTGACAGAGGCAGCGAGTTTGCCTGTTGGAGAGAGATAGAGAAAGCCCTACACTGTGATATGTACTTCGCAGATCCGTATTGTGCCTGGCAGAAAGGGACAAATGAAAACTTAAACGGATTATTAAGAGAATTTTACCCCAAGGGAAGAAACCTTTCGAGGGTGAGCCCTGCAACATTAAAAAAGAACCTGGCGCTTATAAACGCCAGGCCAAAGAAAGTTTTGCACTACCACACACCGCAAGATTTATTTGAACGAAATCTCTCTGAGTGTTGCACTTGATTTGACAATTCACTGTGGACAGCATTATTATCCACGAAACATGGTCTATGCAACGAAATTTTAACTAACACTATTTTGACGAATCTGCTATTTGCTATTATTCCCCAAGGCTATTTACCTTGTGCTAAACTGTTTATGGTATTAGATGAGTCTTTCATTTTAATATCCTCCGATTGTGTTTTTCTTTTCTGACTGGCAGGTCAGTTCTTATTTTACACAATCGGAGTCTTTTTTTCAAGACCCATCGGTTAACCTCTTTTCAACCCCGCGACTATCGCGGGGTTTTCGTTATACAAAAAACGCCCCCGCGGAACAGTATTCTGCGGGGGCGACTTCACAAGCAAATCATGCCATAGATGTATTAGTGTCTGTTTTTACAATTTCTTCTTAACCCTCAATCTGCGCTTTGATTTCATTCATGATCTTGCGGCAGGTTTGCAGGTTCAGTTTAAAATCTTCGGCGAGGGCAAGGATGTCCGCGTCCGAAGGATTCCCTGCGCCATTGACAGTCATTTCGTGCTCGAATTTCCCGACCGTTTTCGTCAGATCGTACGCGGGCGACAGGAGATAGCCCCCAATCTTTTCGTCATACAAAAACGCAAAATTTTTACTGTGGTCGTCCTTGTTGCCATAATAAACATTAAAACACATACGGCGAAAGACCTCGTACATCTCCTTCGGGGCGGCGCAAATATTCTCCGTCACGTTGAACAGGTGCCCGTAGTCGAGATTGGGCTGACGGTGCGTCGTTTCCAACAGCGCAACGAGCGATAGAACATGCAGGCGCTTCCCTGCCTTCCGATCAAACCGCTTTGCACCGAAATACCCCGAACACAGCCGCAACGGGAACAGGCAAAACTCGTTGACATCGATTCCGCACCTCCGTGCCGCAACATTTGCCCTGTATTCCAGCTCCCCGACGTCTTGCGGATCGATACGGCAAGGAAATTTCACAATCCACTCCTCACCGTCAATGCGAAGATGTGCCTTGGGCCGCGCTCCGCCGCTCGAACCGCCCAGACGATAGACGGCGTCCAGATCGTCCGCGTTTTCATCGTTGAGGATCTTATCCACCTCGCGCGCAAGCGTATCGAAATCGGGCGCGTCTGCACCTTTTCCCGCAAATTGCGACGGCTCGTAATTCAATCCACCCAACCCGTTTTCACCGATCAACGAAAGCTTGGTAAGCGGCGAAAGCCTGTCGTAATTGATTCCCTGCTTTGCAAGATACCGCTTGACGAGTAATTCGCCCCAACCGTCGGGAAGACTGTCCCAAAACACGCCGTACAACCCGTCGAACTGCCTTTTTTTGCTCACAAAGATCTCTTTGCGCAGCGGCAAAGACAGCGGCGAAATCGAAAACCCGTCTTTCAGCCACCCGTCGTCGTACTGAAAGCCAATGACGCCATCCTCAATTTGCGCGAGATACCCGACGATCCGCCCGTTGTAGCGAACCGTAACTTTTTTGACTTCCGCGATCATCCCTGAAACTCCTTCAAATCGACGATCATCTTTGCCCGAAAGAGCATGTCAAAATCTTGCAGGCAATCAAGCGCCTGCGCGATGCGCAAAAGCGACGAAAGGGAAATTTCCCCTTCCGTTTCGAACCGCCGCACGGACGCATAGCTCACCCCCGAACGGACGGCGAGCTGTTTTTGCGAAAGTCCCCGCTCTTTTCTGCGTGCCCGCACACGCTCCACAAGCGCGGAAAGCACCGATTGCCTTGTCGGAACATCGACAAATTCATGAAGATCGTATTTCTGTTTCATAGTGCTAATATTTTAGCACTCTTTTTATTTTTTGTCTATAAATTGCGCATATATTAGCGATATTTTTCTTTAATCTGTAACTTCATTGAAAATCGGATCATCGAAAAAATCTTTTAAGGAGATTCCCAAGGTAGACGTAAACTGATACAAAAGGTCTAACATGATCTTTTGTTGTTTCCCGTTAAAAACCTGCGAGATAGTAGATTTTGCAATTCCGCCCTCTTTATGAAAATAATACGGAGTGATTTTTCTCTCCTCCATAATTTTACGCAATCTCACCACAACAGCATCGATCAATCTCATTTTTTATCCCTCCATAAGTTCTATGAGATGAACTATGCCATTATTATATGGAATACTGAAAAAATATAAGTTCTATGTGTAGAACGCGCTTTACTTTTTTTCTTAGGTTTACTATAATGAAAATTGTATAAAATTTTATGGGGGTTGTCAGAAAAATGAAAACTTGTTGCCTTACAGGTCACCGTCCGAAGGGATTTCCTTGGGATTATGCGGATAAAAAATGTATGGAACACAAAAGCTATCTTGCCTTGCTGCGAGAAAAAGTTGTTGAACTGATTTCAGATGGATACAGGCACTTTATTTCAGGCGGTGCGTTAGGCGCGGATTCAGACTTTGCGGAAATTGTTATCGACTTACGGAAATCCGCTTACCCTGACATTACACTTGAAATTGCAGTCCCCTGTACCTGTCAGGATTTGAAATGGCGCGCAGAAGATAAACGCCGATATAAGAAAATCTGTAAAGCGGCAGATTCCGTCAACGTCATCAGCGAAAAGTATACTAACTTTTGTATGCAAAAACGAAACGAATACATGGTTGATCAATCGGATTTTGTTATCGTTGTGTGGAACGGAAAAAAACGGGGTGGTACATATCGTACATTCCAATATGTAAAAAGAAAGAAAAAGCCTTTTATGGTTATAGACCTACAAGACCTACCGGAAGACATTGAAAGCAAAATAAAAGGAGCCGTCAATAAAATGACAGTTCCCAGTTTTGAAGAAGTTTATGAGCGCCTTAAAAGCCGATTAAAGTGGTAAGTATGAGCGGAGCGGCAAATTTGCCGCTCCGCTTCGTTTATTGTTTCACATCATTCTCTTCACTACTGATTCTGAGTAGATTCCATCCGTTTTTCTTCAGGAGGAACCAATACGCCTCGAAAGACACAACGCTGTCAAACGCCATACCTATCCCAAACAACAAAGCGATTCCCGTCAGTGTCGGCACCCAAACGCCTGTCAGATAAAGAATGAATGCGCCCACATAATAGATTCCGTTTGTGACAATGGATTCAAACGCCATATAATGTGTTTTACCCAGGCCGTAAAAGGTTGCATCGAACACGTTCTGAAACGCATACAGAACATAAAAGCCAAGCAATATCAACACTAAGGAAAACAATTTGTCCACATCGCTGTATTGCAATACATTCGTCATAAACGGTTTCCACATCGGAATACTGACACACCAAAGAACACAGATCACAAACGTGATGAAAAAGTAGCCTAATGTTTTTTCTTCAACCGCCTTCTTATCCGCCGCGACATCTCTCTTGATCAATTCTGCCAATTGTGTAACAGGCAAAAGCAGCCATCCCCAAATGAAATTGTTTGCCACCCAATACGTTCCCTGCTCGTTGACGACATTGACCATACGCACAACCATCAACATATATGCAAGGTTCCGAACCAGCGATTCCAAACCGGATATTCCCCCAATTTTTCCGAACTCTCGCATCCACGCAAACTCAAGTTTCTCTTTGGTAAAAACCCTGATCCCTTCCTTGTATAATATAGCGATCGTAACACCCAGCAAAAGAACGTTGACAATTATGTTGGAAACACCGATTCCGTTTACGCCCAAGTTTGCCGAAAAAGGCAGCGTGGAAACCAAAAAGGTGTCCGCCAAAATGCACAACAGGACTTTAGCGCCCGTGATGATATAAACGTATTTCTCCTTGTTCAAGGTCACAAGAACAACAAGCCCGAAATTTGCCATCATGGAAAAAATGCTTGCGACACTTTCTATCCGTATGTAAGTTACAGACGCGGATAAAATCGATTCATCTGCCGCCATCCACCGCAAAAGAGGATTTGCAAACGAGATGATCAATGCCGATAAAACTGCAAATACCCCGAACGTCACGATCAGTCCTGTCCGAACGCGATTGCCTAAAGCAGACTTATCTTGCCCTACTTGTCCGATAAAATAAAACAACGGCAGTATAATTGCTTCGCTCAAAATTTCGTATAAAAGATTGACCCAGCTCAGCTGTCCTGCAATCGAGTAAGAATATTCGCTCGGAAGTTGTCCCAAAAAGAAGATGCGAACCGTTGTATAAATCGTGGGGCACAGTCCGAGAATGATCAACGAGACAAGCATTTTGTAATTGATGCTTTTAAGAGACATACCCAACTTTTTTAACATATTCTGACTTTCACCCTCACATAAACTATCTGATTGTCGTCGCCAAGACTGCCCGAATACCATTTTAACACGTAAACTTTTTTCCGTCCATAGTTTCATCAAAAAAGCAAACATAATTTAAGTCAAAAACAAAAAAATATGCCTGCTGGCATGACAAAATTTTACAAAACGATTTTCATTTTTTTCTTTTTCGCCCTTCAGCGGCCCCATAGCAGAAAACAAACCTCCAAAATTTGCTTATAACCTAGCTTAGTCCTACGGGAATATATGAAAAATGATACGTTTTGATCATTTTTAACACGAAAAAATCCCGCCGGACGGTGTTTCCGGTGGGATTTCAAGGGCCAGGGAAATTTGGGGAATGAACAAATATAACTTAAAAAACGAAGGTTTTTCTTTCTATAAAAACTAGGCAAAAAAGCGGCTTTTTTAATG
>ERZ779896.1374-NODE-1374-length-20979-cov-2.956414_pt1 | contig 20979 bp, 16 predicted proteins | sample MGYA00511067_ERZ779896 | MGnify/ENA primary metagenome ERZ779896 (study PRJEB29588, sample SAMEA2161597) | human gut metagenome | biome: human gut; feature: human-associated habitat; material: faeces | place: Denmark | collected 2008/2010 ... | reverse complement strand
AAAGGACGCAAACCGCTCCGGCGTCAGGGAAAAGCGGGTCGCGCCGCCGCAGAGTTCACCCAGACAGGGGATGAACTGCACATAGCGGATGTTTTCCCGGCAAAGCCAGCTCCAGACCTGCTGCGGGTGGCGGGCCAGGGCGTTCGTGAGCACGGTGAGGATATTGTAGTCCACGCCGTGCTTTTCCAACAGCGCCTTGGCTGCCAAGATGCGCCCGTACGTCCCCTTCCCGGAGGCGTCCAGGCGATTTTGATCATGGATGGCCTGCATGGCGTCCAGCGAAAGGCCGATGAGAAAGCGGTGCTCTTTGAAAAAGGCGCACCATTCTTCATCCAGCATCGTGCCGTTGGTCTGCAGGGCGTAGCTTACTCCTGCCTTTCTGCGTACACGCTCGACCTCTGAAACAAAGAAGCGGAAGAAATCGAGTCCGGCCATGGTTGGTTCACCGCCCTGAAAGGCGAGATTGACCTCGTCACCGGAATCAAGACAGGAGAAGATGTTCTCCACGATCTTTGCGGCCGTATCCCGCTCCATCACGCCGAAGGAGCGGATCTCGCGGCTGTCGCTGACCTCCGCGTAAAAACAGTAGCGGCAGCGGAGATTACAGAGCGAGGAGGCGGGCTTGAGCATCACGGAAATGTGCTTCATAGCCTCGCCTCCTCGTTTTTTCAAAATAGGAACTGGCAGAAATTATACACGCTGAGCCCCATGACCAGCAGCATAGCGGTCTCAAAGGCTCTCGAGGCCGTCTTTTCATTCAGTCTTCTGTTAAGGCGGCTGCCCAGCTCGCTTCCCAGAATACCACAGAAGATCATTCCCAGCAAGAGCAGCGGTGCGAAAACCGGTACCGATGCGGATAAAATGGTCTTCAGCAGGCCGGCGATCTGGCTGATGAGAATGACATACAGGCTGTTCTCCGCCGCCTGCTTGGTGGGCATGGAAAAGAACAGGTACAGCGCCGCCATGTTGAAGGGCCCTCCACCGATGCCGAGGAAGGCACCCAACGCCCCTAGTATGAGACCGATCAGCGCGCTGGCAAAGAGATTTGTCACCTGAAGGCCCTTGATCTGATCCTTCTTTAAGGTGTAGAGCAGTGTCAGCAGCGTAAGCGCGAACAGGATCGCTGCCTGGACGCCGCCCGCTGTGTTGGGGTCGTGAAAAGACGCCGCCACGCGGGAAAAGAGCCCTTTCCCGCCAAAGCCGCCCAAAGCCGCGCCAAGAGCCAGCGGCGTGGAGATACGCAGATCCAACTGCCGCTCGCCGCTCTTCAGCGACTTGCCCACCGACCAGCCGGACATGGCCGTGACGGTGCAGGCGGAGTAAAAGTTGATGGTCTCCACACTCAGGATCCCGAAGGAGTCCAGCACCGGCTTGATAAGCACGCCCCCGCCCATGCCGCAGACCTTGCCAATTGTGCAGGCAAGCAGCGCTATGAGACAATAGTACATGTGTTTTACCAAAACAATACGAACGGAAGGCGTTTTACAGAAGTCCTTGCGTCTTATCCCTCCTGTATAAAATACGCCTTGACCATATGAGCGGCATTGGCAAGTGGACGCATTGCCCCTTTCAGAGTCTGAAAATATGTGTCCACATCCTCACAGTTAATTTCTCTTCCGCTGATCTTGCGCAGGTGACTGAACAGTCCTGCGAGAATGATCGGATGGGCGGCTGTCGGAATCAGCAGCAGCGTCGTATGCAGGAACTCCTTAGCCGAATCTGTCAGCGGATAGACCGCATAAATACCTTTTTGCTTGAAACGGCATCGCTTCTCTTCCTGCCTGCGCAGATGGTCGGCGGACAGCTCGCCCTTCAACCCATAGCGTGCATATGCCTCTTTCGGCGCATCGGTCTGTTTCATGACATCAACCATTCTTCGGCAAAAGTCTGCTCGAAGGTCATCATCCTGTATGTTCTTCGTCTGGCCGGGATCATTTTCCAAGTCAAACAGCAGATCATAAGGCATGGAGGGAATCGTCCGCAACCCACTGTCGCGCAGCTTCAAAACTTTAGCGCCCTTGGTAAAGGAGAAGGGACCCGCAAGCTCCGCATGTTTGAATGAATTCATTGCCATACGGCTGTCCATCACAGTAGGCATCAGCGTGTATTGATCTAGCAGCTGAGGGCACTGGGGCGAACGGAAGAAGGTGTATCTTCCATCCGTCAGGCAAAGAGCGCCTCCAAAATAGCCGTACAGTGCAGCTTCCCGCATGGGCTTCTGTTCCAGATAAGAACGTTTCAGAGGCTTTCCCTGCATATCCCTTGGAATTTTAACACCGAAAAAGTCCAATAACGTCGGAGCAATATCAATTGTCTGTGCCAGGCAGTTGCAGCGGCCTGTCTTTCGGTATCTTGGATCGTAAATGAAAAACGGTGTATTTGCGACTTCTTGATACAATGGAGAAAATTTTCCCCACCACTGATGCTCACCGAGCAAAAAGCCGTGATCGGTACATACGATCAGCATCGTGTCCTTCCAAAGATCATATTTGTCGAACAGATCTAGCACTTTCCGGAGTGAATCATCACATTTGGACACCAGGGCAGCATATTCCTGACGAACGTGGTTTATCGTTTCCGTATCCTCGTCTGCCATTTTGTAAGACGGCCAGTCGTAAGCTTTCCTGTGATATTCATGGGGATACAGATCGGCCCACTTGCCGCGGCAGAAAAATGGCTCATGGGGGTCGAAGGTTTCGATGTCCAGAAACCATCTGTCCTCTCCGTGATTTGTACGGATAAATTCCAGGCCTGCGGCAAAGGTCTTCGACTGTGGCATATCTGCCTCTTCACGGATATATTTTCGATTGACTTCGTCGTGACGGAGACTGCTTCTTTGGAAGGCTTTCTTGAATTCATAGGCGGTATCGTCAAGGTGGGAAAGATCAGGCTCTGCAACCTCGCCTTTCCATGTGTCTCCCTCCTGCCCACGAAAACCTTCCCAGGAAGAAAAACGGTTATGATAGGTTGCGCCGCCATCTTGAAAATAATGGTAATGGTCCGTGCACAGATGGGTATAGACACCGTTCTTTTTTAGCAATTCCGGCATGGAATCGTCGAACGGCTCCAAAGGCCCCCATCCGCGATGGAGCATACAGTATCGCCCTGTGTGCAGTTCTCTGCGCGCAGGCATGCATGGCATGGAGCCAACATAAAAGCTATCGTAGCGGATAGTCCGCTCCGCGAGTCGATTAAAGTTAGGTGTTTTTGTCCAGTCACAGCCGTAGCACTCTAGAAAATGCTTATCCAGGCTGTCAAACATCACCATGACCGCTTTCATTCAGGTCCTCCCTTCCATTATTTCTGTTGTTTCCAAAAAGCAAGCGCTCTTTCTACCCATCCTTCCGCTGCGGTTCCAATGCCGATTCCCCAGTCGTGTGCTTTGCCATCTACTGGCATCCATTCATACGGGATATTGTGTTTGCGCAGCGCATTTACCATGAGCAAGCTGTTTTCCACGGGAACAACACAATCCTCCCTGCACTGCCAGATAAAGGTGGGAGGATAATCCTGAGCCGCCTGTTTTTCCACTGAATAACGATTCTGCAGTACCTCGCTTTTCCTGTCGCTTCCAAGCAGATTCTTTCGTGAACCCTTGTGAGTCATGACTCCCATCGTGATAACCGGGTAGCACAGGAATAGCGCATCTGGCCGCGTAATACCGTAGCGAGCATAACCAAGCGCTTTCGTGCCCCACGTTGCTGCCAGGTGACCTCCCGCAGAAAAGCCACACGCCGCATATTCTTCAGAAACCGGGAAAAGTTCTGTATGCTCCCGGATATACCGCAGCATTTTTGCAACATCATCCTGAGGATGGGGATAATGAGCCTGCGTTCCGACGCGGTATTGGCCCACAAAGGCGTTGTAGCCAAGTTTGTTCAGATACACAGCGAGCGGAAACCCTTCCACAAACGAGCACACGTCGCCATATCCGCCGCCGGGCAAAATCAGCACAAAGGGAGCCTTTTCGTCCACCGTGAATGCGTAAATGCCAACATCCTCTCCCAAATCGTGGAACAGCTTCCATCCATTCCGGCAGCGGATGAGCATGTCATTCAATGCATTGCTGATCGTAGGTATGTCGAAAGGATAAAACTGTTGCAGCTGACGCAGAGTATAAATCTGCATTGCATGCCGGAATTGCCGGGGATTGATGATATATTTTGAGAAAGGAGCAAATTCTTTGCAGTGCGCAATCTGCCACAGGCGGGTATTACCACTGAAAACGGTCGTTTCGTTTTGCTGCATTATTGACCACCTTTTACAGAATCACATCTTATTTTCCAAACATGCGGACGATACCTTTCAGCAGATGCCCGTTGGCGACTTCCAGCATGCCATGTACGACGCCGTTCTTCAAGCCACCGAAAATCTGCATACTGCGAAGCGGGCTGCCAGCGGAGGAGGCCATCATCATCCGAAACTCCGGGTTCTCATAATCGATCTTTCCGCCAAAGCCTTTGGCAATTGTCTTTTCGACCGCTTTGTACATGATCTTCATCAGCAATGAGAAATCCTTCATTTCAGCGACTGTATGATCCATGGTAAACAGTCCCTTGATGAGTTTGGGAGGAATGTACGCTCTCCCAAGCATACGTTCAAACTCCTCTACGGACGGACCCCCCTTAGGTGCTTCGTACCAGGAGTCTGCCTGCCAATCCGGGACTTCAAGCGTTTCATCGCCCCGGTGAACAGCGGCACGTAACGGAAGGTCGCGGCTCGAAGACCCCACACAGATTGTATATTCACCGGCAGGCACTTTCCACCCGTTCTGCCAGACCGCAAAAGCCCGCTCATCCAGCTTAAATGCAATTTGTCGGCTTTCTCCTGGCTGCAGAAAGACCTTCTGAAAGCCCTTCAGCTCACGCAGCGGGCGATGGATCCCATCCTGCGGCGCCTCGATATACAGCTGGGCGATCTCCGCGCCGGCACGGTTCCCCGTGTTGGTTACAACCACCTCTGCGGTATTCCCGGTCACAGCCAGATCAGAATAGGCAAACGTTGTGTAGCTCAGGCCGAAGCCAAAGGGAAAACGGACGGCCTTCTGCGCCTTGTCATAGCAGCGATATCCAACATAGATGCCCTCGCGATAAAGCGCGTCCTTCGTCTTGCCATAGTAAGCGGAAGATGGGCAATCCTCGTAGGAAATCGGCCACGATTCAGCCAGCTTGCCGCAGGGGTTCGCCGTACCGTAGATCAGATCGCTAATCACAGAACCGCCTTCCTGCCCCATGAGGCCCATATATAAAATCGCCTTGACCTTGTCTGCCCATGGTGTTTCTACAGGGCTGCCCGTCAGCAGCACAACAATCGTATTCGGATTTGCCTCGGCAACGGCTTCGATCATGCGATTATGGCCTTCCGGCATCTGCATATTTTCCCGGTCAAAGCCCTCAGACTCATATCGGTCCGGCAGACCGGCAAATACGATTGCCGCCTCGGCCCCCGCCGCAGCTGTTCTCGCTTCTTCCAGCAGCGCATCGGACGTATCGCCGCGGCTGTCGCAGCCCTCTGCATATACTGCTCCCGGAAAGCATTCCAGAGGAATGGTCAGCCGGGTTGGGTTGATGTGGCTCGATCCTGCCCCTTGATAGCGCGGTTCCTGTGCCATCGTACCGATTACGGCAAGCCTGACGGTTTTTGCAAGAGGCAGAAGATGATCTTCGTTTTTCAACAGCACCGCACCGGAGAGGGCCGCCTTCCTGGCAACAGCTTTGTGCGCGTCATAATCACAAGATGCCTGTTTACTTTTGTTTTCATCTGCTCTCAGCACAAGACGCAGCACCCGTGCGGCGCATGCGTCGATCGCACCTTCAGGAAGGTCGCCGCGTTTGACCGCGTCGATCGTTTCCCGAATCATATAATTGCTGCCTCCCGGCATGTTCAGATCGCACCCTGCCCGGAACGCTTCGACCCGATTGTTCATTGCACCCCAGTCCGTCACGACCAGGCCGTCAAAGCCCCATTCAGCGCGCAGAATATCGGTCAAAAGCGCTTTATTATCGCTGCAATGTGTGCCGTTCAGCTTTGGATAGGCACACATCACCGTGGAAGGTTTGCCCTCTTTGATGGCCGTTTCAAAGGCGGATAGGTAAAGCTCCCGCATCGTGCGCTCATCCATCACACTGTCAGATGTGAAGCGATCCCGCTCCTGTGAATTCGCCGCAAGGTGCTTCAGGCTCGTGGCCACGCCCTCGCTTTCCGCACCGCGGATATAGGCAGCGGCCAGCTTGCCGGTCAGGTAAGGGTCTTCGGAAAAATATTCAAAATTACGTCCGCACAACGGGTTTCGCTTCAGATTCGCGCCCGGACCAAGAACAAGCCCGACGCCCTGCGTCTTCGCTTCCTGCGCAATCGCCTTTCCGATTTCATGAAGCAGTTCGGTATCCCATGACGCACCGGTCGTTACCGCGGTGGGAAAACAGGTTGCAGGGAGTGATCGGTTCAAACCGAGCATATCTGCCGCATCCTCCTGTTTGCGGAGACCGTGGGGCCCGTCACTCATGAAAATGGCCGGGATGCCATACTGCGAAAACGCTTTGGTCGTCCAATAATCCTTGCCTTCACAAAGAGCAATCTTCTCCTCCAGAGACATGCGCTGAATGATTTCGTTTACATCTTTCATCTTGTTTCCTCCGTGTAAACATATGCCCCTGCACGGATAGTTTCGATCCTGCCGTCCGGTAAGATCAGCTTCGCCGCGCAGCCTGCCGGTACCGTGAAACGATAGATCGTTCTGTCCTCCTGCCTCTCCCATGCGCTGGAAATCTCGCCATATACGCTCTGGTACGATGCGCTGGCGCAGGTGAACGTGCCGCCCGGGTGTGGTGCCAAGATGAAATGATTCTCGCCATCCACGCGGATACCGCACATGGTTTTGAACAGCCACTCTACGACCGCACCCTTGGAGTAATGGTTGAGACTGGCAATGCCGCCCTGGGCTTCCGTTCCCTCCCAGCTTTCCCAGATGGTGGTGGCGCCCACCTTGGGCATATAAAGCCAACCGGGCATCTCCTCATTTTCGAGCAACCGATACGCGGCGTCCATGTCGATCTGACTGAGCACATCCAGAATCAACGGTGTAGAGAGGAATCCGGTACCCAGCCTCCAGCCGTAATGATCAAGCGCTTCCACAAGCCGTTTCTCGGCGAATGCCTTCTGCTTCTTTGTCAGAAGGTTAAAGGCCAGAGGCCGCACGAGCTGTGACTGCCTGTCCGTGTCGAGCTCTTTCCCAAATTTTTTCTGATATGCAGCCTTGCATCCGGCCGCGATGGCGTTATATTTTGCCGCGTCCTCCGGGTGATGAAGCTCCTCCGAAATCTCTGCCAGGCATTGCAGAACATAGGCGGTGTAGGCAGTGCTGACCTCCGGATGCGGCAGCACCGCGTCCTTCCAGTCATTGGGCATGACGTCCGTGGGTTCCGCCCATTCGCCAAAGCTTTGTCCTTTTCGTACAACACCATCCCTGGAAATACGCCGAATCATAAATTCCGCATACTTCTTCATGCGATCATAATAGCTTTCGAGAATCCGCCTGTCCCCGTATTTTTTCCAGAAGCGATAGGGCAGCAGGATGCCGATATCCGACCAGCCCACCGAACCGTTCATCGTCCACATATAAAAGTCTACCCCGCCGTAAGGCGCAATTTGGGGAAGCCTCCCGTTACGTTTTTGCCAGTCAAAGATATCCCGCAGATATTTCTGCGAAAAGGCTGCATAGTCAAATAAATAGGAGGCCGTTTCAAAGAAGATCTGCGCATCTCCCGTCCAGCCGTGACGCTCCCGGGTGGGACAGTCGGTAGGAATGTCGAGAGAATTGGACTTAGTCGACCATTTTGTAGCCTCCACAAAGCGGTTCAAAAGCTCATTGGAGCTTTCGAAGTGTCCGGTTTCTGCTATGTCTGAGTAAACGGCAACAGCCTCCACATTCTCTGGCAGAAGCTCCAGGTCCGTTTCCACCTCTGCATAGCGGAATCCAAAGACAGCAAAGGTGGTTTTGTATTCGTTAAGTCCTTCGCCGCAGATATATTCGATCTGCTGCAAAGGCGTTGTCTTCTTTTTGCCAACACATTGAATGTTCTTCAGCGTCAGATTTCCATCCGTGTCCAGCATCTCACCAAAGCGCCAAAGCATCCGCTGACCGGCATGGGCGTTTACCTGGAAAAACACATAACCCGCCAGGTTCTGCCCGAAGTCAAGAAGTTTCCTGCCGTTGGGAGCGGTGCTGATGACAGGATGAAAGCGCTCATGCTCGGTTACAACAACATTGTTGGAAGCGGATGGAACAACATTGTGTTTCGACTCTCTCGCTTTGCCCTGATACAGTGGCATGCGGAAGGCCTCCACAACCTCGCCATCCTTGTTGTCAGCAAAACGGATGGGGCCGTCGTTGGCCCACTGCCAGCTGCCGTCGGAACTCACGTTTTCCCTCAGACCGCTTTCGCCCTCATACTCCAACTGACATAGAAGCTTTGTCTCTGTGCCGTATTGGTTGGTGATGCCCCAGGCTCCGCAGCTTCCCCGATACCAGCCGTCAGCCAGCTGAACGGTCAATTCGTTTTCGCCGCCATGCAACATGTTCGTTACATCATAGGTCTGATATTGGACTCGTTTGCGATAATCCGTATGCCCGGGGGCCAGGCAGAAGTTACCCACCTTTTCGCCATTCAGTTTTGCCTCATACAGTCCGCAAGCGGTGATATAAAGCCGTGCATGACAGACAGGCCCCTTCACCCGAAAAACCTTTCGGAAGCAATCCACCGGATAGCGTTCTTTCTTGTTCGGCGTATAGTCTCCGGTGATCCATGTGGCCTGCCAGTCACTTTCCTCCAGCAAACCCATCTCGAAGAAAGCCTCAGACCATTCGCCGGGTTCGCCGTTTTCATCCCATAAGCGTATCTTCCAGTTCACTCGCTCGCGGCTGTGAAGTGGCTGCGGATATACAGTTTGCATAGAGCCGCACTCCACCCTGCCGCTATCCCAGTTGTCTGTAACAATCTGATAAGCGGTCTGCCTGATTCCGCCCTCGCAGTTCCACATCAGGCGAGGATTCAGCACATCAATTCCAACGGGATTTACAAGGTACTCGGTTTTCAGCCGGATCGCTTTCATGCTTTAGCCTCCATTCTTACCTCTGATTTTTTCTTCCATATTTATAATAATTCAAATTGATTGAAATTCATATATCCCTCTCCGACATAAGTAAAATAGAGCGGAGAAACTTCTTCCGGCAAAGCCACACCGATTACTGATGATAACTGCCATTCAGCTGAAGGCGCAACCTCTATCCGCCCAATTACACTGCCTTCGGGTCCTGTCCTTAGTTCCACCTTGCCCTTTCCGTTCCCCCTTGTCATGATTTGAATTCTTGAAGTGCCTTCGAACCGAAAATATTTAAATCCAGCCACGCTTCCATCGGTCATGTTCGCGATATACTGATCCCCATTCTCATCCCTGTCCCCGCCGGACTGTGTAAAAAACGGGTGTATGCCATCTTTATCTTTCTCAAAGCTTTTTTCATATTTGAAAGTTCCTTTCCGGCTCATCAGATGGCAGGCGATTCTCGCTTCGTAGGTTCCTCTGCCGAGCAGCGGACCGTTATTCAACCCGCAACTGGTAAGCTCCGCCTGGGGTATGGAGCCATCCGGCAGAATCGTAATTTTTTCCGCACATCCCTGCCTGCAGCATTTCTGCCTGTTGGTCTGGCGGTGGTAAAAGATATACCACTGGCCGTTGATTTCCGCCATGCCGCCATGGGTGTTCCCCAGATAGTTCATTGCATTTTGATTCCCGTCCAGCCCTATATCACCGATGCTGATAAGCGTGCCGCCGTAGCGGAATGGGCCCAGCGGGGCATCCCCGGTTGCATAGCATAATTCATGACTCAGTTCGGAAGAATAGACGAAATAATATTTCCCCCGCACCTTGCGCATACTGCTTGCTTCATAAAAGGCATGGCCCTCAAAGCCGGTTCCCGATACAAGCAACGGCCCCGGCGCCACCATCACCGGCTCTCCCTTCAGCGTGAGCATATCCTGTTCCAGTTCCATTCCATAAGCCCCGTCCAGATTACCCCGCATTCCCATGACAGTGCGCAGGAACCCTCTATCCGGTGCAAATCCGCTGTATAGATAGATTCTCCCGTCCTCATCCATGAATACCGCCGGGTCGAAATTGTATGCCTCGCCATGCTTTTTCCCATACGGGGTGCCGTCCCTATGCCCCACATATCCATAGAACGCAAAAGGGCCCTCCGGGTGGTCCGATACCGCCACGGAAACCACAGTGAGCATGCTGGCCACATAATACAGATAATAACGCCCGTCCGGACCTTTCTGTACATCCGGCGCATTCAGGACAGACAGCCCCTTCTTATTCTTCGGATCCTGTGTCTTCCGATAGATCACACCCTCGTATTTCCATTCCCCCAGATCAGAAACCGGCGCAGACCAGCACACATAATCCCCAAGGCAGAAATTTTTCCCGTTAAATTTATCATGGCTCCCATACACATATAGCCTGTCGCCGAAAACATACGGTTCTCCGTCAGGCACATATTCATAGCTTGGCAGATAGGGGTTAAATACTTGTTTTTTCATAAGCTCTTCCCATAACGGTCTGTGCCCTTCCATTCCTTCTTCCATGTGTAGAGCAGTGTCATCAGCGTAAGCGTGAAGAGGATCGCTGCCTGGATGCCTCCGCCCATGCCGCAGATCTTGCCGAACATACAGGCAAGCAGCGCTACCAGACAAAATAAAAGGTACATGTCAATGACCACTCTTTTTCCGCATGAAATCCGCAAATTGACCTGCGGTTTTTCCCTTAAGCTTCAGCCACAGCTTTAATACTCCTGTTGCTGCCTTTGGAATTCCCATGGATGCCATGTTGTTTTCTAAAAATTCAAATGAAAAACGATCATCCGGCTCTTTGGGAACCAGGTCGCAGGTCTGCATGTACCAATCCAGCATATATGCCCTGTGGCGTGCAATTTCATCGGCATAGGCCGGATCATGAATATGGTTATCATTTTCTCCTTCAGAAAGAATGTAAAACTCATCTTCCTCCTGGAGTCGATGAATATATTTGTATTTTTCCGTGCGAATCATCGCCGCCTTTGTGTGTTCGCCATTGTTTCGTGCCTGAATGCTCTGCCTTGGAGCGTAGAGATCATCTCTGGAAAAGTGCTCCTTTGAATACTCTGCACAGTGTTCTTCTTTCGGCAATCGTCCGCCCTCGCAGGTAGTATAGTCTCTATGCGAAGCGGTTTTGTCCTTCATTGTAGGAAGCAGGCTCTTTGAAAAGGTCTGCCGCTCTGGTGTTATTCCGGCAATGTCAGCGATTGTGGCGCACACATCGGTCAACTCCACAAGATTTTGATTGATACCTGAATCAACCGGCATTCCTTTTGGCGGCTTTATAAGCAGCGGGATGCGTGTCAGGCACTCCGGAAAGCAATTCTGGGCTTTCTCCACAATACCGTAGTCACCAGTATAGTCTCCGTGATCGGAAAAAAAGAGGATCGCTGTCTCATCGTAGATTTCCTCTTCTTGCAGGCAGGAAACCAGTCGGCCGAGCTGATCATCCACTTTTGCACACATGGCCAGATAGACACGGCGAAGATCATCAAATCGGTTCTCGGACCAATCTGCTACGCCCAATTCCTTTCGGAGTGCCTGCTCCATTTTCGGTTTATCTTTTGAAAGCTCCTTGATACGGGACGGAAGTTTCTCTGCATCAATCAGATCATAGTATTTCTGCTCAATCTGATAGGGTGGGTGGGGCAGCATCAGCCCCAGAAACAGGAAGAACGGCCTGTCCGAGGGCCTATGCCGGAGAAAGTGCAGAGCAGCATCCACCGTCAGATCGTCCATGTTGGTTGCGTTCTCAAAGGGGGTAAGTGTCGGGATAATCCCGTTCATGAAGGAGTAGTACGTGTCACTCCCTGGCCTGCCTCGGAGATTCCGTGGCATAGGAAGCTTCGTTTTTGTGCGTTTCACCATCAGGTATTGGTCGATGAGACGCCTGTGATACTCTGGATACTGCCCGGCCATAAAGTCGCCTCTGGTGGAGGAGACGGTATAATACCCGGCCTTTTTCATATCGCTGAAAAGATTCTCTTCGTTTGGCTGTAGCAAATAGGACATGGTTCTATGCCCCAATGTATGGGGGTAGAGGCCGGTCAGAAAGGAACAGCGACTGGGTACGCAGACCGGATTCTGACAGGAGGCATTGGCAAAAGAGACTCCTTCGCGCGCCAACTCATCAAGATGAGGCGTATAAGCAGCGGGGTTGCCCATGTGTCTCATTGCATCTGCCCGCATTTGATCGGGATTGACGATAATGATATTAGGTCTCATTTTTACTCTCTATTCTAAGATTCAAAAGATCCACTTTCCCTTTACCAAAGTACTCCAGGTACAGGGGGAGTGTTCCAACCGCGGCAAATTGAGCAAAACCCGATTCGCACCAGTTTGACTGAAATGGAAGCTCAATCTCTGTCAGCGGATACCCCGGTTCCGTCATGACGCGGAGTTTTCCTCCGCCGTGCCGATAGGTTGCGCACAGGCTTGAATCCCCTGTGAAAGCAAAGTATTTGTAACCAATCAATGTTTTGTTCTCTATATCTCTGATAAAACGGCTATCGCCTTCGTGACTAATATTGGGAGAATAGCGATTGGGATGGGCGTTGCTCAGATGCGGCATGTGCCCGTTGGTCAGGTTGCAGCAGACAGCGGCTGGATATGTACCTTCTGCTCTGAGTGGACCGCCGTTAAGTCCACAGCTCGTCATCTCTACTTGCCGTATTGTGCCGTCTCCTTCGATCTGAATGGGTTCGGCGCAACCCTGTCTGGAAAACGCCGTGTTATGGGTCAGCCGGTGGTAGAAGATGTAATACTGCCCATTGATCTTTTCAATGCTGCCGTGATTCGTGCCTGTGGCACAAAGGCGATCCTTTGCCTTGCGGCCGTCCATTCCGATATCTCCATTGGAGATGATCACGCCCCGATAGGTGAAGTCCCGATCCGGATATTTTGAGGTCGCATAACACAGCTCATGATTCACATGACTGGAGTAGATAAAATAATACAAATTCCCAAATTTGCGCAGCGAAGCCGCTTCGTAGAAGCTGTGATCACGGAGGGCTGTTTTTTTCGGTGCGTTGTTCATTGCTGGAAGAATGCGCTTCGGTTCTCCTTTTACGGTAAGCATATCCGGCTCCAGTTCCACAACATTGGCGCCGAGAATACTCTGAGGTTCTTCCTCCTGTATTTCCCGGATGCTCTTATTAAAGATCCTGCTCATAACTTTCGGCATGATTCGACGAAGAATGGGCGCATGCGTACCCATTCCCAGTCCCCAGCCATAACTCAGCCAGATTCTCCCGTTGTCGTTCAGTACTGCCGGGTCAAAAGGAATAAAGCGCAGCAGAGGCCGGCCATCCGGGTAATGCACATCCCCGTAATATTCATACTTTCCCGCAGGGGTATCGCAGACCGCAACGCTGATTGGTCCGTCGAAGCCATGGTTTCCCTGCCCGGAAAGATCATAATACAGATAAAATCTTCCATCCGGACCTTGAACCGCATCTGGGGCATACATATCCTGCCGCTCTCCGGAATAATGGCGACACTGCTCTGCACGATAGATGGTGCCTTCACAACGCCAGTCACTCAGATCATGTACCGAAGCTGACCAGCATTCATAATCCAGCAGGCAAAAATTCGTTCCCCCTTCTGCGTCATGACTGCCGTAAACATACACTCGATCACCAAAAACGTGAGGCTCTCCATCGGGAATATATGTGTCCAGAGGCAGATAAGGATTGAACGCCTGTTTCTTCATTTGCGAAGCTCCTTTAAGTCGTACTGCTGTATAACCTTTTCTATAGCGGGGCGAATATAATTCTCACACCAGCGTAGCTGTCCTTCATGGTTAAGGTGGATCTTGTCAGAGATAAACAGCTCCTCAGCATAGTTCTCTCCGTCAAAGGTCATATCCTCCGCGTTGACAAAGGTCATGTAGTCAGCATGCTCGGCACAAAGGGTTTCCAATTGTCGGTTGATTTCCTGCGTCAATACTGTATACCTACTGCGTCCGGGCAGCAGCAGGCCGCTCATAACGACGAATTTCGCCCCGGGCAGCTGTTCGTGGAAAGCCTCAAACATCTGTTTTTTACAGGCCATACAGTACGTAGCCTTTTCCTCGTCTGAACCCGGCAGCTCCACATAGTCGTTAGAGCCGGTCTGAAAGAACACAATAGCAGGTTCATAGGGATACAGAATCCTATCCGCATATTGCATCAGCAGTCTGTCAGTGCTGCCGCCGAAGCCGTGGTTCTGTACCTTGTATTCCGCCAGATCGTTTTCCATCTCCATCCAGAGCCGGAAGTTGGACGCGCCGTAAAAGACGATCTCGCCTTTGCGCGTATTAGTGTCGTACTTTTGCTCGATGGCAACGACCTCGCCCTCGAAGCCTTTGAACAAGCCACGGAACGGGCCCCAGCCGATCTCATAGCCAGTCACAGCCAGTCCGATCAGGCAGGCCGCAAAGAAGCCGGATCCGATTCCCAGTACGATCTTACTTTTGTTTTTCATTTCAATTCCTCTCTACAAGTTTTATCAAACAGACGCGGACCGGGCAAGTCCGCACCTGTTGAAAACCGGCTTACTCCTGAACAGCCTTTCTGCGCGCAATCTCCTCCTTGTATGCGGGGAGTTTACCCTCCAGATCGAACAGGAACATTAGGGCAAGCATGATCGCATAAAGCGCCAGTGGGATGTAAATGCTGAATGTAAAGATGGCTTGACGAACCGCCGGCGTTGCTGCAGCGGCGAACCCGTCATACGCCGCGAGACCCAGACACCAACCAATAATAGAGCTTCCGATACCGGACCCGATCTTGTTGCCAAAGCTGCAAGCGCTCTGAGAGGTGGCTACCATGCGCCGCCCATAACTGTATTCGTTGTAATCGATCGCCATAGCTGTGGTCACGCCCAGCAGGCACATCATGGGGATGCTGGCAAAGGTGGAAAAGCACATCAGCACCACGTTGTAAACGAAAGCAGAGGGATTGAAAATACGGAGAAGATTGGCCACAGCACCGATTGCAAATGCCAGTTTCAGCGTTTTGGTAATACCAAGCTTTTTCGCCATCAGACCGACCGTGGCAAAGCCGACGATGGTCGGGATCATGCCCACGCCGCCCAGCAGCGCGGTCAAATTGTCGTCGCCGAAGATCCACTTGGCGTAGTAGGTTGCGGAGGATCCGCTGATTCCATAGGAAACCTGAGAAAGGAGATTCGTAACCAGAATGATGACCCAATATTTGTTTCGAAACAGATACTTGATTGCCTGCGAAAAGGGCGTGCTCTCCTCTTCCGGTGCCTTCTCTGCCGCTGCGGAGACCGCCGATGAATCCACTGCGTTTTCCTTTGCGTGCTTATAACAGATCAGCAGGGCAAGCAGAACCAGCAGCGCAAAGCCGAAGCCAAACTTGACCCATGCGTTCTGATCTCCGCCCAAAGCATTGGTAATGGGAATGATCGCGATAACCACGATCATTCCGGAGATATAGCCGGCCGCCGCACGCCAGATGCCCATCTTGCCGCGTTCCTCCTGACTATTGGTGCGCACCACGATGAAGGCGGAATAGGGGATGCATATGGCGGTATAAATCACTGCGGAGAGCATCAGATTAGTAAAGAGCAAATAGGCAAGCTGAAGCCAGCTGCCCGCCTGTTTGGGAACCATGAACAGCAGAACAATAAACACTGCGGCTGGAATGGCCATGCGCAGGATCCAAGGGCGATACTTTTCCCTCCCAGGCTTGGTGTGGTCAACGATATTGCCCATGATGATATCCGTAAAGGCGTCGACGATCTTGCAGATCAGCAGCATGGTTGCGACTGCACCTGCGGCAATGCCTACCTTGTCTGTGTAAAAATAAGTGAGCTGTCCAATCAGACTGCTGATTGCGTTGAGGGCGAATTGGCCAAGCGAATCCCCCCAATAGTCCCCGATGTGCATTACTTTCTGCACGCCGTCTCTGTCTAACCCAAGCGCCTTCCTTGCCATAAGTGACCCCTCCCTTTATTTGGCTTGACATTATTATAAAGAATATGCTATTCTTTGTATATAAAATTTCCGCAGTTAGTATAAATATTTGTAAAAAACCAGGTGCGACTATGGATAAAATTTATGAAAAATACGCTTGGTTCAGTGAAGCCGTCTCCATTCCTCTTAGCATTTGTGGGGAAAGCGGTCAACTGCAATACAGTTCTGCCGTCAGAAGGGATGCCTTTCCAGAATTCCTTTTACGCATCTGTGTGGAGGACTTTCGTCTGCAGAAACGCAGTGCAAGAACACCTCTGATGATCTTGCTTCCTCCGGACTGGTTTTTGGGGATTGCAAGACTCAACACAGGCAGCTACCTGATTCTCGGTCCCGCACCGCTGAGAAGCTTTTCGGCAGAAGAGCTGGTTCCCGCTTGTCGCAATCTGCTTGAAGGGAAATCCCTCCTTGCCTTTTGCGATCTGCTTTTGCACACGCCGATCTGCTCGCTGCGGCGCTTTACGATCAGCTTTGCCTCTGCGCTTACGCTCTCCGGAGTTGATAGCGTGTCGCCGGACGAAATCTCACTCAGCAATGACAACCTGCCGGTCGGTAATATGGAGCAGAACCTGCATCACGAACTGATCCAGGGCCGAGAAAACAGTGTACTGCACGTGACGGAACACTATGAAAATGAGCTGTTTTCTTCGGTCGAGGCCGGTGACGTGGCTTTGCTCAAGAGGATCGTTATGCAGCCACTCGGCGGCACGCCGGGAAAACTATCCCGCGATCTGCTGCGTCAGGCCAGATATACCTTCGTGGTAGTGGCGACAAACGCCACCCGTGCCGCGATCCGAGGGGGGCTTCCCGGGGAGCTTGCTTTTTCTCTAAGCGATCTCTACTGTCAGCAGATGGATACCATGAAGAATGTCTACGACATTCAGATGTTAAGCATGCGGATGCTCCTCGATTTCACGCAGAAGGTGGCAGAAGCGAAGAAAAACGTTGGTTACTCCCGGCCGATTCGCCGTTGTATTACATATATTCACGCACATCTCCATGATCCGATCACCGTGCAGCAGCTTTCCGCCTGCTGCGGCTTGAAAGATCGGGCAATTTCACAACGATTCCGATAGGAACTGGAACTCTCGGTTCCCCGCTATATCCAACAGGAGCGGATGAAGGAGGCAAAGTTTCTTCTTGAACATACCGACAGTTCCATCGCTGAGATAGGAAATCTGCTGCAATTTTGTTCTCAAAGCTATTTCACACAGATTTTTCGCAAGACATACGGTTGTACCCCGCAGCAATTCCGAGAAATGAAGGTTTATTAAGTATGATGGAAGAGACATGTAACGCTGCATCAACTATTGAGATTTTGAAAAATCAGGCCGCCATTGACACACACAACGCCACTGAACCTTTCACCGGAATTCTTCCGAAGGAGGCAGAGCTGCGCGAGAGTGCCGAACCGGTCAATCTGTTTACGAAGTTGAGTGCTAAGCATTAAGATCATTCTGAGCCGCAAGAGAATGGAGTGCTGTTCTTTTGCGGCTTTATGCTAAAAGAATGGCAACAATTATGAAAGACTACTTGCAATAGTAAGTGTTGCAACTGAACCTTTTTCCACAGGAGAAGCCTACATGATTTGGAGTATTGCAGGTGGAGTGTGTGGAATTGCGGGGCTTGCTATGGTATTTGCAAAAGAATAACAGAAAGACCAATTCCAATTTGACAAAGGAGTGTGATTGTATGAAGAAATTTAGAACCGTTGTGTCAGTAATTATTATGATTTTATGTGCAGTTGTAGGATTGTTCTTGGGAGCATTCTTAAATAATGCAATATGGCAGATGATAAGCTCTGCTATCGCCTTGGCTCCATGAATATGACCGGAACCGGCACCGAAGTGGATTTGGAAAAGAGCCGGTATTATTTTGAGAAAGCGGTGGAGCTGGGCAGCGTGGATGCCCTGTATGGTCTTGGCAAGCTGTATCTAAAGCCGGAGTTTTCAGAATATGACCCTGAAAAAGCGGTGGAATATCTGGAACTGGCGGCGGCAAAAGACAATGCCTTTGCCAGGTACCAGCTTGGAAAGCTGTTTTGTCAGGGAAAATTGGTGCAGAAGGATATTGCCAGAGGACTGCCATTGCTGGAGGAACTTGCGGAAGCGGGTGTCACTTCTGCGGCTTATATTGCCGGGAAAGTCTACCTCAAGGAAGAAGGCTGGAAGGATGTGCAAAAGGCCATCCGCTGCTTCCATATGGCAGCGGAGAACAGCGATTCCTATGCGGAATACCAGCTTGGTAAGATCTACTATTTCGGAAATGGCATCCGTGCTGACCGGGAGAAGGGACTGGAATATCTGAATCAATCTGCTGCCCATGGCAATGTGTATGCGGAAAATCTGCTGTGGGTGATCCGACAGCAGCACATAAGGGGTGCAGCCTCTCTGATCGTCCAGCTCGGACGGATGTTTCAGGAGAAGGAGCAGCAGGATAGAGTCCAGCACCAACAGCCTGACCGTAAGCAGCGCCGTCAGATCGACGAGAAGAAGCAGGCTATGGGCATTCGGGATTGAATGCCTACAGCCTGCTTACTGGGTTATGCCTTGATATAACGAATCGCTCTGCTGGATCCGATTTTGCGGATGCTCCCGGTACGAACCATATTTCCCAGAACCGCTTCTACCGTAGCCGGGCTGATATCCGGGAGTATTTTGCAGATATCTGCTTTGGACAGGGGCGTCAGGCTGTTCAGCACGGTTGCTTCAATTCGGGCTTTCTTGGTGACCTTCTTCCCGTGTACTACGGCAAAGCGCTTGTCCAGCTCTTTATAGCACATATAAAGTGTAGAAAGGAAGTTCTCCATAAATGGGAAGTAATCGTTCTGACCGTTTTCCCATCCGGAAGAGGACTGCTGCAAAGCGTCATAGTAGTATCCCTTATAGCGGTTGATCTGCTCCTCAAAGGACACATATTTTCCTACGTCGTAACCGCTTTTGTACAGCAGGAGCAGGGAAAGCAGCCTGGACATTCTGCCGTTGCCGTCCCGGAAGGGGTGTATACAAAGAAAGTCCAGAATGACGCAGGGGATGAGAAGAAGCTGGTTGATGTTTCCATCGTTCCGCGCGGCCATATAGGCCAGCTCCAACTGCTCCATAGCCTGTTTTGTTTCCGCAGCAGGGGTAGGACGGAACCGGATGCGCCGGTTTCCCTGAGCATCTTCCTCCAGAATGTAATTGTCGCTGGTTTTATATCTGCCGGCAAACTCATATCCGGCCATAGACATCATGATCTCGTGAAGATGAAGAATATCCGATTCCCGGAAATCAATATAATCGTAATTCAAATGAATCTCGTTCAAAGCGTCACGATACCCGGCAATTTCCCGCTCGCTGTGGTTCAGCGGCGCACTGTTTTGATTTACGATTTCCGCAATTCTTGAATCGCTGGTAACGATCCCTTCAATCGCGTTGGAACTCTTGACAGACTGGATCTTCGCGACCGCCTCCAGTTCCGAAAAGACCCGCAGATATTCTTCCCTGCGGACGCCTGCCATAGTTCTTAAGGCGGCAATGCTGGATGTCAGATTTACCAGAGATGCCGGAAGGAAACCGTTATTTAAGAAAGAGTAATCAAATTTCCGCATATGCTCTCATCCTTTCTGCATATAAGTATACCACTTTATATGCAGAAAATCAATGGGAATATCATAATTTTCTGCATATAAATATAGGAAGTATATGCAGAAAAGCAGAAGGTGAGGATTCAATTTGAAATAAATCCACCGCCAAGGGGAAAGTCTAGCCATGCAGTGACACCAGCTCCCTGTCACGATGACACCAGAAGTGAACCTCCCACCTGAAGATGTTACAGCAGATAGGAAAGGTTTGATACTCTATACGGACAAATTATGCAAATATATCTATCCCTCACTTGAAGAAATGATTCGGAGGTAAAATGAGCTATATACCGTTTACGGAGCAGCAGCGGGAACAGGCCAGACGAACAGATCTGGCAGCATTTCTGCGGCAATGTGGGGAGAAAGTGAAACGATCCGGCTCGGAGAATATGTGGCTGGATCACGGACAGAAAGTGACCATCCGGGGCAACCTGTGGTTCCACCAGTATGAACAGGTGGGGGGAGACGCCATTGACTTTGCCTGCCGGTTCTACAACATGGAGTACCCGGAGGCGGTGCAGCTTATGCTTGCCATGGATGCCGGTACCATCCGGGAGTCGGTAGAAACTTTTCCTCAAAAACCATTGGAGATTCCCCAAAAGCATGAGAACATGCGCCGGGTCTATGGCTACCTGCTTCGGTGCCGGTGCATCGACAAAGAGGTGCTGGATGCTTTTTCCTACCGGGGGCTCGTCTATGAATCCGCGGACTACCACAACGCCGTGTTCGTGGGCACAGACCGGGAGGGAAAACCACGGCACATTCACAAGCGCAGCACCACCGCACAGGGCGGCTTCAAGGGGAATGCTCCCGGAAGTGAGCCGGAATACAGCTTTCACTGGGTCGGCGGCGGGGATACCCTGTTCCTGTTTGAAGCTCCGATCGACATGCTGTCGTTTATTTCCATGCACAAACAGCACTGGAAATCCAGCAGCTATGCCGCGGCCTGCGGTGTTTCGGACAAGGTGCTGTGGAAGACGATGGAAGGCAGGCCATTCATCCGCAATGTGTGCATCTGTCTGGATAACGATGAAACCGGGCAAAAAGCAGCGCAGAGAATTTCCAGGGCATTAACGGAAAAGGACATACGAAATCAAATCCTCGTTCCCACCCGAAAGGACTGGAACGAGGATTTGCTGTTTCTGCGGAAGGAGGACAGAAAATGAATGGAATTTCCATGCTGATTTTATCTGTGGGCGGCATCATTGCGGTGCTGTTTTTCGTGACCTATGCTGCCCAAAAGCATG
>ERZ779896.1367-NODE-1367-length-21040-cov-7.924184_pt1 | contig 21040 bp, 19 predicted proteins | sample MGYA00511067_ERZ779896 | MGnify/ENA primary metagenome ERZ779896 (study PRJEB29588, sample SAMEA2161597) | human gut metagenome | biome: human gut; feature: human-associated habitat; material: faeces | place: Denmark | collected 2008/2010 ... | reverse complement strand
TTATAACTGCATATGGAAAATGACGCACTTGTGTATAAAACTGCGGAAACTCAAGAATAAATCATAGGTTGAAATAAATAATGAATTCTGTTATAATTATGAAATAATAATATTTCAAAAGATAGACTTTGAAAAACTCTGATAATACCAATATAGGGAATGCCAAGTGTACGAAAGCAACGGAATTGTTGGAAATGCGTATTGAAACAAGAGGAGACTGAAATTGGAGGGAGTCATATATGGATAAAAAATTTAAGTGGAATATGTTCATTACGTCGTTTATACCATTGTGGATATCGATAATGATATCAGATATTTGGAATATAATTGAAAGTGCAATTAAAAATTGGAAATATAATGAATCTGTTCTTCCTAATACTATCAATATATGTAGAGAAAACTGGGTATGCATATTTGTTGTTTTAATAATTGGAACATTGATGATAATCAGCGTTATCTCTATAAATAAATTTATACGAGACAAGAAGAATAGTAGCCATATACCTAAAATTAAAATAAAAAAAGCTATAAGAGCTAATAAATTATCATCGGAATTCTTGTTGGCGTACATATTGCCTATGATAGCTTTTGATTTCACAGAGTTCAAAAGTGTGATTTTATTTATGAGTTATTTCGGAATGCTTGCTTTTTTGTGTATTAGAAATAGTAATGTTTATACAAACATATGGCTTGAAATCAAAGGATATCGTATGTATTTGTGTGATTTGCAGGCTAATAAAATGGGGAAAACGCATACATACGAAGAGTGTTTGGTAATTAGTAAAAATAATCTCACTGTCAAAATTGATAACGATATGAAGTATTGGGATTTTGATAATTATATTTATATTGATTTAAGGTAGGAGGCGTGCATATGAATAAAGATTTACTTATAGAAGTGTTGGAAAATGCAAGGGAAAATAAATATGACTGGAGTTTGTATTTCTTTAAGATAGATAGAAGAAACAACAACCCTTTTACTGCATATAAAATTAGATTTAAGAATAGTCAGTATCTTCCAGAATATGCAAAAAGATTAATTGATATGGTTATAAAGTATCAGGTGAAAAAAATTAAAGAGATTAAAGATTATACTGGGGAAAACACAAAGATTTCTTGTGATAGAATTGAAACAAGCAGTGAATTAGTTAAAGAGCAGTGGGATTATTTTGTTGAAGATATTGCAAGGGCTTCTGATGAAAAAGTTGAAGGAAAATATCATGGATATGTACTAGAAGGAACATCATCTAATAATAGTGAGAAATCACTTGCTTTTTTGAAGATAGCTAATCCTATAATTAATTTAAAGAATAAACGAAGTGCTGTGTTTACCTTTGATTCGGATGATGAATTGTCCGAAATGTCAGATGAAATATGCAAATTGCGTATGGATGCAGATTGCATAGTAATTGATGATGTAATATATTCATTTAATTATAAAATTGAAGACATGTTAAATATGGAAAAGACAATGCAAAAAGTAAAAAAAGAAGCGTTAGAGAAGATAGTCGCTGTTGATGCATTTGAAAACAAAGACGAATTTGAGCAAATGGCGAGGGCATATAAGGCACCCAGAACTTTTATCACATTGAAAAGTGAACGCATTGAACGAATAAGAAATATGGCAAAACGAAAAGATGTTGCAAGTATGCTCAAAATTGAAATAAGCCAAAATGGAAAGTTTATTTTAAAGAATGCAGAAGAAGTTTCTTTACTACTAAGATATTTATGTTACAAGGTATTTAAAGATGCTGAGACAAAGGAATTGCTTGAGGCAAGTAATGTGACTCAAATATTGTTAAATTAAAAGAGTAAAGAAGAGGATTTAAAATTATAAATCTTGGATTTGATTTGTCTTGAGTATCTGATTCTGATGTTTGAAAAGCGCGATGGAATGGACAGACGTCGGAAGGATACATAAAATTAGTGGAGAAATTTTTGTAGTGAATTATATGAAAGAAGGTGAGGAAGTGAAAATAACGCATGTTAAAATACATAACTATAGGAATTTGAGAAGTGTTGATATCGAATTATCAGATACGGTCGTAATTATAGGGGAAAATAATAGTGGTAAGAGTAATTTTTTAAAAGCGATTACACTTCCGTTTTTGACTGATGATAATACACATACGAGTAAAAGATTGTCATGGACGGATATAAATAATGAAAGTAAAGCATGTTACTATCAAAAAATTATTGAAATACAGAATGATATTAAGAATGATAAAATTACTGTTGAACAATTTATAGAATTATTGCCAGTAGTAAGCATAGAAGTAAATATTCATGCAAATGGCCCTGAAGAATATTTTGTCAAGGATATGTCATATGCAATTGTGGACGATAAAATTCAATATGGATTAAAATATGAATTTGCACCCAAGAATTGTGAAGATATTTTTAGAGTGGTAAAAGCAGTTGTAGCTCAGAATGAAATTAATGCAGAAAATTTGAAAGAAGTTAAAATGAATCTTTTGCCTGTAGAATATTATAATTATTCAATAAAAATTCCTGATGGTAGGAATATTGCGTATGACACACTAAGAGCGTTCAAGTATGAGGCTCTTGAGGCGGAAAGAGATGAATTTTCAAGAACTAAGAGTTATTTGGGATCGAAATTCTTGGTCGACTTATTGAAAGATGGACTTTCAGATCAGGACAAATTGAAAATAGAAAAAGAATACAGTTGTTTTTTTGAGTCATTAAAGGAAATTAGTGATATTAATGATATAATAAATTGGCAGGAAACATCGGAGATGAAGGATGCAAAGAAGTTTTTTTCGTATATTAATATTCTGCCTAACATGCCACCTATGCAATCTATTTTAAATAGTGTAAGACTGGGGTATGCAGAAGAAGAATTGTCAATGCAAGGATTGGGACATCGCAACTTAGTATTGCTATTTGTATTAATTAATTCATTGCTTGGAAAGAAAACAGATACCGCTTTGAATGTTTTAACAATAGAGGAACCAGAAGCTCATTTATGTATTAACAACATTAGGTTAATGGCGAGCTTCTTAAAAGTATTTACAAATAAAAATAAAAAAATCCAGTTGTTTTATTCTACGCATAGTACAGAGTTTATCAACAAGATGGATTTAAAAAATGTAGTGATTTTACACAATGGAAAGGCTTATTCATTTATAGATGAATTGGAGGATGGAGATGTTGCATATTTAGCAAAGAATCCTAATTTAGATATTTTTAAATTATTTTTTTCTAAGAAGTGTATTTTGTTTGAAGGGGTATCGGAAGAATTATTAATTCGTTCGTATATTGACTCACAAGAAAATTTAAGTGATATTGAAGTGTTGTCGTTTCATAAAGGTTTTGAAAAAATAATGAATATTTGGAAGAAAATCAACGAAGATTCAGGTAATAAACTAGGCATTATTCGTGATTATGATAATCAACCTAATGCTAAAAAACAACATGATAAATATAGCGATGATAACAAAATATGTGTTAGGACAACAGAGTATTACACTTTAGAACCAGAAATTGTAAATACGGGTAATAACTTTGATTTATTAAAGAAAAAATATAGTGATGTTTTTGGATGGCGTGATATGACAGTTAAAGAACTTACGGAAGCATGGGAAAATGCAAAAGCATCAGATATGTTTAGAATTTGCAAGGATTTAGCTACTGGACAGTTAGAAGGATTTCAAATGCCAAAACACATACAAGAGGTTATAGATTTTCTTTCATAAGGGGGTGTTATAAAGTGGAAATAAATATAGCAGGTGCAGGAGCAGGAAAAACAACGAAAATGGCCGATAAAATAATACTTCTTCGTAATCAAATTAATGAAGAAAAGAAAATATTTTGTGTTGCATTTACTAATAGTGCAGTGGATTGCATTCGTAAAAAGTTATGCGAACATTATGTGCAAATTCCGGAAAGCATAATAGTTAGTACGATTCATTCTTTTTTATATAAAGAAATAATAAAGCCATATTATCATCTTCTTTATGGAAAAAGATATGAAAAAATTTCTATTGCCGAATTACCACAAGATGCAAAATATAGAAATGCAAAGATTAAACGACTTGACGACATGAATATACTTCATCAAACGGCAATTCCAGAACATGCTAAATGGATATTATGTAAAAAAACAAAGGATACAAAAAGTATTAAAGCAGGCAGAAAACTAATTAAAAAGGCATTTTTAGAGTATTGCGGTGCAATTTGCGTAGATGAGGTACAAGATATAGATAAACATATACAAGAAATTATCGAAGAATTAAGTAGAATGGGAATTCCGCTGATACTTATGGGCGATCCAAAGCAAGATTTAAAAGGATTTAAATGCTTAAGAAATCTTATATCTAAATATGAACAAAATATAAAGTACATATCCGAGTGTTATAGATGTCCGCAGCTGCACTTAGAAGTGTCAAATCGCCTTGTAGATGAAAATGAAAAACAGAAATCTGAAAAGATATATGGTCAATTGTCGGTATATTATGAAAGTGAAATTGATTGCAATACATTAATTGAAAACAATAAATATGATTTGATGTATATATCAAAAAAACAGGGGAGATATGAAACACACAATTATAAGAAAAATAATATGAGAGATAATTTGGCTGAAGAACTTGAACCGTTGTTATTCGAGAACCATTCGACTAAAGATGTGGTGACTGTAAAAAAAGTAGCATATTATTATGCTGGGAAAATGCTTGAAAAGTATAGAAATACTGGGAAAAAAAGTGACGCAATGGCGTTACTAAGCAAGTGTGAAAAAATAGATTCAAGGAGATATGGTATAATCATAAATATTTTTGAGGACGAAAGCACGATAAAACAAAAAGATAAGATTTACGTAAAGTCAATAGACTACGTAAAGGGGATGGAGGGGGAGAAGTGCTTATTTATTCTCTCAAATGATTTGGCAAAGCATTTGTTTGATGACTATACTGAGACGAATAAGACAAAGAATAAACTTTATGTCGCACTTACTCGTTCACTGAATGAATTGTCTATATACATATTAAAAGAGGTTGAGGATAAATATACCAAATCCAAAATAAAGGCATTTTTTGAAGGATATTCTTGAATTTGCAATTAACACATAACAAAGGAGAATGAATATAGCAGATGTTGAAATCAGAGAAATGTTGGAAAACGGTAATTATATTGTTGTTTTAGATACAACTATATTGTTGAAAATATATCGTTTATCACTAGATTGCGCAGAGGTTGTACTGGAATGTTTAGATTGTATAAAAGGTTATATATGTTTACCGTTTAATGTACATTGGGAGTATGAAAAACATAGAAGTAATGAGCATACAAAAATCTTTGGAAAATGCATCTCGAACGTGCAATAGGCTTATCGATTCTATAAAGAATAAAATAATGGGACAATGTATGGAATTGTTAAAAATGGGTTTTTTAAGATTGATGAACTAATTGAAAAATCGTGAAAAAGTGGACGCACTTAATGATGAATTTGAAACATATATTGATGAACATCAGGACTTAGATTCCCTAAATAAATGCAATGAAGATAAGGTGCATAAATTGATGGAAAAAATTCACAGAATGCCAGAATTAAAAGTATCATTTATATACAAGCAGTGTCAAGAGAGGGAAAATAGATGTAAAAAGCAAATACTACCAGAATTTAAAGATTTTAAAAGGATTGGGCTAGTAAATATGGTAATTTATTTGTGCGATTTGAAACATATTTTTGCATATCGCTAAAAAAATATTATTTTTGCAACAGATGATACAAAAGTAGACTGGTGGAATACACTTAATGATTATGAAAAAACAGAGGTTGATTTGAAAATAGCAACATATATATATTCACATATCATATTATGGTAACAGGAGTACCACATGAGTATTGGGGAAGAGATGATGACATAAATGAAGTAATAATGTTCCCACAAAGACTGTATGAGTGCTCGAGGACAGTTATTGTAATTGTAACACAAGTAGTGGGAAATATACTAAATTGGAATGAGGATTTTGTGTTTTAAGATGCTGAAATAGATGATTGTACTATTTCAGATGCTAAATGTGATTTGAAATATCCTGAAAAGATGGGAGACGTAACAGGTACATTTTGTGTGGATTGTGAGAAGGTATATAATTTATAGAAATGTTGACACTATAAAAAAGAAAATTGATATATAACAAATATAAGAATATGAAAAGTTATTCTTGCAAGTTTGCAACTGTCGTATTATAATGGGTTTATCAACAATTATTCAGTAGGTTGCAATAATCATTGTAATTTATGTAAAAATAAGCCATATATCAGAATGAAACTTAAACGAAATATGTTAATTATGATATGAGCTATAAAGAGTTTGGATAAATTATACGGTTAAAGAAGCATAGGGGAGAAGAAAAATTTTGTTATTCTTTGTGTATTAGAGGTGCTTTCATTTTTTTAATAAGATCGAAAATGGCGTTTGAGCTTATTTTAAAAAGAATTAATAAAGATATAGAAATACTTTTATTATTGAGTAAAACATCATAGCACTTGTATGAATACAATTTCATGTGCTGTAATTATAGTTATTAGCTGGCTTTGCTCTTGGAAATCCACACAAGAATAGTGGGATTTTGTAAAAGTTATGTTTTTTTATTAAATATTTTGCTAGAAAATCACGAGAGATACTTAAAATGGCTTAATGATAGGCAAACAATATTTTGAAAGGCTAAGGAGGTATGAAGATAGGAACTGCTGAGATAGTACAAACTTTTGCGTCACCAGCAGAAAAATTGAACGAAGCTATTTCGGGAGTCATTGAAAAAGTATTTGAGTCTAAATTTATTGAGAAAATGACAGATGCTAAAGCGTATCAACTGAAAGTATTATGAGATACAGTTCATAATAATAGTGATGTCTCTATAGTATATGGTTCAATTGATACCAGTAACTTTGAGAAAATTGTGGTAAGAGCATCTAGATGTTTGGCATATTAAGTGATTACTAAACAACAAAATATTGAAGCGATAATACTTATGAAGAATTGGAGAATGCTGAAAATGATAGTTCTAAACTAATGAACGCAGATTGGATGTTTTGGTTTTTTATTTAGTTAAAAATATTGGCAATGAAGATATGAAAAAAATGTTTGGGACATATTTTAGTTGGAGAAATAAAGCAGCCCAATACATATTCTTTTTATATAATAGAAAAACTGAAAAATATGATATAACAGGAAGCAAAAGATTTCCGGATGGTTTTTCCGTTAGCATTACAAAATACTGGTAAGAAATTTATTTTGAGTGAAACTAGTATACTCAATGAGTATGGTGTGTTTTCTCTTATCTTTTAGAGTTAGAAGAATGTGGATTAATTTCTGAAAAGAAGATCAAAAACAAACATTTGAAATATTAGTGTATGTTTTTACTGAAAGTGGTTCACAATTAATGGCAGCTATACATCCCAAAATGAATGCCTAGTATATTATTGATTGCCTGAAATCAATTCAAGATAATCATAGTGATTTTGCGGTTACTACATATAATATAAGTTTAATTAACCCTGAAAGCCAGATAAACTATAAATAGAGAAGATGTTTTATCTTTGTCTGGTGAACATGATAAAAATGTAGAAAAAGAGCAACAAAGTGACAAATAGTTATATGATATGCTATTTTTTTTAATAATGGTTGTCAAACATTTTTCTGCCAGTCATAATGTATCTGACAACAAATTGGCAACAGAAAATCAACAAGTTCCAATAATATATGGAACAGTAATAGGAGGTTATATGAGAAATTATAATGAAGCAATAAATCAAATATATGCAGAGAAGGAACAACAGATTATAATAGGGTTAACTGGAAGAACTGGTGCTGGATGCAGTACAGTTGCAGGTATATTAAAAAAAAGGTTTGAAAATTTAGAATTAGAATGTTCTGAAGATTCAGATATAAAAGAAAAGAAAACATTTGAAATAATTAAAAAATATATTGCAACAGATGATCGTTGGGTTCCTTTTGTTGTTGTAGAGGGAAGTTGTGTAATTCTGTCTTATATATTCGAGTTTTATGATAAAGAGAAAGATGGATTTGCATGTTTTATTGATTATCTTAAATATCTTCAAAGTGATAAGAATGTCAATTGTTTTAGAATAGTTAATTTTAGTGAGTTTGTGCAGGAAATACATGGTTTGCGCTATATATTTGATGAAGTGAAAAAAATGCCCCTTAATTCCGTGACGAAATGGGATGTTTTTTCTGATGAGGAAATAAAAGCATACTATGAGTTATATGTTGAAAAAATAGTTGAGTATAAAAATAGAATAAAAAGAATTCTTTTCAAGTATTCATGTTATGAAGAGAAAAAAAGTAAATTGCAAGATTTTCCGCCAATTAAGTATCATTTATATACGTATTTATTACAGAAAATTGCAAATAATATAAGAGCTAGTGGAAATCCTTATGATAGTTCGTTGCATCAAGAGAAAATATTAGATTTTGCAAAACGCATAGAAATTATAATAGAATTAATAAAAAAATATAAATCTGATAGGAAAATTAGAATATGTATTGATGCAATTAGAAATGCAAATGAGTCAAATTATTTAAAAGATGTATATAGGTCATATTACTTAATTTCTATTAGCGTGGAAGAGAAGACTCGACGGAATAGATTAGGTGCTTTAGATCAAGATGAACAAAAAAGTTTGGATAGTGTAGAATATGAATCCAAATTGGATGGTGGTGAAATCTTTTATCATCAAAACATTGCAAATTGTTTTGAAATGGCAGATATTCATCTTGTAAATTTGGATGAAAAAAATAATAGAAGATTAGTATTAACTAGACAGCTAGTTAAGTATATTACTTTGATGATTCATCCGGGGTTGGTTTTGCCAAGTGATATTGAAAGATGCATGCAACTTGCATATAATGCTAAGTATAATTCGGGTTGTTTATCAAGACAAGTTGGTGCGGTTGTAACAGGAGATGATTATGCTGTTAAATCAGTGGGATGGAATGATGTACCTAATAATCAATTAGAATGTATTTACAGAGATGTAAATGGATATTGCAGAGGTAATCAAGAAGAGTGTTTTAGCGAATTTGAATATGAAGACAGTACATTTAAACATACTATGCAGTATATGGGGGAGCAATTGGAACAAGAGCAGGTAAACTTGCATGGAAGAAAATTTTCATATTGCTTTAAAGATATATATAATGGCTTGAAAAACGATAAAAATCAAGTATATACGAGAGCGCTACATGCGGAAGAGAATGCATTTTTACAAATTTCGAAATATGGAGGTCAGCCGATTAAGGGCGGATATCTTTTTTGCACTGCAAGTCCGTGTGAATTATGTTCTAAAAAAGCTTTTCAACTAGGTATTAGGAAAATTTATTATATTGATCCCTATCCTGGCATAGCGCAGAAACATATTTTGAGTTTTGGAAAGAAAAAGTATAATCCAGATGTTGAGTTGTTTTGTGGTGCTATAGGTGAAGCATATGTAAGATTATATAGACCAATGATTGCACCAAAAGACGAATTGGAATTGGTAAGTGGCATTAATTCCAAGGAGGAAGCACACAAGAGTATTAATCCGACTTCGGAGCAACCTTTAACAAAGGATTTGCTATATCATAATATTGAAGTCTCTTTAGAATTTAATAATAGAGAAGAGATAAAAAGTGTTAGGACAGTTGACATAGAAGTGGTTAATGGTGAATATAGTGGTATAGATCGAACATTGACATGGACGGGAAGCTCATACGATAAGTCCGAATTGATTGATAATGATAATAGGTACTCTTTAGTAGATTCAAAGGATCAAATGTCACCTTATCATTATCGGATTAATTTTAATAAGATAATTTCTGAGGAAGAGCATATTTTTTACAGAGTAAAATCTTATGTTAAGGATGAATCTCATTTAATGCATCCATATTTTGCACATATGGTTAGGTATCCTACAAAAAAGCTGGTTTTAACGGTAATTATACCAGAAAAATTTCCACCGTTAGAGAATGTTCGATATGTCAGATATGCTGATTTGCAGATGGAATGTGAATTTTTAGACGATTTAAACAATTTTAAGGAAGAAAAAGAAGATAATAAGATTATATATCGTTTAGAAATAAATAATCCTAATTTGTTTTATACGTATAGCCTTGAATGGGATTTTATGAATATAAAGTCTTGATTTTTGATTTAATATGCTTATACTTATTATTAGGAGGATGATATTATGGATGGAGATTGAAAGAGTAAATGTCACGTTAGTTGTAAAAGGCATGGGTTAAAAATCCATGCCTTTTACAATGCTATGTTTTTGTCAAAGTTATATTAAATTTTTTATCTGACTGTTGGTGTAAATAGAAAAGAAGCTTTAGAAAAATGTGCTTAAAAAGCTATTTTATTTTTAACCATAAGTGTTCCTCACTTTGTTTTAGGCATGGTATATGTATTATATGGCATCTTATTGTAAATATTTGTCAAAAGCAGTCGAAAACATCAAAACAATTAAAACAATGGAAAGCTCGTTCAAAAATAGGTATTTTGTTTTAAAATTCATACAGGTCTATTAAACACAAGAATCCACTAGCAATCTAATGGACTAGAGAATACTTCATCTCCCCCTTGCAATTAAGCCATAAGATGTTTACAATGTTGATAAAGGATTATTTGAAACGGAGGACAAGTTATGCAAAGGGAAAAAATACAATTAATTCGAGATGGCTTGGAAACGGCATATGTGAATGGTAATACGGCATCCGAATTATTATATAAACCAAACTTTGTTTCAAATAATCACAATGAGGGAAAAAAGGTTTTATCGGTCATTGAGGATGAACTTTTAAAATGTGACAAATTCCAAATCAGTGTTGCGTTTATTACGCTGGGAGGGGTGACGCCGCTACTCCAGACATTAAAAGAATTAGAGAAAAGAGAAATCCCAGGTGAGATTTTAACCTCTAATTATCTTGATTTTAGCGAGCCGCAGGCATTAGAGAAATTGAATTCTTTAAAAAATATTCGGATTAAAATGTATGACACAGATTGGGCGAAGAATGGTTTTCATACGAAGGGATATATTTTTAAAGAGGAAGAAGTATATCGTATTATTATTGGCAGCTCCAACATGACGAGTGCTGCACTTACGACAAATCGTGAATGGAATACAAAGTTAGTTTCTACTTCGCAAGGAGAAGTGGCTGAGGATATTCTGAAAGAATTTGATGAGTTATGGAATTCAGAGTATGCGCTTGATTATGATGTCTTTTATGAAGAGTATAAGCAGAGATATGAAATTATAAAAGAACAAAGGGAAATTGCAACAGAGCGAAATGTCACCTCTCTTGAGAGATACAAATTAAAGCCCAATAGTATGCAGGTTCGATTTATAACGAATCTTAAAAATATTTTGCAAAAAGATGAGAAACGTGCGTTGTTAATTAGTGCTACGGGAACGGGAAAAACGTATGCTTCTGCTTTTGCTATGCGTGAACTTGGATTTAAACGTGTCTTATTTATTGTGCATAGGGCGTCATTGGCAGTTCAGGCGAAGAAGTCTTATCAGAGAGTGTTTGGTAACTCAGTTTCGATGGGATTGGTTGGTGCCGGTTATTATGAATATGATAAAGATTATGTATTTGCGACTGTAGAGACGTTAAATAAGGATGCGCATTTGCAGCGGTATAAAGCGGATGATTTTGATTGTATTATTTTAGATGAAGCGCATCATAGTTCCGCCAATACATATCAAAAAGTGATGAATTATTTTACGCCGCGATTGTTTTTAGGAATGACGGCGACGCCAGATAAGAGAACGGATTCGGATGATAATATATATGAAATATTTAACCATCAGATTGCATACGAGATTCGTTTGCAGCAAGCAATGGAAGAAGAATTATTGTGTCCGTTTCATTATTTTGGAATTACGGATTTATCCGTTGTTCAGGATACAAAATCAAAGAATTTGTCTCATGAAGAGTTTAATAAGTTGGTTTGCGATGAACGTGTGGAACATATTTTGGAACAGGCAAATTATTATGGTTACAGTGGTGAGCGTGTAAAGGGCTTAGTTTTTTGTAGCCGCAAACAAGAGTGTCAACAATTGTCGGCAAAATTTAATGATTTAGGCTATCGAACAGTTGCACTTAGTGGAGATGATTCAGAGGAAATCCGGCAAAATGCGTTTGAACGTTTGGCGATGGATGAGGAAAATGCAACAGACAAAGAACCATTGGATTACATTTTCTCGGTGGATATATTAAATGAAGGTGTTGACATTGTTGAAGTCAATCAGGTTATTATGTTAAGGCCCACACAATCGCCGATTGTATTTATTCAGCAATTAGGAAGAGGACTCCGTAAGGTGGCGGGCAAGGAATATGTCGTTATCCTTGATTTTATTGGAAATTACAACAATAATTTTATGATTCCGGTAGCTTTATCGGGAGATCGTTCCTATAATCCAGATACGATTCGAAAGTATGTTATAAGCGGAAACCGAACAATTCCGGGAGCCTCGACAATTCATTTTGATGAGATTGCGAAGAATAAAATATTCCAATCAATTGACAAAATTCGAGGAATGAAATCGATTATTAAAGAAAGTTATGTGTCATTAAAAAATAGATTAGGGAAAATTCCTAGTTTGTATGATTTTTATATTCATAACGAAGTGGACCCGTTAGTCATAATTAAGGAATACAAGACATATTTTCAGTTTCTTGAAAGTGTAGAAAAAAAGAACTATATTTGCACTATGTCAGCAGAAGAAAAAATGATTATAGAATATTTGTCGAAAACTATTTTAAGTGGGGTGCGACCGGAAGAATTGGAAATCTTGCGTTTATTATTAGAACAAAAAAGTATTTCCATAGATGATTTTAAACGGTTCGAAAATGAAAAGTATGATAGAAACATTACAAATAATCAGGTTGATTATGCAATAGATGTGCTACAAGGGAAATTTGTAAGTAATGATAATGAGTATCAAAAATACAAGAATATTGAAGTTATAACGAATGACCATAATAATTTTATTACAAGAATGCTTTGTTATGAGGAGCGTTTAAGACATGATGAGTTTAGGCAAATGGTGGAGGATATTATTCGAGTGGGTCTTACACAATACGAAGATAAATTTATGAAAACGGATGAGATAGAGTCTCCATTTGTTTTGTATGAAAAGTATTCGAGAAGAGACGTGAGTTTGCTAATGAATTGCGGAAAAGATTTATCTTCGGTTATGTTTGGAATGAAACGAATTGTGGATGATGTTTTTATATTTGTTACATATCATAAAGAAAAATCAGATGATGAACGTAATTATGTGGATGGCAAACCGGATTACGCAGATGCGTTTGAGGACAACATGATTTTTAGATGGGATTCTAAAATCGGAATGGGTATTGAAAGTAACTATATGAAAGAGGTGACAACAGCACCTAGAAAACATTTGCTGGTCAAGAAAAGCGATGCAGAATCAAATTTTTATTATATGGGTACATTTGATATTTTAGATGTTAAGGAAGACCAAAAAGAAGATAACAAAGGCATTTTAAAGAAAATTTGTAAAGTGATTGTGAAAATGCATCACCCAGTGAGGGATGATTTGTTATGTTATTTACAGAGCACAATTAAGGAGAATTAGGAATGAAAATAATAAGAGTAGTTGCAGCGGTTATTCAAAGAAAACAAAATGGCAGCAAACAAATTTTTGCAACGCAAAGAGGATATGGTGAATTTGAAGGTGGATGGGAGTTCCCCGGCGGAAAAATTGAAGTAGGTGAAACTCCGCAGAAGGCATTGATTCGTGAGATAAAAGAAGAATTAGATGCAGATATTGTTGTGGGCGATTTGATTGACACGATTGAGTTTGATTATCCGGATTTTCATTTATCAATGGACTGCTTTTGGTGTGAATTGCAGTCAGAGCATGTTGTATTAAATGAACATGAGGACGCAAAGTGGCTTTCAAGGGCACAGTTGGATTCGGTTGATTGGTTACCGGCGGATGTAACCTTGGTGGATAAGATTGCAAAGGCGATGTGAGGATTGACACATAATGACACTTAAAAAAGCAACGGAAAAGGGTTGCGTTTTAAAAAAGCAACGGAAAAGAGTTGCGTTTTAAGTCTGCTTGAGATAATATAGAGATGAAAAGAGGTGAAGATGTGTGAAATATGCGGCAATAATGTTTGATGTAGTGGAGTCACGAAAATATTACGAACGATATGATGTTCAAAAAGTATTGATGACATGTGTGAGTTATTTGAACGAGATATATCGTTGTGAAATAAAGAAAAAAGTGGTATCTAGTGCGGGAGATGAGTTTCAAGGATTATTTTTTGATTTACAATCAGCATTTTTATACATTCGGAAGTTACAGATTTTGATATATCCTATTAAAATAAGATGTGGAATAGGATATGGGGAAATAAAGTATGATGTAGAAGAATGGGAGTCATCAGCATTTGACGGAGAAGCATACTATTTAGCAAGAGATGCAATAACAGCGATTAAAGGGAAGAAGAGTAATACAATATGCTTCAATACAAAATCGAAATATGATAAATATTTAAATGAATTTTGTATGGCAGATATGAGTGTTAAGTCAAGGCAATCACAAGTTGCACATTTAATTGAACTTATAGCAGATATTATGTTGCCGATGGTGTATAAAGAGGAAGATGCACAGTTCTATTATTTTATTGCGAAAAAAAAATCTCGATGGATGGAACAAGAGCGATGGAATAAAAGTAGCAGTAGATATAGAGATGTGGAAGTATTGGATGTGGATTATGATTTCCTTTTTAAGATTAGAGAGGAATATGTAAAAAAAGAAGAACCTAAGCTAATGTTTTGCATGGATGAGTTTTGGGCGCGTGGGATGTCAACAAAAATTGCTCAAGTAATGCATACAACTCGACAAAATATTGATAGATATGTTTCGTTAGGAAGAATAAAAGAAAGTAGAACAATGGATAAAGCAATATTTGAATTACTGGGGGAGGATATATGACAGATTATTTAATTTTAATTATTTTACATTTAATAGGTGATTTTTATTTTCAATCAACTAAAGTTGCACGTTGTAAAAATGCTAAAACAGGGAAATTTTGCGGAGATTGCAAGGAAAAATGTAATAGTAGTTCGTGGTGCAATTGGAAATATCTTCTAATTCATTCGTTGCTATATATAGTGCCATTTTGTGTTTTGTATTTTATTATGGAGTGGGAATATGTAACTGTTATAATTATTGTGTTATTGATAACGCATTTATTGATTGATTTAGGGGCGTGTTATTTTAATAAAAAAACTAGGCAAACGGTGGTTTTTATTCTTGATCAGTTGCTGCATATAGGTGTTTTGTGTACTATACTTCGTGTTTTAAGTGTCTGTTATGATCTTAGTGCTTATTATAAAATGCTAAAGATAGTTTTTTTAGGTCTGATGCTGATAATGCCTTGCTCGATAATGATTAATAAATTATTTAATGATATTTATCCAGATTCTGATGATGAGAAGGGAATTTTTGATATTGGTTCTATGATTGGGATTATGGAAAGGATTCTGACAGTGATTTTTGCTAGTTTTGGGAATTATCCAGCTATCGCTATAATTATAACGGTAAAAACTTGGGCCAGAACAAATGATTTGCAGGAGCTGGAGTTTAGAAATAAATATTTGTTGGGGACTTTAACAAGTTTAGTTTTAGCATTATTAATTTTTATTGGTTACAAAATGTTATAGTAATAGTAGGAGGAACATAAAATGTTTATATTCTTTTATAGCGAAATAGGCGAATTAGAACATAATACTATTGTAAAAACCGCTTTTGAAAAGTTGATGTTTGAAGAATTGCAGTCGGAAGGATATTGCGATATTAATCCCTTAATAGGGAGACCGAGAACCTCTAAATCTGAAATACAAAATAAATTAAAGAAATTAGATTCTCCGCTGGCTAAAGTTTTTGCAGGAAAGTATGCTACAAATACTGAGGAACTCGAAAAAATAATGCTACCAGTACTTAAAGAACTGGGAAAAAAACTATCAAAAAATAAAACTTCTTTTGATGAATACAACTACTTTGCCATTATTTATTTTATCTTTCAAATGTACAAATCTGTTGATAAGAAGCTTGATTGTGTAAAAGAGTTATACACAACTTGGAATGAGCGTGAGCATGAGTATGATATTAGGATGTCAAACGGAATAGTTTTTGATGCGGCTAAGGTTGAGGTGAATTTTATATCTTCAATTAATCAGTACGTAGATTTTTTGGGACAAATTAGAAGAAAAGAGGAGAAACTTTTTTTTCGAGGACACAGTAAAGTTTCTTATGATTTGAAACCGTCTTTATTTCGAAAAGAAGAATGGTTATCAAATGAAAAGAAAATGTATTTAGAATTAATGGCGAAATGTCCTTATGAATTCGAACGATTAGAATCACATATAGAAAAATTGGCAGAAATGCAACACTACGGTTTGCCAACAAGATTGTTAGATGTCACTCAGAATCCATTGGTTGCACTCTATTTTGCATGTGAATCCCAGCATTCGTATTATGGCGAAATAATAATTTTTTCACAGAGTTTGGATTCTATAAAATATTTTCAAAGTGATACTGTTGCAATGCTAGCATCCCTTCCTTTGTTTACTAAAGATGAGCAAATGCAATTTTACCATTCAAGTTTTGTCAAGTCTTCAAATGTGAATGATTTTAATGATAAAGTTGAACGCCTTGTTCACGAGGTGAGAATGGAACGTCCTGGTTTTAAATCGGAAATAAGAGCAGAGGATATAAGAGATGTTGTTGTTTGCATTCCTGCAAGGAAGAATAGAAGAATTGATAATCAAGAAGGTGCATTTATTGTTTGCGGACTGCTTGAGGAAACATATGGTGGTAAAAAGTATAATACATTATCAAATTTGCGATTAAAGCTGGATAATAAAAAGATTACAATTTGCATAATTGATAAAAAAATGGAATTATTAAAAGAATTAGAAAGTTTGGGGATAAATAAGGCAAAGATATATCCAGAAATAGATGATGTGGCAGATTATATAAAAACACACATTGACACAACTGTATAAATATTAAAAATCAATATAAAGCAAAAGGAGGTGTCTATAATATGAACAAAACCCCAACAGCCTTATCCCCCTGGGATTCTATGCTAAAACGAATTGTATGGAAGCAATTAGGAGATATTCGAAACAAAAAAATACTTGACTTTGGCAGTGGCATAGGAGTAACAGCGGATTACTTAGGGAAAAACAATGATGTTATTGCTATTGAACCAAATGAGGAAAGTGTGGCGGCACGGTGGACAAATAATCAATACACGCAAATGATTGGAAGCGTGGATAGACTGTGTGAATTTGCGGATGAAACCTTTGATTTTATTATTTGTCATAATGTATTAGAGTATACAGAAGATAGAGCAGATATTGTCAGAGAGTTTGCTAGAGTTTTGAAACCACATGGGAAAATTTCAATTGTAAAGCACAATCGGGCAGGGAGGGTAATGCAGATGATAGTGCTTTTAAATGATTTTGAAAAGGCACATAGTTTGTTGTCGGGAAATGATGGAATGGCATCAAAATATGGAGCGATTCATTATTATGAAGATGCGGATATAGAAAATTGGTGTCCTGAGCTTACAATTACGCAGACACGCGGTATCAGGACGTTTTGGGACATGCAGCAGAATCAGGAGATCCACAAAGATGTTGGCTGGCAGGAAAAAATGATAGAGATAGAGATGCGTGTATCCGACATGAAAGAGTATCAGGATATTGCTTTTTTTCATCATTTGATACTTGAGAAAACCAATAAAAAGAGAGCAATGCCCCCATTGACAAAACCCTCAATTCATGTAAAGATGAGAGAAACCCTTTCCGAACGGCAAGGGCATAATGTAAAATTGGAGGACAAAAAATGAAAGTAGCAGCAGCTTATGAAAATGGAGAAGTTTTTCAGCACTTTGGTCATACCAAACAGTTCAAAGTGTATGAAATAGAGGATGGTAAAGTTGTGTCATCTGAAATTGTAGAAACAAATGGACAGGGTCACAGTGCTCTGGCAGATTTTTTGCATGAACAGGCGGTTTCTACAGTAATTTGCGGAGGCATTGGCGAGGGTGCACAGGCGGCACTCACAGAACAGGGAATTGAGCTGTTTGCCGGTGTCAGTGGACAGGCAGATGAGGCAGTAGAAAAATATATCAAAGGGGAACTTACTTCTACCGGTGCCAATTGTGATCATCACGGTGAAGAAGGTTCCTGCGGCGGACACGAAGATGGCGGATGTGGTTCTGAATGCGGAGGCGGTTGTGGTGGCTGTCACAGTAAACCACCTTTTGAGGGCAAGAATGTTGGAAAGACGATGAGGGTACATTACAAAGGTACATTTAATGATGGAACTCAGTTTGATTCTTCCTACGACCGTGGTGAGCCGCTGGAGTTCGTTTGCGGTGCGGGAATGATGATTTTAGGATTTGATAAAGCAGTGGCAAATATGGAAGTTGGACAGATTGCGGATGTTCATTTGGAACCGTCGGAAGCGTATGGCGAAGCGGATCCGGATGCAATATTTACTGTGGAAATTGATAAGATGCCAGGAGCGGAGGCGTTGGAGGCCGGACAGCAGGTATATCTCCAAAATATGTACGGACAGCCGTTCCCGGTAAAAGTTACAGCCAAAGATGAAAGCACGATAACATTTGATGCGAACCATGAGATGGCTGGCAAAGAGTTAAATTTCCAAATTGAAATTGTAGAGATTTTATAGGAAAACCGGTAAAGGGAAAGTGAGGGCACTATGGAACTTGAAATAAGCGTAGAAGATTTGTTAAACAAAAGAAAAATTGAATCAGACCGCATAGAGTTTAAAGCAGGATGGAACCCGGATGACATCTATCATAGTGTTTGTGCATTTGCAAATGATTACAACAATGATGGTGGTGGATATATTGTTGTCGGTGTTGAAGAGAAAAATGGAGTGGCCGTCCGTCCGGTAAAAGGAATTCCGGAGTACATGTTGGATGAAATTCAAAAAGAAATGCTCAGCTACAACAACATGATTTCTCCCCCATATTTTCCGAAGGCGATTCCGTTGGAAGTTGACGGGAAATGGATTCTTGTTATTGTGGCGAGAACGGGACAGCAGCGTCCTTACAAATCACCAGAACATGTTACCAGCAAAAAGGACAAGAAGTATAATTATTATATTCGTTATCTAACCAGTTCTGTTAAGGCAAATCCTGAACAGGAAAGGGAATTGATTAATATGTCAGATCAGACTCCTTATGATTGTAGAGCGAATCATAAGGCTGCTTTTGATGACATTTCACCTGTTCTTTTGGAAGATCATTTGAGAAAAACAGGTAGTAAATTAGCAAAACAGGTTAAAGAACGAGGCGTAGAGGAGATATTAGAAGATATGCAGTTACTGGTAGGACCGCCAGAACTACGTTATATTCAAAATGTGGCAATCATGATGTTTTGTGAGCATCCGGACCGTTTTTTCCCATACACCTATGTTCAGATGACATCATTCCCACAAGGAAGTGTAGAAAATCCAAGTGTAAGCGAGGATTTTCCTAATATTACGGGATCCGTACCACAGATGATTCAGGCAACAATGGAACGATTTCGAAATCTTTTTATACGAGAAAAAGTAATCAAGGTTCCAAATCAGATGGAAGCTTTGAGGATTAAGAATTATCCGTATCAGGCAATTGAGGAGGCTGTTGTTAATGCTTTTTATCATAGAGATTATATGTCTTGTGAGCCGGTAACAATAGAGATAGAGCCGGATTGCATTAATATTATGAATTTCCCGGGAATTGATCGGTCTATATCTGAAACGACGATAGCAGAAGGTAAGCGATTTGTTTCAAGATACTATCGTAATAGAAGATTGGGGGAATTTTTGAAGGAATTGGATTTGTCAGAAGGTCATTCTTCTGGGATTCCGACAATACAAGAAGAACTGGAAAAGAACGGTTCTCCACGAGCAGAATTCTTCACAGATGAAGATAGGCGAGCTATGAGGATCAGAATTCCGATTCATCCGGCGTTTTTGGAAGAAAATGAAATGGAAAATGATAACTTGTTGCAAAATGAAACAAGTTTTGAAACAAGTTTGAAACAAGTTTTGAAACCAAAGGATTTTGAAAAATTAGTGGATGTTATTAGAGTTTTAGAGATGAAAAGAGAAATATCTGTTCAGGAAGTAATGAAAATAACTCAAAAATCACGTACAACTGCTTGGCGTTATATGAAGACTTTGGTTGAACTAGGTGTTGTCAAAGTGGAAGGGAACACGAATAACATGACATATCGTATTAGGTAGATGCTGAAAAATGAAAACTATTGATATGGTAAAAAAAGATTTTTTGGAGGTTTGATAATGAGTACTTGTTTTGATATCAATGTATTATCCTCATCACATATAAATTTTTTGTTTGGTGCTGGTGTAAACAGTAAGGCTTTTCCGCAACTGAAATCTTTTACAGATACATCACCCCAAATAGTGGAGTTGGGAGCAGGAGTCGTTTAACTGTAGAATAGAAACGAATAATGTTAGTAGTTTTTTATGAGGTGTAATTTTATGAAATTTAATTCAGTAACAATAAAGAACTTTAGAAATTTTGAAGATATATCAATACAATTGACCAATAAAAATGTTCTTTTTGGAATGAATGATGTTGGAAAAACCAATTTTTTGTATGCATTAAGATTCATTTTTGATAAAGATATTAGAAAGCAGAATTTCAGTGACACAGACTATTATAAAAAGAATGTTGACCTGCCGGTAGAAATTATTATTGCAATTGATATTAGTGATACAGAGAACGCAGACAGCCAAAAGTTGCGTGCAAAATTAAAAGGTGCTATTCTTTCAGACCAAGATATAGTATATATCAAAGTAAAAGCTGATTATGATGAAAAAGAAATGATTGGTGTTCCAGTTTTGTACTGGGGTGGGAATCCTGATATAATGGTCTCATAAATTAAGACACTGAACACGACATTTCTTAATGAATCTGAT
>ERZ779896.1357-NODE-1357-length-21255-cov-2.550472_pt1 | contig 21255 bp, 18 predicted proteins | sample MGYA00511067_ERZ779896 | MGnify/ENA primary metagenome ERZ779896 (study PRJEB29588, sample SAMEA2161597) | human gut metagenome | biome: human gut; feature: human-associated habitat; material: faeces | place: Denmark | collected 2008/2010 ... | reverse complement strand
GCAATTTCGGGGCTGATCGAACACAAGGAAGATACGAAAATCAGACGGCTGGAAATAAAACGGTAGACCAGTTTCTCCGGCGCGGCATAGAGGTGCAGAGGCGCAACCTGCTGATAGGAATCGAACGGCACTTTGATGAACCAGTGAGGCTCCGAAAAGAAAAACGGATTGACGTCGCCTCCCTTGAAAACCTCCTCATAGCCGGCCTGCGGGCTCTCTGAAACATACCTGCGGTTGTCGCCGGTCACGATTCCCAGCGCCCACCGGGCATGTCCTTTCAAGGTCAGATGAGGCAGAGAAAAAATCCGCTTCAGCAAACCGGAGTCCCGTTCCGTCATATTCACATGATACGCACAATCTCTGCGGGAAAGGACATCCGCACACGACACCTGCCGGGTTTCGTCATCCGACTCCACGGCAAAGACGGCGTCCGCCGCAGGAACGGATTTCACAACATCCAGACGTACGGAATTCGTGAAAACGCCGGAAAACTTCCGTCCGAGAAGCTTGATCCGGCGGAGAGTATGCCGCTCCACCAGAATCCGGCGGATATCCGCATGACTTCTGATGTTCAGAACGGATTCCGGCAGAATCACGGAAAGCGTTCCGCCCTCTTTCAGCAGAGAAAGCGCCTTGACGATGAACAGGGAAAAGGTTTCACCCGAACGGATCTCTTTCAGAACCCCGCGCGAGTAGGAACTTTTTTTCGCGGTTCCCCACGGCGGATTTGTCGCAATGAAATCAAAAAATCCGAGAAAACGGTTTGTCCGGCAGTTCCTCGCTCCGGTAGCGAATTCACTCAACGCATCGGCACAGTAAAGATGCGGCGTGAACTCAAGCCGGGGAAACTTCAACATCAGGTTGATCCGTGCGACATGCAGCGCAGTTTCATCAATATCAACCCCGAACAGCCCTTCCGGCTGCAAATTTAAAATATCGGCGGCGGCGCAAAGATAATTTCCGGTTCCGCAGCAGGGATCAAGAAAATGCCTGACATTCATCCCAGCCGCGATTTTCAAGGAATCGCAGATCAGGTCCTCCGGCGTATAATAAGACCCTTTGGAATATTTCGTGCCGTCACGGGAAAGCGCCTGGTAAAGGTTGCCGCACAGAGAATCGGAAATCATGCCGTCAAGCACCTCCGCCACCAGCGGATAAACTTCATTCACTTCCGACGGCGCCAGCTCCGCATACCATTTCAACATCTCCTCCCGGACGCAGTCCCGGTTCCAGACCGTATCCTCCGGCAGAAAAGCTCCCGGTTCCTCCGTCAGCAGTTCGCCCCGCTTGCAAAGTTGATCCGATACAGCGGCAAACAGGATCGCGGCGACTCCGCACCTTTTCCCGCGGATCGCCTTGCGCAGTTTCGCAATTCCCGCCGGGAAATCGCTGTGATGCGGCGTATGAAACGAACGGGAGTTGCTTTTGTTCGCACATTTGCGCAGTTTGTCGACGACATGGTTGCGGATATCTTTTTTCAAGGCAAGAACGTCCACGCGCGACAACATGACCGGACGCCGCGCCGCCGGTACAATCCTCCCGCACCGCACCCAGTTCCGCACCGTTGCCGCCGACACCCTCAGAATTCCGGCGGTACGCTCCACAGTCAACAGCTGCAAATATGTTTTCGGACTCACGCCCATGTCCTGCGCTCCTGCAAAAAAAACAATCCAGTGTAATGTAAACGAATCAGGGCATTTTTCAAGCGGGCTGGTTTGACGCTTCTTTTTAGACAAACGTTTGGCTTTTTTCTTCTGCAAAAGGATGAATTAAAATCCGACTGATATTTCAAGTTCAGCAGAATATAAAATGAGACAAGCTGAAATACAACTCTTTTCCTTCCCCTGAATCTTTCTTTGCCGCCCTCTTTCTCTGCCGGGCTTCAAGCAGCCGCAGGATTTATTTTTCACTTTTTTTCAAATCACCTATTGACAATCAGGCCTTTTCCGCTTATAATTAAAGAGTGTTAAGACAAACGTTTTTATTCAGCTCAGGGAGACAGTATGGCGGCGACACTGAAAGATGTTGCAAAACTGGCGGAAGTCGACATCGGCTCCGTCTCACGAACCCTCGGCAATCATCCGAGAGCACAGAAGCTGCGCCCGGAAACGCGCCAGAGAATTCTGGATGCCGCGCGTAAACTCGGATACCGCCGCAATCAGTTTGCCGCCGCCATGCGCACAGGAGTCAACGCCACGATTGCGATCATCAACAGCGGCGACTACAGTATCGGGCACAGCCAGAGCGCCACGCGGGTGCTGTACGGAATTCTGGATGCCGCGGGGGCAAGCAATTACGCGCTCAAGACTTATACCGACAACGACCTGCCGTCCTGCATCGAGGAGATCCTTTCCAGCCAGATCAAACATGTCATTTCGATGAGCACGAAAAACGGCAAGCGGGAGGAAACGGCTTTTCTATGCCGTCAGTATGGTCTGAATCTGGTTTTTGTGTATGAAACCGGACACGGCGAATTCCCGGCGGTCGCATCCGGCAACTATGAAATCTCCCGTGAAACAGTCAAGTATCTTGCCGCAATGGGACACCGCAGAATCGCACTGGTCTGCGGCGAATATCAGTTCTGGCACTATATGACGGAAAAATACAACGGGTATCTTGCGGGGCTGAAGGAATCGGGAATTGAACCGGAATTCAGCCTCATGATCTGCGAAGCGGACATTACGCCGAAACTTCATGAAATGCTGGATCGTCCGCCGGAAACGCGCCCGACAGCCTTCTTCTGTATCGGCGACGGCATGGCGATGCAGGTCCAGCGCATGGCGATCCGCAAGGGACTGCGTGTTCCGGAAGATGTCTCCACGACCGGCTTCGGATATACGGATTCCGGGGAGAACGCTCTTTCCCCTCTGACGTCCGTCAATGAGATGCATGAAAATCTCGGCAGCAGCGCATTCCGTCTCCTGATTCACGGCAAGCTTGATCTGCCGCAGGAGCCGGACGGCACCTATCGTGTTCCGGCAGAGCTGATCAAACGGGAATCAGTGGCAAAACTGAATTAAAAATAAAAACGGAGGAAAAATGAAAAAAGCGGAAAGGAATACTTTCACCTTGATCGAATTGCTGATCGTAATAGCAATCATCGCCATTCTGGCGGCAATGCTGCTTCCGGCACTGAAAAGCGCAAGAGACAAGGCATATCAGGTGGACTGCCTGTCAAAATTAAAACAGATCGCAACACTCTCGACTCTGTATTATGATTCCTATGCGGGGTGGCTGCCATCCGAGTCCTATACCGGCAGCAGTTATTCGACTTCACTGCCCATGCTTTTCCAGTCCACAGGCCTCATCAAAAACTTTACAAAAAACTTCATCTGCACATCGGCAACCATGTATAAAAGTGCACACAGGATCGGGCACAGCATCGCAGGCAACTATAGTGCATATAATGGAAATATCTCTTATTACGGACACTCAAAAAAATGCGCAGCAACAGCCGTAATCCAGAAATGCGACTGGAGTTGGAGCGAAGTTCCCAACAATGACACAACCGGAAAAGCCGTCTTCATCAAGCCGGGGTCAATCAGACATCCAAATATGCTCTGCCAGTTGCGCGACGGCATTGCCTATGACAGCAGCAGTTATTACATGCTGCATGGCAAGAGCGACAATTTCCTTTTCTATGACGGCAGTGCGCAAAATCTTGTTTTCAGCAAATGGGGACAACCGATGCGAAGCTACAAAAATTCAGACGGACGGTCTTATGACCACAGCCGCTGGTGGCCAAACAACGGGCACCCGAATAAAGATTCAGATAGCAATTGGTGGTAACTTAACATATTGTGACGGTCGTCACTCTAAAACTGCAGGGGTTCTGAAAATGAAGAAAAAAATCAAAGACTGTCTGTGGCTCTGGGGACAGGATGCCATGTCGCATCAGCGCTCTCCCGGCAACATGATATGGAAACTGCCGGACGGAAACCGTCTCGGTCCCGTGGAGGGAGCAGAATATCTGGGAATACCCAATATTTTCCGGGTGGTCATGTGCGGCAGTCCATGCCCGCCATTCGATGAAGAATCGGAAAAGATGAAAAATGTGTCGCGCGTAGTCTGGTCGGCAATCGGTGATTCCGGTTCCAAACGCAACGACCATCAAACGGATTTGGAGGAAGTTCTCCGCCAGGCATCGCTTTTTCCCAATATTACCGGGGCGGTTCTGGATGATTTCTTCATCCGCCCGCAGATGCGGAACGGCGCATGGGCACGTTTGTCCGTGGATAACATTCGTTCCATGCGGGAAAAATTACATGAAGCAGCTCGAAAACTGGACTTTTACGTAGTCTGGTACAAAAGACAGTTGGAGGACCCCATTGACGAATATCTCAAAGAATTTGACGTAATCACTTACTGGAACATGCAGACGCCTGCCGAACATGACATTCTGGCACACGATCTGGATCGCATGATAGAACGCACCGAGGGAAAACGCCGCATGACCGGCTGCTATATCTGGAATTACGGGGCGGGACGCCCATTGTCTGTCGACGAGCTGAAATTTGAATGCGAAACCTTCCTCCGGCTACTGCTGGAGAACAAAACCGAGGGAATCATTTTCTGCTCGAACTGCTGCGCGGACATCGGCGGTCCTGCCACAGACTGGCTTCGTTCGTGGATCCGTGAAGTCGGTGAAACGGAACTCTGAAATTTCATTGATTAGAAAGGATTTTTATGCAGATTCACAAAAAGATGACCGCACTGCTGTTATGTCTCGCGGCAGTTTCACATGCGGATTTCAAACTGGCGGAAAACGGTCAGGCAGCAGTAACGTTGGAAACCGGAAAAAACGCGCCGGAACAACTGGCAGAGAGAGAGCTGCGGGATTCTCTCAGGAAAGTTACCGGCTCGCCTGTAAAGAAAAACGGCAAGATCATCAGAATCGGAACGGCGCAGGAACTTCCCGGATTGAATTCTGAACTGAAAAAACAGTTGGCGGAGGCAAAAAATGACGCCTTCACATTTCAGATTGCAGACGACCGGATTCTGATTGCGGGCAACTGCCCGCGCGCCGCACTGTTCGGAACATATGCATTCATTGAAAAACATCTCGGCGTACGATGGTTCTTCCCCGGCAGACTGGGCGAACATTACCCTGTCCGGAAAGACATCACGATCCCGAACGGGGAATTTTTTCAGGAAGCCTCTTTCCGTTACCGGGAACTCAGTGTCTGCGGAACTTCCACGGACTTCATCTCCACCTATGACTGGATGGCACGCAACCGTATGAATATCAACCCGGGGCTCTGGCAAATGCCCCGTTTCACACAGGAACAGAAAGAGAGGTACCGCCGGGAACGCGGCGCATTCTCCGCTGCCGGCGGGCATGAAGGAATGAGACGGGTCATTCCGGGAGCGCTGTTGAAGGAACATCCGGAATACTTTGCACTTAAAAACGGGAAACGGGCCGCGGAAGGACGCGTCAACCGTTGTCTTGCACACCCCGAAGTGCAGAAGCGGATGGCGGATTATTATATCGGTCTGCTGCGGAAAGCACCGGAAACGGTTATCGACTTCATCGGCGAAGATGATTCCAGTGCGTTCTGTGAGTGTGCCGCCTGCCGGAAAATGGGTACTTACAACGGCAGATTTTCTATCTCCACCCTGTTTCACCGCTATTGCAAAAGCGTCGGAGACCGCATCCTGAAAGAGTTCCCGAAAGCGCATCTGCGCTTCTGGGCTTACTGGAATTACCGGAATCTGCCGGAGGATCCCGCGATCCGCTATGAGTCGGAAAATTCCCATCTGCTGTATGCTGCGCACCAGAAATGCTATGTCCACGATTTTTCGGAAAAAACGGTCTGCAACCGCGAACTTTACAAGGAAATGCTGGAATGGAAAAAGCGTTGTCCGTCCTTCGGCATTTACGATTACCGGCATGACGCACGGTCTTATTATGCACCGTTTGAGTTTGTGCTGGCGGACGACCTGAAAACGCTTCGCGGAAACGGTGCGTTAATCTGGCTTGACGAAATCACGCCCGCCTACGGAACTTATCCGCAGAAAAATGCTTACACAAACTATGCGTCCGATACATTTCTTTCCGAATGGCAGACAATCTACACGGCGGCAAAACTGCTCTGGGATACCAGTCTGGATGTCAATGACCTGCTGGCGGAAGCCTATGACATTTATTACGGCAAAGCGGCTCCGGTCATGAAAAAATACCATGATTTCCGGAAACAACTCTGGGAAAATGCCCCCGGACATTCCATACTCAATGGACAGAACCGCTCGGCATTCTGTCTGAACGTTCCGGGTGCGGAGGAAAAACTGCTTGAAATGCTGAAACAGGCGGAAGACACAGCGGAAGATGCACTGGTATGCGAACGCATCGCACTGGATCGCCGGCTCCTGAGGGAGTTCTGGCAGGAGCCGGCGGCGGAGCTCAGGAAACAGCTTGCCGCCAAAAAGGAACTGATCCCGGAAAAGCGAATCGGAAAAATCGTGATTGACGGCAGATTCGACGAGCAGACATGGCTCAAAGCTCAGCCAGCCGGAGGTTTTCTGGAGTCCAGGCACAAGCAGCCGGCACGTGCGAAAACGGAAGTCCGGGTTGCATATGACGAAGACAACCTCTATTTCGCGGTCAATGCGGATGAATCGCTTGCATGGCGCCTGCCTGCCGCTGCGGCAAAGGCATTGGATGACCCTGTCTGGGAAGACGATTCCATTGAGATTCAAATTGCGCCGGGCAACGACTCCGGCAAATATTATCACTTGATCATCAATACGGCAGGAGTGCTTTATGATGCCTCCGGCATCGCGCAGTCATTCGATAAGTCGTTCACCTCGGACGCGGAAGTGAAAGTTCTGCGGAACGGCAGTGTCCGGCAGTATGAAATCCGGGTTCCGCTGGCGCCGATGGGTGCAAAGATCGAACCCGGCAAAGTATGGCGTATGCATTTCATGCGGTCCGTCACCAACCTTCAGCCTCCCGATGAACGGGAATGGAGTTCTATGGACGGAGTCCCGCCGCATCAGGTTCAACTGTTCCGGAACGCGGTTTTCAGCAAGAATCATATCGTCAACGGCAATTTCGCCGAACTGTCAAAACAGAAAATCGGCAGACAGGAAGTCATGTTCCCGAAAAAATGGGAACTTTACGGCAACACCAAAGACTGGAAGATCATCAAAACCGGAAAAGGCAATGAAATCTATACGAAAGGCGTGCTGACTACCGGAATTCCCGTTCCGAAGGATTTGGAAGAAGGCTCTTTCTACAATCTGGTGATCCGCGCGAAAGGCACGGGAAAAATCGGAATACGGACATGGAGCTGGGAAGGACACAACCCGCGCACAAACCACCGCAGGGTGGAAGACCTGCCGAAATACGATCTCTCGGACACATATAAGGATTATATGTTCCGCATTCCATATCTGCCGAAGGAATATTATCAGATTTTCTACATCGACGGTGATGACAAGACGATTGAAAACGTCTCATGCACCATTGTAAAATAAATAACCGATAAACGAACTCATCATGAAAAAGAAAGGACGTCTCACATGAACAACAAACTGCTTTCCGGAATCGCCGTTCTTGCGGCAATCTTCACTCTCTCCGCACAGAACACTCCGGAAGAACTGATTTCAAACGGCAATTTCGCCGAACTGTCAAAACAGAAAATCGGAGAACAGGAAGTCATGTTCCCGAAAAAATGGGAACTTTACGGCAATACCAAAGACTGGAAGATCATCAAAACCGGAAAAGGCAATGAAATCTATACGAAAGGCGTGCTGACTACCGGAATTCCCGTTCCGAAGGATTTGGAAGAAGGCTCTTTCTACAATCTGGTGATCCGCGCGAAAGGCACAGGAAAAATCGGAATACGGACATGGAGCTGGGAAGGACACAGCCCGCGCACAAACCACCGCAGGGTAGAAGACCTGCCGAAATACGATCTCTCGGACACCTACAAAGATTATACGTTCCGTATTCCATATCTGCCGAAGGAATATTACCAGATCTTCTATATCGACGGCAATGACAAGACGATTGAAAACGTCTCATGCACTGTCGCAAAGTAAAGATAATGCAAGGATGACCATTCTCGCAGGCAAAGCGCTATAAGGGGCGAACTGGATTGCCGCAGGATTGAAAGCGAATGAAATAAAATTATGGATCAGGGAAGATGACAATGAATGAAAATCAATACCGCATCTGGCGCTCGCCATACAGCAGATTCGGCGGTTTGAACTCGCTTCGCCCGGATGACACCACGGATGAGACAGTCACGGCGGTTGATTGTTACACGGATGACGTACTGAGGGAGATCGCGGAGAACGGGTTCAATGCAATCTGGCTGCACAGTGTTCTTGCCAATATCACGCATCTGGACATTTTCCCGGAGTTCGGGAAACATGCGGAACTGCATATCAGGAATCTTTCGACTCTGATCAGCCGGGCGGCAAAATACGGGATCAGGGTATTTCTCTACTTTCAGCCGGTAAGGAGCGTGGCGGCGGAAAACCGCGAATTCTGGAACCGGCATTCCGAATGCGCAGGACAGCGGGAGAAGGCGACTGAGCAGGTGCTGGACGCAAATAAGGATCAGTTGATCGACATGATCTGTCTCTGCACTTCCGTTCCGGCGGTAAAGCAATGGATCGCGGACGCTTCGGCGCAGTTGGCGGAAAAACTGCCGGAGCTCGGCGGCGTGATCCTCATTACAGCCAGCGAATATCCGGGACACTGTTACAGCCACCGCAGGAAAAAAGACGCGACTCCGTGGACTCCCCTCATCGAATGCCCGCGGTGCAGGGAACGCGAACCGTGGGAAGTCGCGGCGGAACTCGTGAATCTCGTCCATGACGGAATCCGCAGGCATTCGGACAGGATCGAACTCATCGCATGGAACTGGGGCTGGTCCGGCTGGCTCCCCTCCCCCTGCCGTCCGCTGCTGGAACTTCTGCCGCGCGACATCATTCTCATGGCGGGATGCGAACGCGGCGGCAGAATGGACCTCGCGGAGCATCCGGGCCATAAAATCGACGAATACTCCCTGACCTATTCAGGGCCGTCCGAACTCTGCCTCGGCGTGCTTGAAGTCGCAGGGGAACTCGGCATGCGCCGCATGACGAAGCTTCAGCTCGGCACGACGCATGAGCTTGCGACCGTCGTCAACCTGCCTCTGATGAACAGCATCTACCGGAAAGCGGACTGGCACAGAAAACATCCCGACGTCGGCTACATGGGGTGCTGGAACTTCGGCAACATGTTCAGCGCCAACACACACGGGTTCAATTACTTTCTCCGGCGGGAACGTCCGGACGGCAAGGAGGAAGCGATGCGCGCATTCGCGGAAGATTATTTTCCCGGCTGCCGAAGCGAACTTCTGCTTCGCGCATGGGATATCTTCGAAAAGGCAATGAAACATATTCCGTTTGCCATCCCGTTTCTCTATAACGGCGTGCATTCCCACGCTCTCTCTTATGCGGAAATCTATCGGGCGGAACCTCTGCGCGGGCCTCCCGCGGGATGTTCCTACCTGCCGTCTCTCCGGGGAGACGATCTTTCCCCAAGCTGCACCATGCCCGGACACGAATATTCCCTTGATGAAATCATCTCCGCGCTCGGCAAAATGGGGGTGATCTGGGAGATCGGCGCAGAGCTGATGGAGGAGGCGCTGGCAAGTTGTCCCGACGACAGAAAAGAACTGGGCAACGCCATTGTCTGCGGCTGTCTGTGGCGAAGTGCAGAGAATGCCTACCGCGCCTACCGTCTGCGGAAAGAGTGGTCTGATGAAAAAGTTCATGAGATGCGCCGCATCATCCTTGCGGAGCTGGAGACATTGCATAAAGCGCTGCCCCGGGTCGAAAAAGACCCGCGACTCGGTTATCACGGTGAAGCTTTCGCCTGTTTTTTCAATGCGGAGTCTATTCTCGCAAAAGAAGACTTCCTGCAAAAAGAATTGAAACGTTTATCCTGAAAATCATTCTGCGGATTCAAGAGAAAGGAATATGATGAATACAGAAAAGGTCCGTTTCGGGATTATCGGCATCGGCAATATGGGCTCGGTGCATGTCCGTCATATCGAAGAACTCCATAACACCGAACTCGTTGCGGTCTGTGACATAAATCCGGCAGCCTTCGACCGGATCGCCCCGGACACGCGCAAGCACATCCGCTGTTACACCGCCGCGGAGGAGATCTGCAACGATCCGGAAGTGGAGGCGCTGATCATTGCCGTTCCGCACTATTTCCACCCGGATCTGGCGATTCTGGCAATGGAGCACGGCAAACATGTGATCGTGGAAAAACCCATCGCCGTCCACAAGGCGGAAGCCGAGCGCCTGATACGCGAATCGGAAAAACACCCGGAACTGGTAAGGAGTCTGATGTTCAACCAGCGGACCATGCCCGCGCACAGGCGGCTCAAACAACTCATTGACAGCGGCGAACTCGGCAGAATCCGCCGAATCAACTGGACCATTACCGACTGGTTCCGCAGCCAGCCCTATTACGATTCCGGCGACTGGCGCGCGTCCTGGTCCGGCGAAGGCGGAGGAGTGCTTTTGAATCAGTGTCCGCACCAACTGGACCTGATGCAATGGTTTTTCGGGATGCCCGTCCGGGTCCGTGCCGCCGTCTCGCTGGGGAAATACCACGAGATTGAGGTCGAAGACGAAGTGAACGCGTATCTGGAATATGCCGACGGCATGGTCGGGAATTTCATTACGACGACCGGTGAAGCGCCGGGAACAAACCGGCTGGAAATCGCCTGCGAACGAGGACGCGTGATTCTGGAAAAAAATAAAATCACGTTCAACCGCAATGAAGTGGAAACCTCTGTCTACTCCAGAACTGCCTCGGCGGATTTCGGTTCGCCGCCATACTGGGAATGCGATATCCCGTTTGACCCGGAACCGCGCCCGCCTCATCGGATCGTCATTGAAAATGTGGCGGAGGCGATTCGTAACGGAGCCGGGCTGATCGCGCCGATGGCGGAAGGCATCCGTAGTCTGGAGCTGGGCAACGCCATGCTGCTCTCCGGCTTGAAAGACAAGACGGTCACGCTGCCGATGGATGCGGCAGAATATGCGGAGCTTCTGGATTCTCTGGTGAAAAACTCAAAACCGCGCATTCCGCGGCAAGCCCGCAAAAGCAGCAGCGCCGGATTTGAAAAATCATTCTGAAAAACGGAGGAGCAGACAATGTTTTTAACAGGTTTCACAGATGAAGCCGGAAGCGATTTTGCGGTGCAACTCAAAGCAACGCGGGAACTCGGCTGGAAATTCATGGAAAGCCGGGGAATCAACGGCAAAAATCTTGCAACACTGACCGAGGGAGAATTCGAAGCGGTGGCGGAACAACTCCATACAACCGGGATCGCCATCAACTGCTACGGCAGCGCCGTCGCCAACGGCGGGAAATCCCCTCGCAGTGAAGCAGATATCCGGGCATCCTATGACGAACTGCTCCGTGTCCTGCCCCGGATGCGGGAACTGAAGATCAGACTCCTCCGCGGCATGAGCTTCCGGCCGGTGGAAAATGAAGCGCCGGACAGCCCGGAACTGGAAGAAATCATCTTCCGCCATGTCCGCCGTTTTGTGGAAATGTGTGCGGAGTACGGAGTCATTTACGGACACGAAAACTGCACGAATTACGGCGGGCTTTCCCATCTGCACACTCTGAGACTGCTGGAAAAGGTCAACCACCCGAATCTGAAACTGATCTTCGATACGGGCAACCCCACATTCACATACAGGCACATCGGGCAGGCGCCCTACCCGCTTCAGTCCTCATGGGAATTTTACCGGAACGTCCGGGAACACATCATTTATGTACACATCAAAGACAGTATCACGCTGCCTGAGCCTGACGGCGCTGCGGCAAAAATGAAATTCACTTTTGCCGGAGACGGCACCGGAGATGTCCGCGCAATCGTCACGGATCTGCGCCGCACGGGGTATGACGGCGGCTTTTCCATTGAGCCGCATCTCGGCGCGGAAGCGCAGGAAAGCCTGAAACTGCCGGAAGGAGCAGATGTCCGTTATGAAAATTATGTGGAATACGGACGCCGCTTTGAAAAACTCCTGAAGGAATGCGGCTGGCAATCTGAATCCACGGTATGAAGTTCCCTCCGTTCAGTGACTGAAAGACGAGTGGCTGTACCGGATCTGAGGTATCGGAACCGGCAAAGCATTGCTGCTGTTCCGCATAGAATCCGGCTTCAGCCAATCGTCTCTTTTCTGTCATTTTATCAAAAAAATCAGATTTTTTCAGAATCAGGGGGTTGACAATACGGGATTTTTGTTTATAATATTGATTAAGCGCTTAATCGTAATATAATGAGAAGGTCAATGCAGACGTTGGAAAACAATAAAGTCAGACTGGTGGACATTGCCCGGGAAGTGAATGTTTCCGCGGCGCTGGTGTCGAAAGTGCTGAACGGCAACAGCGGCAATATCCGGGTCAGCCCGGAAAAGGCGGAGATGATCCGCAAGACCGCCAGAAAGATGAATTACACACCGAACATCAACGCGCGGGCGCTGGCGGGTCAGAGCACGAAAGTAATCGGAATCCTGATTGACTCCAAAGCGCCGACGGTTGCGTTCCGCCTGCTTGCCGAGATTGAGCATGAAGCCACTCTGCACGGCTATCGGACGCTGATCGGGGAAGCGCATGACAGTGTGGAGAATCTCTATGAAACTTATCAGCATCTCCGCCAGCATGGAGTGGACGGCGTCATCTGCATCTCCCATGATTACCCGGGAGAAAATGAAAAACTGGAAGAGTATTTCAGAGACTGCGGCCCGATCGTTTTTCTGGGACAGCCGGAGATCAGAAATCACTCCCACATCATTCTTGAGATAGATTCGGGCATCCGGGACGCCGTCCGATATCTCAGGGAGAGCGGCAGGAAACGGATCGCAATGCTGGCAGACCGGAATATGGCGTATTATTCCTCTCAGGATAGAATCAAAGGCTTCCTGAGCATTTTGCCGGACAGCAGGGAAATGATTCTTTCTTTCACTTATCACAACAATGCTTCAACTATGCGGGAAGAATTACGGCACATAATCAAAGAATTTATTCTGCCGCAGCAGATTGACGCGATCCTCGCAACCAACGACATCACGGCGCTGATACTGACAGGGGAGTTGAATGCAGCCGGTTTAAAAATTCCGGAGGAGATTGCCGTCATCGGCCATGACAATGAATTTTTTTCGGAATGCTGTCCTCTCCCGATTACAACGATCGACGAAAATAACGCGGTCACGGCGGCATCCTCCGTCAAAATGCTTCTGGATATCATGGCTGAAAACCCGAAATGCCGTGCTACTCGCAGGATCACGGTCAAACCGGAACTCATTATCCGGAAGACAACATGAAAAAGCAATCAAAATACAAAGATAAAAACAGATCAGGAACAATGGAGATTTCAATGCAAAAGAAAAGTTTCACCATTATAGAGTTATTAATAGTTATCGCAATCATCTCGATTCTTGCAGCAATGCTATTGCCGGCGCTGAACGCCGCAAGATCAAAAGCCAGAGCCATCCAGTGCATGAGTCAATTGCGAACACTGGGAACGACCGTCCGCATTTATGCCAACGACAACAAAGACTATGCGCCGCCTGCGGTATACGGCAGCGACAAGAAGTTCGGCTATTATCTGCTCTGCCCCTATCTCAATTTACCGGCAGGGTCCCCGGGGCTTGCCGCTTACAGGAAAAGCATATTATGCTGTCCGGAATATACCCCTGCGACCGCCGGAACACCGCGTTATGCCTTGTCTTATGCACCTAACTACTACATTCCGGGAGAAGCCCAACCAACTTATTTTATAGCAGGAAAAAAGCTGTCTTCCCTCAAAAAAATATCTGAAAGAATGCTTTATGCAGATGTTCTTGGAAGATATGGCTATATCAGAGGTCATGAGCTATATGGCGGACGCAGTGGTTATCAACTTTCACACCGCCATCAGAAACGTTTCAATCTGGTATATGCCGACGGACACTGCGGCAATATATCACAATTCGTAACATGGAATTCACCTAAGGATCTGGTTCTGTTCAACAGCGGGGAATGAGATCCTATAAACTATTTAAGAACGAACACTGAAATAAAAAATGAAAGGAATGAATATGAGACACATCATACCTGCGTTGTTTGGGACACTGTCTCTAATGGCTGCCTCGCCGGAGCCGTTTTCGGTTCTTGACATGGAAGCCGGGGCGAGAAAACCGGTAAAAACAACAGTTCAGACCGTGGATTATTTTGTCAATGTGCCGACCGCAATAAAGAAAAAGACTCCATTTCTGCCGGGTGCATGGAATTACAATGCAATCGTAGACCTGCATGGCAGATTGCAAACGGAAGATCCGTTTCCACTGGAAAAACTTACCATGCTTATCCCCAAGGGAGAATACGGTTTCAAAACTTTCCTGCTTCGCACCTATGCGCCAATCAAAGATATTTCGCTGAAGGCTGATGCGCTGCGCAATAATCAGGGAAATATCATCCGGAAGGAAAACATTCTGATTGTTCGAATTGCAGAATCAATTGATTACCCTGCGGCAAATATTTTAATTCCGGCGGAAATGAAAAATATCCCGGATAAAACCCTTGCCGGATTCGCCATATTGGTGAATATCCCGGAAGATGTGTCTCCGGGAATTTACAGCACACAAGTTACAATCACGGCAGACGGTCTGTCAAGACAACTGCCTTTGAATGTCCGCGTTCCGGATTTCAAACTGCCGGAAGCCGATATTCCAATGGGCTGTTATATTCCATATTATGCATCCGATCAAGGCGGGAAAGAAGGGCGATGGGCGGCAAAGGATTATACGGAGGCCCGGCAAAACAGTTACTTCAGGTTCTGTGCGACACGCGGATTAAATTCACCGACAATATTTCACTATTGCCCGGAATTCAAATCCCCGGACAGCCTGGAAATGGATTTCGGCACACAGGATCATCTGGTTGATAAGATTGCCTCGGCAGGTTCCTGCAAAGCCATTTTATTTGACCTGCGGTATCTGGTTGCCCATGCAAAGCGTCTGGCAAACCTGAAAAAATTCAAAGATGCGGGCAAAGATGATATCACAATCTACAAAACTCTTGTAAAGCAGTTCTGCGAACATGCAAAACAAAAAAAATATCCACGCTTCTATGTCATGGCAGAAGAAGAAATCGCCTATCCAAGCAATAAGCAAAAGACATTCCTCCGTTATGGCAAGCATATGCAGGAAGCCGCAGGGGACAATCTTTCATTGATTCTGGACAATCCGCAGTCCAAAGTGCAGGAAGCCAATCAGGATTTCGGCCACCTCAACGGTTATCGTTTCCGGCAGTACAATACATGGCAGGAAACGGCGGTCAGGCAAGCGGAAAAAGACAATGCGGAAGTATGGAGTTACAATTACTCCTACAAGCGCCCCTCTTTCGGTCTGCTTCTGCATCGTTTGAATTCCCGTGGACATCACCAATGGGCAGATGTCTGGGGAAAGAACTATACGGTCTGCATTCCTGCCGGCAAAGGTGTCATCTCCTCTCTGCAATATGAAATGGCTCACGAAGGGACCATCGATTACCGTTGTCTGCTGGCATTGAAAAAGAACAATGCGGAGCTTCTGAAAGAATTGGTAAAAGATATTCCCATTGACAATCAAGGCGCCAACCTGTATGCCGATACCTTGTCCGTAACTCAAAACGACCTGTTGCGCTGGAGAGCGATCATGGCTCAGGCGAAAGACGTGGATCATAAGAAAACCGCAGCGGGAACACCGGAGCTGAAGATTACCTCAATACAGGGAACAAACGATCTTCAAACATCGCATATGAGTATCGAAGCCATTCATCTGACAGATGACTATCAGGCGGATGCCGCCTGGAAAGGAAAGCTGTATCAGAAGAAAAACAGTACAGGGCCTTTGCGTTTCATGCTGGGGCAGGAACGCAGAATCCGGGCTCTGAGTTCCAGCGAAGAGGAATTCCGCAAACGCAATACGCCAAGTAACGGTAATGTCTGGGTAAGCTATAATAGTCATGGAATTTATCTGTTCGCGACACTGAACCATGCCGGATATGACAAGGGAATTTACAAGGATAATGATACGGAACTTTGGAAAGACGACTGTATGGAATATTTCTTCATGACACCGGACAAAGTGTCTTATCAGCTTATTGTCAATTCATCTGATGCAAAGGTTCTTCTGAAAGCAGGCAAGCAGACTGACTCCTCTGAAATAAAGATAGTCTCACGTCCCCATAAAGGCAAAGCGGGAGGCTATGCACAGGAAGTAATGATCCCATGGTCCGTATTCGGACTGAAAGAAAAACCTCAGACAGGAACGGTATGGGCATTCAACGCCGGACGGGAATTCCATTCATGGCGACAATATACCAGCTGGGCGCGGGTTGAAAGCAGTTTCCATGAGTATTCCCGCTGGGGAGCGTTGAAATTCTCCGGGCAGAAACAGCTCATCCATTTGAAAAACATCAAACTGGAACGTCTCTATCCCGGCGACAACATCATTGCCGGGACAATCCCCGGGAAAGAAGACCTGAAAGTCACCCTGCGCGACCCTGCGGGGAAAACGATCGCGGAAAAAATGCTCCATGCCGGAGACCGTAAATTCAAGTTCGGATTCCGGCTGCTGCCGGCGAAGTCGAACGCTGCCTATACTCTGGCGGTTCTGGATGCACAAGGCAAAACACTGGAGGCGGAAAATATTCCGGTTGCGCCGGGAAAAGAGGCTGTCAGTCTTAATTCAGGGCTTCTGGAATGTGCTTCAGGCGATACGGTATCCACAATTGCAGAACTGAATGTCTCGCTGTTGGAAATACAAAAACACGGTATGGCATTCCAGTTGCTGGACAAGGACGGAAAGTCAAAATATGATTTCAAGGTTGATCCCGCGGGGAAGCAGACGTTCCGCATCTGGCTGAAAACCTCCGGTATTGCTCCGGGAAAATATACGCTTGTTCCCAGGCTGGATGGCGAAGCAGGAAAAATCTTCAGAGATTCCGGCAGAACAGAAGTCAGAATTTATCCGGCAATCATCTGAATTGAACAGGGAAACAGAAAGAACGGAAGAACATAAATTCAGCTTGTTCCTTCCGCTCTTTCTGTTTCCCGTTCCTGTCCGCCCTGTTTTTCAGCTTCCATTCTGTTTTTTATGAAAAACCTTTGATTTTTCATCCATACCGGTGTATATTATCCGGCTCATTCAACTGAAATCACTTAACAATGGAGTATCTATGTATTCAGCAGCAGATCTGAAAAAAGGACTGAAGATCGAAATCGACGGCATTCCGTATGCAATCACCGAATTTGATTTCTGCAAACCCGGCAAAGGCACCGCGCTCTACCGCTGCAAACTCAAAAACCTTATCAACGGAAGCACCATGGACCGCACATTCCGTCCGGTTGACAAGGTCGATACGCCCGATCTTGAAGAAAAGGAAATGTTCTATTCCTATCACGACGGCAACAACTATATCTTCAGCGACGCCGAAACCTATGAAGAAATTCAGGTCTCCGCGGAACAGCTCGGCGACAAGACCTATTTCCTGATCGACAACATGACCTGCAGCGTGCTCTTCTTCAACGGCAAGCCGATCGACATTACCCTGCCGACCTTCATCACGCGTGTCATCGCCGAAACGGAGCCCGGCGCGCGCGGCGACACGGCTTCGACAAACGTTCAGAAGCCCGCAAAACTCGACAACGGTTATGAACTGATGGTCCCCCTTTTCATCAATCAGGGCGACACCATCAAAGTCGATACCCGCACAGGTCTCTATGCCGAACGTGTCAGCAAAGGCTGAGCCCGCCGGCATCGAATCCCTGAAGGCGCTGAAGAGTTCCCTTGCGGTCCGTGCAAAGATCGCATCTTCTCTCCGGCGCGCTTTTGAAGCAGCCGCTTTCATCGAGACGGAAACTCCGGTCGGGATTTTTGCTCCTGCCGCCGAGGAGTACATCGAAGCCCCGAAAGCGGCTTCTTTCTTTCTGCGCACCTCGCCCGAACTCCAGATGAAACGGCTTCTCGCCGCCGGCATGGAGCGGATTTACCAGCTCGGACCATGTTTCCGCGCCGGGGAAAACGGTCGCAGACACCGTCCCGAATTCACGATGCTGGAATATTATATGACCGGCGCGGACTATCTGGAACTCCTGGATTTCACCAGAGGATTCCTTGCCTCCATCTGCTCCGACCTTTACGGTTCGCACCGTTTCCGATTCGGAGAAAACACGATCGACATCGACAAGCTGGAGATCATTCCGGCGCGCGAGGCATTCCGCAGATTTGCAAATGAAGACGCCGACCGGTGTGCGGAGGAAGACGCCCGTTTCGAGTTCGTTCTCGTGGACAGAATCGAGCCTGCCCTGCCGAAAGACCGTCCCTGCGTCCTGATGGATTATCCGGTTCGCTTCGGCGCGTTTGCCCGTCCGAAAGCATCCGATCCCACGCTCGCGGAACGCTGGGAGATTTACATGGGCGGACTTGAACTCGCCAACGCTTACGGAGAGTTGATCGATCCGCAGATTCAGCGCGCCCGCTTCAGGCAATTTGCCGAAACCCGAAAAAAAATGAATCTGGCGGAATATCCCGAACCGACCGCATTTCTGGAAGCGATTGACGCAGGCATTCCCCCCTGTGCCGGAGCCGCTCTCGGTTTCGATCGTCTCGTGATGCTTCTCGCAGACAAACAGGACATCTCGGAAGTCGCTTTCCCCATCGACTCATGAACGCGAGATTGCGAGATTGCGAAGTTGCGAGATTGCGAGATTGCGAGAGCGCGAGATTGCGAAGTTGCGAGATTGCGAAGTTGCGAGATTGCGAGAGCGCGAGATTGCGAGATTGCGAGAGCGCGAGATTGCGAGAGCGCGAGATTGCGAGATTGCAGTTAGTGAAAAGCAGATCAAAGGACAGCAGCCCTCTCCAACACTGAACCACTGACCACTGACCACTGAACACTAACCACTGAACACTGAACACTAACCACTGAACACTAGCGCGAAGCTGGAGACTCTTACAGTTTGCAGATATCAATCCATTGTGATGAACCGGAAAACCGTTCAAGCTCATCCAGGCTCAATTCGATAACGCTGTTCGCACTGCCGCACGCGGGAAATACGGTCTCAAAGCGTTTCAGGGAAACATCCAGATAAATGGCAACACCCTCTTTTACAGCAAAAGGACAGACTCCTCCCACGGCATGTCCTGTCAACGGCTCCGCTTCCTCACCGGCAAGCATCTTCGCCTTCCTGCCGAACTGTTCCTTGTATTTTCTGTTGTCAATCCTGGCATCGCCCGCCGCTACAATCAGGATCACACGGTCATCCAGATGAAACGACAGTGTTTTCGCAATCCTCCGCGGTTCACAGTGCAGAGCCTGTGCCGCCAGTTCAACGGTCGCACAGGACTCCGCAAGTTCCCGGATGCGCCCGTCCGCGCCGAATTGTTTCAAATATTCCCTGACTTTTTCAATCGCCATTTTGAGTTCCTTTCGAAAAAATTTTCACTGCTGTTCCGCAACCCTCAGAGAGAGAAGCGCATAAGCGGTCACGAGTTCGGGCATGGACTCCATCCAGCGCCCGGATTTTTCATTGATCCAACTGCCGTCTTTCTGCTGGGATACGGACAGCTTTCTTTTCAAATCGGCACGCCAGTCATGTTTTTTCCCGTCGGGAGTCACGACTGCATCCTCTCCGAGCGCGGAATTCGCCTTGGCAAAAGTCTGGAGATAGTAGAACAATCCATTCGCGCCGACTCCGGGATTTTCATCGACGGTATAATGTCTTGCCGCCCATGCCGCTGCGGCTTTTACGCGCGGATCGTCTTTCCCTACCCTTGCATAAATCATGCTTTTGAGCCCGGCATAGGTCATGCTTCCATAGGAACGGAGTGTCTGCGGAAGTCCCGTCTTCATGTCATGCGGCGCATTCTCGTCCAGCCTGTAAATGAAACCGCCGTAGTTCGGGTCGTTCGGGTCGGAGACAACCCATGTCTCTTTGTTTGTTTCCGGCAGATGCTGAACCTTGCTCAGGAAACTGCCGAGCTTCTCCCATGCAAGATCGGCTTTCTCCGTATCTCCGGACGACTTCGCTTCAGGCTCACGATCCAGATGATCCGTCAGATAAAGCGCCTCGGCAACCCACTGTGTATTGGAGAGATCGACATGCGCCGCGCCGCGCGGATCGGGACCGTAGCCGAAACCACCGTAATTCCGAGATTCGGGATCGCTGTTCTGCAGGCTCAAAAGCCATTTGCGGGCATTGCGCATGACGGTTTCATCCTCCTTGCGGTTCATCGTTGTCAGCGCAGCCAGCACGATTGCCGTCGTATAAGTCGGATACTCCCGGCGACGCCCCGCAAGCCAGATCGAACCGTCCTTCTGGACATGCTTCAACAGATAGGCGCGCCCCTTTTCCACGGCATCCTTATGAGTGCCGTTCAGCGCCATGCAGACCAGTCCCGTGATTGCGGGATGCCGTCCCCATGAACCGTCCTGCCCCTGCCGAGCGAGCAGATAAGCGGCGCCTTTCCGAAACGCCGAATCCTCCGCAGAACAAACGGCGGCAATTCCCAGAACCAGGCACAACAACAGTTTTTTCATCATGACATTCCTCCATGTTCTTCCCATTTTTAAGGAATATAAGCTGGATAACTATAAATTCAATGCTTTTGGCACTATTCCTCAGGAAGTTATAGTTGCCGCCCTCCAGATTCCGGCTTCAGACAACAAATGCAGTATCATCTCCTCCTTGCCTGCGGTATAACTTTTTCTGTCATTGGGAAACTGCACTGCCAATTTCTGTTTGCAGATATCATATAAAACAGCCTTTTCAGGATATGTATTCAAGTAATCTCGAAAATTAATATAATTATTCCATTCCGCACCGTTCCATTTAACAATGTGAATATGATGTGTTCGTATCTCATCACTGCCCATTACAAATAATATATTTCCTGCAATCATTTCTCCCCGGAAAACAATATTATGCCGCTTCAGCACTTCAATATAAGGCAGGATATCATTCAAGTTATGTACGGCAACGGCAATATCAATAATCGGTTTTGCGCGGATCGAAAAAATGGCTGTACTTCCGATATGCTGAATATCAATCGGAGTATTCCCTAAAAGCTGTTTCAGCAAACTGATTATATTCTCGGCATCTTCCCTCCATTCTTTTTGATGAGAGACTAATTTTACCGTTCCTCTTTTTAGAATTTATCCCTAAATAACGCCTAATTTTCTAAAAATGATAATACTTGCTGCGA
>ERZ779896.1331-NODE-1331-length-21579-cov-2.761661_pt1 | contig 21579 bp, 25 predicted proteins | sample MGYA00511067_ERZ779896 | MGnify/ENA primary metagenome ERZ779896 (study PRJEB29588, sample SAMEA2161597) | human gut metagenome | biome: human gut; feature: human-associated habitat; material: faeces | place: Denmark | collected 2008/2010 ... | reverse complement strand
ACCACCGCCATCTCCAGATCTTGCGACTCCGATAAATTTAAACCATCCCTGTTCAGGCGCCGTGAAAGTGGTACTGCTGGTGACTTTTGATATTTGGCTCCAACTGGTGGGTTCTACTGGGAATACATCAGGGACGATATTTACCACCTGCCCAGAACTCCAGAAATAAGAGCCGGCCGCATTTTTGAGGAAAACAGTGATAAATAAGTTAGCTCCGTTAGCTTGTTCTAACTTGGTGAAAGATATCGTTTTTTGTGTGGTTGTAGGGTCGATGTCACTGCTGGCGATCACCTCTCCGTCGGTCTCGCTGGCCGGTGTGCTATCCTCTTTTTGGATGACCACATACCCCGCCACAAAACGGTTGACCACCTCGCGGCCATCCAGCTGCACCGTCGGCAGGTCAAAGCTGCCCGTGGTCGTTCCCTTTTCATCGCTGGCCTGCAGGTTGGAGATGCTGCCCGGCTCCCGTGCGGTCAGTGTTACCGAGGCCACCGCGCCCTCCTGGCTGTCATTCATCTGGCCAACCTGGTTGACGGTAAAGGCTCGGTAATAATACGCCTGCGAGGAGTAGGGCGGTGTGTCGTAATAGATCTCGTTGCTGCCCTCATAGATCTGTGTGCCATCAATGCTGGTCGCCGGCATTTCTCCCTGCTTGCGGCGGATCACAACCTTGTAGGCGTTGACGTCCGCCGGAATCTGGTACTGCAGCATGACCCGGGAACCATACTCCGGAGAGGAGGTGTCGGTGGCCGTCAGGTTGCTCACCTGTCCCGGCACAATCGGCTGCAGGGTCAGGGAGGTGCTCGGCGAGTTGTCGCTGACTGTTCCCTCCGTATTGACCGCAAATACCGTCCAGTAATATTGGATGCCGTAATTGGTGCTCTGTGTGTCTCTGCAGGTGGTGTCAGTGCCCTCATAGATAACCTTGCCATCCTCCAGGCTTGTAGGCGCACTATCCTCCTTGCGCACTACCACAAAGTGGTCGCGGTAAACGTCGGTCGGCGCCTCCCAGGTCAGGGTCGCGCCAAAGGCTCCCGCATCGGTGCTGTCCTGCACCTGCAAATTGGTCGGTGCCAGCGGCTTTTGCGTCGGGATGGTGATCTCCGCCGTGGTGGCCGACATCTGATAGTTTCCCGCTGAGTTGCGCGGGAAGTAGGCGTAGATGTACTTGACACCAGCCTTGAGGCCGTTGGTGTCAGTAAATTCCGTCCCTGTGCCGTCCATGATCAGCACGCCATCCGATGGGCCGATTGGCGCCACTCCCTCCCCTCGGACAATGCGGGTAGCCGCCCAGTCCATAGTCGGGTTGACGTGGGTTCCGTGGATTTTAAGCTCGCTGCTGGTGCTTTGGTTGGTGAGCTGGATGCTCGCCTTGCTGATCGGCTCCGGCAGCGGCGTGCCGATCTCGCCCGGATTGCCCAGCAGGTTGGAGTAGTAAGTCTTTTCCTCGCCGGATTTCGAGCGGTACAAAGAGATCTGCAGATACATGTTGATGTCCGGTGCCTCCCGCAGCGCGTGCAGGATGATCTGTCCGCCGGACTGCTCCGCTACCAGGCCAATGTCCCTGTCTACCATCTGTGCCAGTAGGTTGGGATCTCCCTTGAGCGCAAGGTCCATATTTGGCAGTACCGTGTCCTCCGGAAATTGTGCCGTCACATCCTGGGTGTAGGTCACGTCTCCTTCTTCTCGCTCCCAGTCCTCGCTGTCTGCCAGGACTGTCATGACCAGCAACGGGTTGTCCCAGTTGTCCCGGTCATCGTCAGAGACGTGGAGCTCCATGTCCTCAAAGTGCCCATCATGGGCCTTTTTGTTTTTGTTGTGCTCCTCGATGTCACCGATGGTGGCGATGATTACCGTCCCATCCACCTTGATGTTGATGCCGTCCCGATTGCTCCCCGCCACTCGCATGCCGACGCGCATATCGTTGTTGATGCCGTCTGCGATGCTGATTTTCGGGTATCCCGGCGCGTTTGCCACCGCAAACAGCTCCCCGTCATCGTCCAGCAGGCCGATTTCCCTCACGTTCCAGCCGCCCACATCGGTCGGGATGGTGGATGTAGCCTTGATGACATTTTTGTTTTGTTCGTCCAGCACCGTTTCCGCCGGTCCGCGCCACACCTCATGTACCAGCGCGGTGCGGGTTGGGTCCGGCATCGGGATGCTGCCATTTCCGTCGCCCACCAGTACATAGCTGATGGTGATCTTCTCGCCGGACTGCAGATAAGCTGCCAGCTTCTCGGTTCCGCGGTTCGTCAGTATTGCAAAATATTCGGATGATGCTTCTGGCATTATTCTTCCTCCTTAGTTTTCTCCTATGATGAGATAGGCACCCTGCATCGCCATCGCATGGTAGTGCGCTTTTCCGTCCTGTACCATCTCTTTGACGCGGTATGGGTCAATCATCAGCGTCATGCCGATCTCCGACATGGCTGCGGTGTGGATTTCTCCCGGCTCGATCACGTCTACTGTCAGGCCGTCCAGCCAGGACCGCACATTTTTATAGTCCATGATGGTGTCAAGCAGCCTGCCCATTGGGTTTTCCACGACTTCTTCCTGGCCGGCATCCACCGCCACCCGGAAATGATACGGCAGCCCGCCATACTCCCAATTTTCCTGCACCGTTGTGCCGCCGTGGATGATGCCCACCGCGTCCTCCAGCGCTGCCCGGGTGCCCAGGCGGGAATAGTTGAGCAGCGCCGAGCGGATCAGCAGCCGCTTTTTCTGCAGCGGCAGGTCCGCCTTGTATCCCTTGATGTCCAGCGACAAACAGAGGTGGTCGGCCATCTCCACATCAAGCTCCATCACAAAAGCAAACACCATGCTTGCGCGCAGCGCCATCTGGATTAGTTTCCGGTACTGCAGATCCCACGCCGCCCCCAGGGCTCTGGTCTTGGCGTCCTGAATGTTTGGCGGCAGGAGGCTGCAGAGCTTGATATTTTGTAGATCAATCATCTTCCAGCCCTCCGTATACAACCTTGCAATCGCTGTGCTTAAAAATTTCGGTTTGGGTGATGACCTGTTTGACAGGCGCCCTCACCTCCAGGCGCTTGGCTCCCGCTCCGATCACCAGGGCCACCAGCTTGTCCGGATTGAGATCCCGCCCGATGGTGCTCTCCTGCCAGGTTATGTATTCCTGGACTGCGGCCTCCACCGCGGCTTTGATTTCCAGCTCCCGGTTGGCGTCTGATTGGTTGATGTAATAGGTCAAGTCGACCTTAAAATCCTCCACCTCCGGCGCGTGGATGGTCAGCTCATCGGTCAATGGCCGCTTGTCCTCCAGATACTCCTCCAGGCGCTCCAGATAGGTTTCCTCCGGCAGCTCGCCGCCCTGCAGCGTCAAGCAGATATCCACCTTGCCAGGGCTCGGCGAGGTCACGCCGACGCCCTCAATTGCCTGCGAAAATTCCCTGACCCAAAACTGATAGGCCTCTGCCGGGCCGGCCACACTGTAGCCCTGCGGGGCATAAAAAATGCGGGTGCGCAGGCTCAAATCATCCTCCACATCCGCACCGCCCTGTGTCCGGTCCACGTTGCTCACCTTGGCAACGTAGGCCACCGGGTCCACAATGATATTGATTTTTCCGGCGGCAAACCCATTGCCAACCGCCCCCGCCTGCTGGCAGGTAATCCCCACCCGCCCGGTCAGGGATGGAGATCGGATGATCAAGTCCTCATCGGTCTCAAAAAACAACTTATCGCCCGGCGACACCCTTGTCCCTTTGGGGATCAGGATATCGTCCTCTCGGACCGCTGACAGTGTAAACTCCGCCTCCCCCAACGCGGGGGAAGCCTGCCGGCGGGTCAGTCCCCAGAAGGAGGCCAGCACCTCCAGAAAATCCCCTCTGCTGTACTTGGGGAGGTTTTGTTTTGCCCGATCATTAAAGAGCTGCGCCAGCACCGACAGCTCATAGGCCATCGTGTTGAGGATGATCTTCTCGCGGCTTGCGACAGGTAGCTTCTCAGTCTGGCCGGTCTCCTCCGAAAGCACCTGCTCATAGGTATCGACTAGCTCTTCCAAAATTTCCTTGGTCGTTTCCGGCACAAAGTCGATATCCGGCACTGCATCGTATGGATTATTGCTCGGCATTTTTAACAATCACCTCCATCTCCACTGTCCCGTCCTGCGCCTGTTCATAGTCCGCCTGCACCCGGATGAGCTGCAGCGCGGGAATGTATTTTTGCAGCTTGACCGCGATCTCGGCGGCAGCCATGTTGACCGCTACACTGACCGGCTCATCCAGAAAGCTCAGATCCACTCCAAAATCTCGGTCCAGCGCCACCGTCCCCACCGGGGTCGCCAGCAGCAGCTCCAACTGCTGTCGCAGGTCAGGGGTCAAATTTTCTCCTGTGATCCTCATACATACTCCTTTAAGCTCACATCGACACTCGCCTGCACGATCTCCCCGCGGTTGTTGACCACGTTGTAGGTCTCGCTGACGCTCTCAATAAGATACTCACCAAAATTTTGCCCGCCAATGATCAGGTTGTCTACCTCCCCATTACTGCAAAACTCCCGCAGCCTCTGAGCCATCTGCAGAGGACTGACGCCCCTCCAGGCGGAAAGCGTCATCGAAAAGCTCATGCTGTCCAGGTCTGGCCCCAGAAACTCCTGCTTTGGTTTTGCTCCGATCACCTCATGGGTGTTCCAGCGGGAGGCGGTTTCCCTCGTCATCTCGCTGAAGGTCTTCACCCGGCTCTCTGACACCGAAAAGGAGATCCCCGCAAAGCTACCAATCAAGCTGCTCCCTCCCCTCTTAGATGTTCGCCGCCGACACAGTGCCGGAAACGGTCAGATTGCCGGCGATGCTCGTTTCACCGTTGATGGAGGTCTGGCCGGTCATCGCGATGGTCGTCCCCGCGACCTGTACCGTTTTCGCCGTGACCTCGACCTGCTCCGCGTTGATGATCAGCTGCTTGGTCTGGATTTCCAGCTTTTCCACGGCTTTGAGAATGATCTCCTTGTCGGTCTGGATGGTCAGCTGCTTTTTGGCGCGGTCATAGATAAGGGTCACATCCCCGAGCATCTCCTTGTAAAAAATGTCCTTCCCCTGCAGCTTTGGCAGGGTGTCTCTGTTAAAATATTTGCCATAGCAGATGCCGCTGACATAGGCGTTGCCATAGCGCGCCGGCTCAAACTCCACCCGCACCAGGTCCCCCACCTCCGGCATCTCATACTCGTTGTTGGGGAAGGTAATCCAGCTGGAAACGATGTTGTCCTTGGCCGGCATCTCCACCTTGATCTGTCCTTTGGCGTAGTCCACCTCGGATACCTTGACAATCTCCACGCTATCCCTCCACTCTGTGCATCTCTAGGTCGGTCGTGTACCCGCTGCTCACCGTGTGGGTCGAGCTGTCGATCAGGTACTTGCCGCCAAATTTGCCAAAATCCTCGCTGTCGAGCTCCACGCAGATACCGGACACCAGCGCCGGATCCCCCGGCACCGAACAGGAAAAGGTGGTCTCCCCGCGGTTGAGCTCCAGATATTTGGCCTCGCTCACCTGCTGGGCCATCGCCAAAGAGTCTACCTGGTCATCCAGCTTGTAGACCTTTGGCGCCTTGTCCCCGGATCCGGTGTAGGTGTAGGTCATCGTTTCCCCGTCGGTGTTGATGTACTGCACCGACACCCCAGAATAGGAGGTATCCAGCAGCGTGGTCTTTGCCTCCCAGGACAGCAGATCGCTTTCCCGCAGCGTCCGGACGGTTCCGGCCTGCTCCAGCGTCTTCATCTCATACAGCACCAGCTTTTGGTTGTATAGCTTCATCGTGATCCCGTGCTTTTCGGCCAGCTGCTGTAAAAAATCCTGGTCGGTCTGTCCCTCCTGGGTTTGAAATTGGATGGTGGGGTTGCTTTGGGCATCATATTCCAGCGCGATCCCGGCGCGCCCCGCGATGGTGGAGGCAATATCTTTGAGGGTCGCCTGCTCCCAGGTCTGGTTGTGCTCCACCTCCGAAAAATCCTGATCGGACGGCTTCGCCACGCCCTTGATGCTCACCGTCAGCGGCCTGCCGGACATCCCTACATCGTCCAGCAGAAAGACACCGCAGTCCAGCGTCCCGCCATCGGCGATGATCTGCGCCGAGAAGGTGTCCATCTTGCTGGGGAACCACCCCTTCAGCCACTTTTTATCTCGGTTTTGAATTTGGAAATCAACATTGTCCGCATTTTCCTCCGCGCTGTCGGTGTAGGTCAAAGACAGGGTGTCCCCCGTCAGATCCGAGGTGATGTCCACCCTATTGAGCGATACCTGGACCCTTGTCCGTCTGCCTTGCAATCCCTCACCTCCTTGTTATTTCCGCCAGGGCGGCACAGCGGTGCTGGCCGCCTCCTGCGCAGAAATTTGGGGCAGGAGTACAATCTCTCCTGCCCCAAATACCGCTACCTGCAAAAGATCAGGATTTGCCCGCATCAGCTGGTCCATCGCGGTCTCCGTGCCATAGGCCTGTTTTGCGATGCTGTCCCACATATCTCCCTGCACAGTTTGATAAGTGTTCATCCGATCTCCCCTCTACTTCTTCGGTTTGATGCGGGTCCGCCGGTCATACTCTTCCCGTTCTTTGGCCCACTTGTCAAACCGTTTCTTGTCATTTTCTAAGACTTCCTCGTGTTCTCGCTTGTCGCCGCCGTAGAAATTGATTTGCGGACTGTAGTGGTAAGTCCCGCCGCCTCCGCCGGCCGCAACCGCGGATCGCTTAATCAGGCTGCTCATCGTAGCTGCCAGGCTGTTGTTCTGCAGTAGACTCTGCAGCTTGGACAGCGGCAAAATCGCCTCGTGCTCCTTGCCCTCGCCCACCATGGCCAGCGTCGGCTTGGTCGCCACGCCGCCTTTGGCCAGCAGTGGTATGGTCGGAAGCTGGATGCCGACTGTTTTTCCTCCTCCCGGTAGCCAGTCTGGAATTTTAACTGACAGTAATTTGTTTGCTCCCCCAATCAACGCATTAATGCCTTTGATGAAGAAGTTAATTACTCCTTTAAATCCGCTGACTAGTCCATCCCATACACCGGAGAAAAATGAGCCAATATTGTTTCCTAGTGTTTGGAACGCACTCACAATTTTTCCGCCTAATTCTTGGAAAAATCCTATCACCTCGGAAAATTTCTGGCGAATCAGCGCCGCTACACCATTGAGCCAGTCGACCGCCGGCTGAATCTTATCGATGATCCACTGCCCCAGCTTGTCAAAGGCAGCCTTGATTTTATCCGCATTTTTGACGAGCAGGGCAATTACTGCAATGACGGCACCGATAATCAGTGCCCATTTTGCAAACGGTGAGGTAATCAGTTTTGCGATCCCGCCAAAGCCCTTAAAAGCACTGGCCAAACCATTTACTTTGCCAACCAGTCCGCTGACCCCCTGGAGGCCCTTAAACACATCGATCAGCTGTTTTACTTTGCCAACAGCCCCAGATATGCTATTGAGCGTCTTAAAAGCCAAAAACGAAGCAGCCACACCCTTGACGATTGGCCCGATTACCGACCAATTATCAACGACAAAGTTGGCAAAACTCAACGCTGCGTTTGCAAGGTTCGCAATCGCTTTGGCCGCTGCAGGGATGACCGTCTCTGCCAGGCTCTTGATTTGCGGCCCGGCGCGGGTAAATCCGTCGGTCAGTTTGCGGCCCAGGCTCATTGCCTTCTCGCCGATCTCATCCAAAATCGGTTTGATCGGCTCCAGCTTGACAGAGATGCTCTGTACGGTATCCATGACACCGTCTTTGATCTTTTTGGCGACGTCAATCACTTTCTGTCCGTACTGGATGCCCTTCTGGATCACGCCGCCGATCTTCTTGCCGATCCTCTCAAAGGTCCCGGAATCTGCCATTTCCTGCATCTTGTCCGCTACCCAGGTGAGGCCCTCTTTGGCTGCGTCAAAGGCGCCGCCCTCGATGATCTCACCGGTCCCGCTGATGCCGGCCATGCTGGCAAGTCCCGTCTGCCAGATGCCGCTGATGGTGGACATCAGTCCCTTGTAGCTCTTGGCCTGGATCTCCATGCCGCCGGAAAATCGCTCCTCCATCAAGGCAAAGAGGGCATCGTTAAATTTCTCCTGGTCAACGATCTGCCCCTTGTTATTGACGATGGTCTGATTTCTGTAGAGCTCCGCACCCTTGGCCTCAATCATCGCCTTGGTGATGCCAAACTCCTTTAGGCGCTCCAGCTCTCCGGTTTGCGCATCCGCTACCGCCTCGACCGCCTGCATCAGGTCTTTGTTCATGACACCGGCCATGTCGCCGATCTGGGTCATGGTTTTTTGTGCGTCGATGCCGTAGGACTGCAGGCGCACCGTCGCCTCGACCACCTGGTCGGTGTCAAACGGGGTCTTATTCGCAAAATCGACCGCCCAGGCCATGGTCTGGGCGGCCTTCTTCTGGTCCTTCATGACTACATTCAACGTGCTTCGGTAGCTTTCCAGGCTGGAGGCACTGTCCAATGCGGAGAGGGATACGTCCTTGAGCGCCTGGGCGCTGATATAGGTCGCCGCTACTCCTGCCACCGTCTTGGTGAGGTTTTTGACGCTCTGCGAAACCGCTGAAAATGTCTTGTCAAAGCTCCCCTGCTTCTTTGCACCGAAAAGGAAATCGACGATAAATCGGTTACTTTTTGCCAATTTGCTCGAGCACCTCCTCCGTGTCCACCATCAGCTCCAAAAAGTCAAACAGCCTCATGTCCCGCCACAGGCGGAAGAAATCAGCGTGCAGTACGATAGAAAGGCTGATGGCAGATTTTCGCAGCAATGACGCGCTTATATTGCTTAATCCTCCGCAAGAAAAAAACTGCCGATCTTATAACGCAGCCGCGCAGCATCTTTTGCACCCATCCCTTTGAACAAGTCAAACGGCTGCCCGGTCACTTTGGCCGCGGCCAAGAAGGCAAAGGTCAGGCTCTTTTCCGGCACCATGTCTGCGCCGTCGATCCTCTCCGCCTCCTTGAGCAGGGTCGCGTATTCTTCGCCTGTCAGATCCTCCAGACCGGACAGGTCAAGCTGCTCAAATTTGTGTCCTTCAAAAGTCACTGGTCGTTTCAGCTCAAAAATTTCCATGTCCTCTTTCCCCCCTTAGATCAGGTCTCGGATTGCTTTCATGTAGTCGACTCCTTCGACCACATAGATGTGGTTAAACTTGTCCAGCTCCAGCACAACGGTGCTGCCGCGGGTGATTTTGATGTAGCTGAGCTCCATTGTTGCGGTGGTTTCTGTCGATTCGCCCTGCTTAAAGGTGCCGATCGAATAGGTCTTGCAAACTCCGCGGAACACTACCTTCAAGCCCTCCTGGGAGTTTGTGCCAGTCGCTGGGTCATGCCTTGTCTGGGCTGCCCGGGCGGTCAGGGTATGTGCCTGCGGGATAGCCAGGCGGCTGGATTCTTCTGAGACGGTCCGGAATTTAATTTCAACCTCCAGCGACCCAAAATATCCCGGTGTCGGGTCCTCGATGGTTCCGGCGATCCCCGCGCCGGAAATCTCGCTTGTGATCGCTTCCAGGTCCGGCATAGTCAGTTCTCCAGACGTGCCGATGAGGATTTCTCCCTCGTTGTAGATGTTATAGTCGGTCAGTTTAGTCGGAATGGACTTTAAACTCACATCATCGCCCCCTTACTCTAAAGCGGATTGCAGCGCGCTGGTGTCGTACTCCACCGTGGCCAGGATCTGCTCCGCCGGTGGGTACGGGGAGAACAGCATCTTAATCCTCACAATTCCGTTGATGAGGTCGGTGACGGGGTTGTCCTCGCTGTCAAATACGAGCTTTGCCTCCGCTACCTGATACCGCTGCTTCCAGGCATTGCCCTTGATATTCTCGCTGTCCACGATACTCTCGATCAATCTCTTATTGATCGGGTCATCCACCTTGGCAAAATAGGACAGGATAAACTGGTTGGCCCACCAGTTGTACATCCTGCGGCAAGGGATAAAGCAGTCCTTGATATCGGTGTTGCCCGGATAGCAGGCGGTGCGATTGCCCCACGCTTTCCAGCCGTTCATGTTGATGGCGGTATTGATTCCCTGGGAGTTGAGCAGGTTGGCCTGCTCCATGTCCAGGATCACCTCGCTGCCGTCCGCAAGGCACAGGCCACTGATTTTGAGAGACTTATTGGACAGCGAGACATAGGGTACACCGTCGTTGTTGTAGTCGGTGTCCGCGATCAGGGCGGCTGCCGCCGCGGAAAAATGATACATCTCCTCCCCCACCCTGACCATTGGCCAAAAAAGAGAGCTGTTCTCGTGCGTAAAATTATTTTTGTTTTTCTCGGTCTGCGCCTGATCATAAGCGGTGACCGTCTCGGTATCCAGATCCACCAGACAATGATAGCGAAATACTCCGTTGAGGGTGTCGGTCTTGGAGGTCATCGCATTGTAGACCACCGTCTTACCGCTATATCCCGGCACAATCAGGGTGCCAGGCACAATGCCAAAGCGCGGATAAACCTCTCGGATTTTGGCGACACCGGCTAGAATATCCTCATCCTCCACCGCGGTGGGGTCCAGGACATCATAGGTTGCTGTCAGGGAGGCAGTGTCCGACACAATTTTGCCGCCCTCAATGCGCTCGATCACCGCTTTGCCGTCCGTGTCAAAAGACAGGTTGTAGTCGGTGCTCACCTGCAGCGCCTGCTCGGTCTGGGTCAGCTGCAGCGAGGACGGGATCACACCCTCCTCCGGCAGCTCGGCTTTGCCCTCCAGCATCGAGACGCTGACGCTGGTCTTTTGTTCCTTGTGCTTGCTCGGGTCGAGGACGTTAATCATGATCAGCGGAGACACATTGTAGTTTGCAAACGAGAGCTTGATACTCTCGCAGATGGTATAAGTCAGGTGATCCGCGCTCATTCCCATCTTTTGGACCGCCTCATCATAGCTGTAGGCGATCTGGGGCGCCAGCGGGTCGGCAAGGTCGCCCATATTGACCGGCGCCAGGCCGACCACCACCTGCACTGCCGAATCAACCTGCACCGGTGCCACAATCTGCGTCTGTTTTTCGGTCACTTTTATCCCATGAAAAAATGCCATATACTTATCACTCCTCTTAGGTTAAATCGCTGTAGTCAGGTCCAGGACTGGGGATGAGGACATCAAACCAAACTGCGCCAAAAAAATGCGGATAGGTATCCTCCTCCTGTTCTGCCAGGGTAAAATTGATTGGCCTTTGTATTTCGTATCCGTCCAAAAATAAGTGCTCCGCAAAATAAAGACGCAGGATCTCAATAAGGTGACAGATTTCTTCATAGCCTTTCAGCTCTGGATTTTTGTCGATAGTTCCCAGGACTATCACCGCCGTCACCTTGCTCTGATCCTGCGCATCCTCCCCGTCTCCAACACTGATAACGCAGTGCGGAAAATACTGATCTGCATCCCCCTCATATTTGAGCGGTGGCAGATTGCGGATATAAACCTGCAGGCCGTGGAAACCAGCTGCTTCCACGGCCTGCTCGATTCTGGATTTCAGTTGCTGCTGCAGATTGTAGATCGTCATTTAAGCCCCATCACCCTCCTGATCTCTTTTTGCACCTGCGTCTGCAGGTATGTTTGTCCCTTGCTCTGGATTTCAAAGGCAACCTCCCGGCTTTTCACCATATTGGGTATGCTCATGCCGTACAGCTCGGCCAGCTTTTCTTTTCCGCTGCTGGTCTTCCTGCCTTCCATACGTTCAAAAACGCCGATATGGCCGCTCTTCATCCGGGCAACAAAGGCCTTTGACCGCTCCTGGTTACCTGTCAGCGGCTTTTCTTTGACCCTCTTTTTGATCCTGGCCGCATAGGCTTCCGGCTTATCGGCAGGATTTGTGATAACTGTTTTGGGGTCTACCTTAAATCCATATAGTCTCGGCTTTTTGTCGTCTGATGAGGAGACAATGCCGGTCAGGTCCCTTTTGGTCGCCTTTTTGGTGCTCAAGGTCTTTTTGACCTCTGTTTGGCTGATGACATAGACCTTTTTTGCCTCATTTCCGACATCCTTGCTGACCTGCTTGATGGTGTTGTTGATCGCTCGCTGGATCACCAGAGGGGCCTTATTTTTCATGGTCAGCATCTGTGCCTGCACTTGCTCGATGTCAGGCACAGAGATATTGAGTTGCAGTCCTGGCTCTTTGCTCATCGGTTCGCCTCCAGCATGATTCGCCAGATCCACCGGCCAGTGACGCTCTTGACAAGATAGGTTTTCCCGTCAAAGGTCAGGTGCGCCCCTTCCGCCGGCTTGCCTGGCAGGTCCTTTGCTCTCACCAGGATCAGGCGGGTGGCAGTGTTGTACCCGCCCGCATACTTGGGATTGGCTTTCATTTCTTCCAGCTTGACATCGTCAATGATGACTGGGACTTGCCGGCCATCCACTTCGTGGAGGTCGGCAAGCTCATCCAAGTTAAATATCACATGGTCGGTGTCGTTGCTTACCATGTGTTTGAAGGTACTCATGACTCAGCTTGCTCCGAGACTACCGTCACGCAGTCCTGCAGCCTCACCAGTACGGTTGCCCCGCTGCTCTCTTTTTTCTGGACGCAAATTCCCGCCGGGATCTCCGACGCGCTCTGCGCAGCCTTCATCGTTTTGCTTGTCGCATCCCAGTAAGCGAGTGCTCCAAACTCAATGGCTGCCGAGGTGTCCGCCGGGAATTCCCACACGCCGGTCAGGGCCAGTGTTCCCACCGCCCCGACCTCGATCTGACAATCCGCTACGGCAATGCGGTTGGTGCCCAGCGCCACCACGTCACCGGATTTGATAACCGCCTCGGTCTCGTTTTTATAGTCGATTCTGTCGCCTTTTTGGATGTAAACTGCCATTATAATACCTCCCTTACTTGCCCGGATTGTAGCTCATGCCGCGCCAGTCGATGATATTGATGCCAAAATCATGGTACATCCGGTACTCGATGCCCAGGGTGTCCCAGGACACTCTGCTCTCCAGTGTCGGAGTGCGCTTGCCGTTGAGATAGGTGACCTCGATAGTGTCCACGTCGTTTGGATCGGCGATCGCGTAGTAGCCCTTGGGATTTGCGATGTCCAGCTGCGCGTCGGTGATCAGGTGGAAAGCTCCCCGCATTGGGTTTGTTACGCCGCTGTTTGCGCCGTCCGGATCTGCGGTAGACTCCAAAATCTGGCGGATTGTCATGCCCAGCGCGACCGGAGCCAGCACAAAGCGTGGCTTAATGTTGAGCACATCCTTGTTGTTGATGTCCTTCTGTTTTGCCATTGCGACGATCATCTCGTTAAAAGAGGCGATCGACGGCTCTGCACCAGTGAAAAGGTTGTTGTGGCTGTTATCAAACAACGCTTTGCCGTCAAAGATTTTTGCGTTTTTGGTGAGGGCCTCATAGCACTTTTGGTTGATAAAGCGTTGGTTGGAGCGCACCTGTGCAGTGATCAGGCGGGACACTGTGCCAAGATCGTCGTTGAGGATGGTTTGGCGGGAGAATCCGAAGAGTTTTCCGTAGGTCTTCAGGCTGGTGTCAACACCCTCATCCATTCCGCTCACGCTTTTAAACTCGCCGTTCTCCGGGATCTCCTGCATTTCGCCAGTGGCTGCCAGACGATAACGGGTCACTTTTTTAAAATCCGGATTGGAGCCGGTGCTGGTCCAATATTGGTAGGTGGTCGGCGCGGTCGCATAGGCTCTTGCAATGGTCGCGTGCAGGGTGGAGTTGATGATAGATACAAAGCTGTTGGTGTCGGCAAACTGGCCGCGGGACTGCATCGCCATCTCTTTCCACAGTTCATCTGGTGATAGGCGATGTGCGTCTTTAACACCGCAGCGCAGCGCGCAGTCAGCCATCAACTGGTGCAGGCTCATGCTTCTGAAGCTCTCTGCGCCTGGTGCCGGTTTTTCAATTGTTTCGCCCATGCGCAGGAGCAGGCCATCTCTGGCCGCGTCGCGGTACTTGTCCTCTTCATCCGCTACCACCGCCACATGGGAAGTCAGCGGTTTCCGGTCTCGTTTCAGGCCCTCCAAAATGGCGGCGCGCACCTGGTCGACGCTGTTGCCGTCCTGGATATATTTCTCCGGGTCCACGTCAAAGCTGCGGCAGAGCGAATAGATTTCGGTGCATCTCTGCCGCTCCGCTTCTGCCCCACCTGCAGTTGGGGTCTCCTGCGCTGCAGTTGGTGTGCTTTCCGGAGTGGTCGGCTGTGCAGTGCCTCTGTCTCCGGTGCCTTTTTCTGGCGCTGGTACTGGGTTGTTTGGATTCTCTTTGTCTTTTACTACACTCATTCCATCTTCCTCGCTTTCTGTTCCTTGGTTTCTGCCGGCTCCCACGTCGCCGTCGGCCGGCACTGGTTCAAAGGATATCTCTAAGGGTTCCCACTTGACCGCTACACTGCAAGGACCAACAAAGCGTCCATTGCTGGAGGTCTTTCCGGACCTTACTTCTTCGTATGCGCTGACGGTGTACCCCACCGAGATCCCTTTTAGGCTTCCTGACCTCACTTTTTGATAGATTAGGTCGCTTTTTTCGTCGCTGTCAAAGGACACCACCGCCTTGCAGCGCTTGGTTTCCTGGTCGACGCTCAGGCTCACGATCCTGGCAATCGGTAGACTGCCATAACTCGGATCTCTGCCGTGGTGGAAAAGTACCGACCCTACATTTTGCAGGCGTGTCAGGTCCACGCAGCCTTCATCGTGGCACAAAATCTCCGGCCCAAACCACCGGTCGACCGGATTCTCGGATGAAAAGGACAGTTCGACCGTCCTGTCTTCCTGGGAAACTTCCCGCATCTGCATCGGCAGCGTGCGAAAATTACTCTTCGGGTTCTTCTGTTGTGGCTGTGCTCTGCTTCTCATTTTCTGCTATTTCCTCCAATCCCAGCTCTCTGATGAGCTGTTTTTCTCTGGCCCGCTGCTCTAGGATAGCGCGCCAGTCCTTACCCTGCTCTGCTGCCACTTCCTGCAGGGTGATCTGGTTGGTTTCCAGCGCGATTTTGTTGGCGTTGACCTCCTTGACCGGGTCGATCCAGCTCATCCCCTTGGCAATCCACTTACATTCGGTATATTTTTCGGGGCTGCTGAAATAATCCGGTATTTTGAGGGTCCCTGCCATCACGCAGCTGTCCATCCACCATTGATACACCCGGCGGCAGAGGTGCTCGGTCAGGTAGTGCTGCCACTCCTTGTAGCTCTCCCTGTCCTCGATCAGGTTTTGGCGAGCGGAAGAGTAGTTGACCTGGCTCATGTCTCTCGAGGTCGCCTCATAGCTCAATCCCAACGCCGACGAAAATGCCCGCAGCAGGATAGTTGCCATGTCTTTGGTGTTGGACGCCTGGCCCGATGGGTTTACAACCTGGATTTCGTCTCCCGCATCCAGCTCCATAATCATTCCTGGTGCCAGCTTTTTCCGCTTGGCGCCGGTCGCCTTGTCCGTTTTCTGGTTGCGCCAAACTCCCCCCGCGGGGTTGACTTTTTTAACAAAAACTGACAGGCAGGCCAAGATGCGCTCCTTGACCGATACAGCATTTAAAAACTGATTCAGGTCCCGGAGGCGGGAAAGGATATTGGCAAATCCGGAAATTTCCCGCACCTGTGAGGTACGCTTGATCTTGTTGAGGTAGATGACCCGATCCGCCGGAATCCGGACGGTCCGGCCTGTCTCCCCATAGACGTCATAGACCGTAAAATGATAGGCAATTGGCTTGTTGTAGGAATTGACTTCCACGCCGCCTACCACCTGATTGCCCTCGTGGAACAGCACTCCGCTGTTGAGCTCATCCACCTCTTTGATCTGCAGCTGCAGCGGGAAACGTTTATCTCCCGTGTATGCCGCTACGATCAGCAGACCTCCATCGACCAGCATCCGGCGCACCGCCATCTTGAGTATCTCGCAGAAGCACAGTCGGCCTGTGACATCGCAGTTTTCCGGGTGACACCACCGCTCCCAGAGCGTTTCGATCTGCCGTTCCAGCTCCGGGTTGTCCACCTTGCAGTCCAACCGGATGCCTGATCCAACCACATTGCGCTCCATGGCAAGGATGCTCGACTCTGCATAGTCGGCATTCCTTTCCAGGTCCCGCGCGCGGCGGCGGATCATGTCTCGGGACATGGCGTTGATATCCTCCGCCCGACCGTCTACCGGCGTCCAGTTGTCCCCTTCCCGTCCCCCGCCCGCATCATATCCGTTTCGGTTTCCCCCAAAGCGCATTTTGAGGGTTTGCCATACTCCCAAGTGCCTCTACCCCCTATCTGCAAAATCCACAATATACAGGTCTCCCCCGTTTGCCTGCCGCAGCTGGCTCTCCAGCGCTTTTTGCCGGCTATACAGGGTGGCAAGGCTTGCTTTGGTTACACTTTGCCCATCAATGTTGTAGCTCTGCGCGCCGTTTTCGATCGCTTCGATTGCCTTACAGAGGTTCTCGTATCGTTTTTCCAGATCCATCACAGCCAATCATCCCCCCAATCATCGTCTTCGTTGTCTCCAAACCAGTTTTCGTCCTCTTCCTCCCGCTGATAGGTCGATTCTTCCGCCGCCGGTTCTGGCGGATCCTCCAGCAGCGCGAAGGCGCCCAGCAGATCCGCCGCGCAGGCTGCATAGACCTCGCAGTCCAAGTAGTGGTTTGGCGCGCCACTGGTCTTTGGACGCCACACCCAGCTCCCCACACCGTTTTTGCGCTCAAATACCTTGTGCTCGTTGGTAATCTGCTCACAATACTCCTGGTCCACCCCGTCAAATACCTGCCAGCTGCCGTCGACGGCGTTGATCTTGGCATAGATCATCGTCTTGTAATAGCTGCCGTCGCAGATAATCAGATTCATTCCGCGGGCGGCGCTGCCCTCCCGCTGGATTGCTGAGACACGATAACGCGCCGGGATTGGCGTAGACGATCCCTTGACCGGCACAGTAAGCGGATTGTGGACATAGCAAAAATCATATACCTGGTCTGTCTGGTCTCCGGAGTCGATCAGTGCCAGATCAATGTACCAGTCCCGGCCTTTTGCGTCGTAGTAGGTCTGGTTGATAACGTCCCACAACGTGTTAAAATCGACGCCGGGGATGCAGTCGTGGTCGATGTTGTGGATTTTCTTGCCCTGTCCCCAGGCGTCCACTGTGTAGTACAAGCAATTTTGCTGCACGTCGACCCCGCAGGTAATGATCTGCGCCCAGTCCGGCACCATCCCGCGGGTATAGACACCGCGGTTATCCAGCACCTTCTGCGCGCCGGCGGTACTGCCAACGTCTTCCCACGGCTCTCCCAGCCAGGAGTTTACAAAGTTTTGCATCTTTTCCTGGTCACCCTGCGCATCCAGCCACTTGTAGGCCACGTCCGCAAAGGACAACCACGGAGAGTAGATCGCATTGAGGGCAAATCCTGTTTTTTTCGGACTTACCCGCATGCCTTCTGTCTCCCCCTCGTTCATCCACTGCCCCAGTTGCAGAATTTTGTTCTTATCCGCATCAGATATTTTGCCCTGGCAATAGGGGCACTCATAGTAGGCCGCCGCTGACCTCTCTGTTTTGCTGCCCTCTTTGGGAAATTTCAGCTGATGGAAGCGCAGCCGCTGCATCCGTCCGCAGTGCGGGCATGGAACATAGAAAAAGAGCTGCCGGGTGCAGCTCTCCCACTCTCTCCAGATCGCCCCCGTCTTTAGGGTGGGGGTCGATGTAATAAAAATTTTCTTATTGTAGGAAAATGTATTGGTCCTTTCCCTCGCCAGTGAGATCGGGTCCGCCTCTTTGCCGCCCCCTGATCTGGGCGGGTACTTGTCCACCTCATCAAGCAGTACAAAGCGGATCGGCTTGGAGGACAGCGAAGCCGCAGAATTGGCACCGGTCAGCGGAATATACATGTTGTCAAACTGCAGGGCCAGCAGCTTGCTGTCATCCTCGCGGAATTTTTCGGCAAGCGGTTTTGTCGCCCGCAGCATCGGCTGGATGCGGTTTTTTGAAATGTCCTCGGCCAGCGTGTCTGATGGATAGACCACCAGCGTGGAGGACGGATCCTGGTCCACAATGTACCCGAGGATATTGAGGATCGACTCTGTTCCCCCGACCTGTGTCGGCTTGATAAAGACAATCTCCTCGATCCGGTCATCCGAAAAAGCATCCATGATGCCCCTGAGATAGGGCGTTTTGGAGGTCTTCCAGCGGCCCGGCTGGTTGGATGTTCCCGCCGGGATGATCCTGTATTTATCTGCCCATTGGCTCACCGTCATCTTTTCCGGCGGCTTCAGCGTTTTTAAACTCCCCAGCATCCAATCCGGATAATTTACCCTGGCTCCATTCCGCGAGCGCATCATATATCACCTCACTTACCTCGTGCTCAATTTCTTTTGCAAGATCCATCTCTACCGACGCAGACGCCAGAATACCGATCTTGCGTGGCAATAGCAATACCGCCTGCTTAAAGGCAACAAAAAAGGCGGCCAGCTCATCCGCTACCGCCTGTTTTTCGATGTAATCTCCGCGCTTGACTCCGTTTTCAAATTCTCGGTTTTCCGTTTGTGCCTTTTTGAGATTTCCCTCCCAATAGAGCTTGCGCTCCTTTAGGCTCATTTTTTCTAGGTCTGCGCTCTCCCGGCTGCCCTGAATCCGCCAAGCGATTACCTCCTTGACCGGCCACCATCCGCGCTCTGCTTTTGGGCATCCGTCCTTTGCCCAGGCGGCCAAAGTCTTTGTACTGACACCAAAAATTTCTGCTAGAAAAGAGGTGGGGACACACGTTTTTCCATCGATCATTTTTGTCTTGATGTTGTTACCCACATTCCCACCTCAAACGTAACAAAATTTTAAACCATTTTTCCACTTCCAAACATTTTTCCTACATCTGATTGTCTGTTTTCGTTCTAATTTAATCTTAATTTTACATTGTTACCCAGTTTTTTTTTACTCGCACCGAGGAAAATTCCGCGCTCTTTTGTCACCCGCGTACCCCTACCGTCGTAGAAGTACCTAAACGCATCCGGACAGCTCGCGCTCAATCCTCTTGTTGGCTGTCTCGCAGTACTCTGCGTCCAGCTCAAAGCCGATAAAATCCCGCCCGCTGCGGATGCAGGCCACCGCCGTTGTCCCGCTGCCCATACAGTTATCCAGGACCAGCGCGCCCTCGTTGGTGTAGGTGCGGATGAGATACTCGAACAGTGCCACCGGCTTTTGGGTCGGGTGCAGGCCGCGCTCACAGGGGATCTCCAGCAGGTTGCGCGGATAGTTGATGTACTCGGTCACATAGTCCGAGCTCAGGCCATGGCTGTATACCTGACCCCGCCTGCGGCTATCCCCCTTATGGTGGACTGGCTTGTCCAGCCGGATGAGCCCCTGGGGGTTATAGATCGGTGGTCTTTTGTAGAATACCACTATATCCTCAATACACCGCATTGGCTGCTTTCTCGCAAGCGCAAAACCGGTCGGCTGATTCTTCTTCCAGTACCAGCAGTACCGGAAGAGCTTGCGGTTGCTCTGGATGAGCGCCGTGGTAAACGGCTGGATAGCTGTCAGCACAATGGCGCCGTTGTCCTTGATGACCCGCTCGTACTGTTCCCAAAGCTCTCCAAAGGGCAGCACGCTGTCCCAGCGGCAGTCGGTCACGCCATACGGCAGATCACACAGGATCATGTCAATTGACTTGTCCTCGATTGCCTGCATTCCGGCCAGGCAATCGGTGTTGTAGATTCGGTTTTTTTCTAACATTTATCGTTTCACCTTTCTCGGGGCAGGTGGAAAACGGCATGAAAAAAGCCGGCTTTCTCGTTTGGAAATCCGGCTGAAAATTCAAAAAAATCGCTTAATCATGCGATTTTTTCTTTAAAAAGCATTGACAATCACGCAAATGCGTGGTATAATATAATCAATGAAAGGAGGTGAATACAGTGGGTGATAAAATAGATGCCCTGCTAGAAATAGCAAAGGACTTACTTGAAATCTACATCCTGATTCTTACAGTCAGCAAACTCAAAGAAAAAAAGAAACGTAGAAAAAAGTAAGTCCTCGGCGGGAGGAAACTCCCGCCCCCCTTTGGGGGCATCTTCATTGTACCACATCCACCAAAAAAATGAAAGTCAAAAACATCCGTATTTTGTTAATCGCTTTAGTCATTCTCAATATTTTGGACGGCGATTTCGCAAATCCCTCTATCCTTGATTGGATAAAATTTGTCCTTCTTGCTATTTGCTTGACATTGTCCTTCAGAAAGGAGGAATAAAATGCTGAAACTGCGTGAAATTCGCTTGGAAAAAGGGCTGTCCGTTCCGGAGCTTTCCCGGCGCAGCGGTGTTTCCCGCCGCACAATCGAAGATATTGAAGCACGCGGCGACTGCCGCATCTCCACAGCCCGCCTGTTATGCGACGCCATGGAAATTTCTCTGGACGACATTTTCCCCGGCGAACAAACAAAATAGCCAACACAAAAGCCGCTTGGTCTCTCGACCAGGCGGCTTTTGTGCAAAATAAAGGAGTTCAATCTGAAATCATGAAAGGGAGGTGATCTGCGTTGGTGTTTCCTCGGTCCCATCTTCTTCATGATACAGTATATCACACTTGACAGATGACATTCTATGACATCTTGATTTTTTCGATTGCCGTTTTGTGGATCCGATGCACCTGGCGGCAGGAGTATGGTATTTTATCCGCTACCTCCTCAAAAGTCATCCCCTCTATGTATTTTAGCTGCAGCACGCTGCGGAAGCGTTCGTCTTCCAACGTGTTGATCGCTCTTTCGATCTCTTGTCTGCGACTTTGGAGCAGCTGCATTTCCCGCGCAAGCTCTTCCTGCAGCTCGCAGATTTTGTCGACGCACTTCTGCAGCTGATCACCTCCGCCCGCTGCTTTGGGTTCCGAGGAAAAACTGGTTGTGATTTTGGTCGCCCGGTTGTTCCAGACCTGCAGCTCATCGGTTAGGCTCCCGATTTTTGCGTCGATAATCTGGTAGCTTTTCAGCCACTCGACTTTTTTCTGGTAGGTCATCGGCATCGCCTCCTTTTAACGTGATCATCTTTTCCCGCACCAGCTTGTCTACCACCCGCCCGATCTCCCGATATCCTGCCATCTGTGCAAGCCGCTGCAGGTTGTAGGCCGTCTGGGACGTGACCAGGAGCGACAGGCGGCGGAGATTTTTATTCGACATTTGACTCCGCCCCCTTCCACTCCCAGTGATTACCGCGGGTGCATTTTACGCACGTCTCATCATCGTACCCAAACGGCTTATCGTGGATACAATGCGCACACTCCCCGATATCCTTCAGGTCCGCTACTGCGGCGTCGCGCTGGCGCTCGGCTTCTTTCGCGCGGATCAGCAGCTGCCTGATTGCGGCCGCAGCCTTGGTACAGGTATCGGGCAGTGTCGCGGGGAGTTTCCAAAGGTCGGTCGCGGCCTGTCCTGCGCATCTGTCCAGCTCATCCGCAAGTTTCTGCAGTTCTTCCGCGGTAGCGGGCGCCGATCCCGCTCCCTCATAGCACTGGCTGCAGAGTACAACCCCCGCTACTACCTCTTTACCACATTTTGCACATCTTGCCATCTTACTTTTCCCCCTTGCTGTATTGGATATAGCACCCGCATTTCTGCGGGTTGTTTTGGCAGGCGTCCCGACAGCGGGATCTATTCCCGCACTCGGCACAGCAATAGTCCCCCTTGCGCCGCTTGCAGTCTCCCAGCTGGCAGCCGCCTACTTTGATTTTGGTGGGCATGGT
>ERZ779896.1311-NODE-1311-length-21830-cov-2.762572_pt1 | contig 21830 bp, 18 predicted proteins | sample MGYA00511067_ERZ779896 | MGnify/ENA primary metagenome ERZ779896 (study PRJEB29588, sample SAMEA2161597) | human gut metagenome | biome: human gut; feature: human-associated habitat; material: faeces | place: Denmark | collected 2008/2010 ... | reverse complement strand
AGTCATGCGGGATCCGCCTCACAGCGGATCGTTACCCCTATATCCGTTCGCAGACCAGTCTCAGTGTGATCCTGCCGCCGCCCTACGATGCGATGGATGATATTTCCATCCGCCGGACGCTGTGCGAAAATCCTGCGGAACAGCAGAAAACGGCACGGGAACTGGCAAAATCCGGCAGAGACTGGGATTCCATTCTCCTGACCGCTTCCAATTGCATGGAATATGCCCATCTGTCCGGGAAAACCATTGCGGAAGCATCAAAACAACTTGGAATGCAGCCGGAGGATTTCTGTGTCGATCTCATGGCGAAAGACGCTCCGGGGACAATGGCGGCATTTGCGGGGATGTCGGAAAACAACCTGAAGCGCATTCTCGCGGAGGAGTGGGTCTGCTGCGGCACCGACGAGTCGGCGCGACCCTTCGATGAATCCATCGGGCGAAGCCATCCGCGCGGCTTCGGCTCTTTCCCCGAATTCATGAAACGGGTCGCGGAGTCCGGCATGAGCGAGGCGGTCCGGCGCGTCACGTCGCTTCCGGCATCCGTCTTTTCGCTGAAAGATCGCGGCATCGTCAGAGAGGGCGCATTTGCCGATCTCGTTTTGTTTGATGAAGCGGATTTCCATGCAAACGCGGACTTCACGGAACCGCATAAACCGGCTTCCGGAATCCGTATGGTATGGGTCAACGGAACCCTTTCCTGCGGATGCGGTCTGGACAGGACGGGGAAAAGAAGCGGCACTTTCCTCAGAATATGCTGACACTTGTTTGATGTTTGAATGTTCCGGCGCTATATTTCGGAGTCAACGGGAGAAATAAGAATATGACCATCCGTGAAATCGGAGAAAAGATAGAACAGGCGTTTATCGAGATCATCCGCGAACGCCGTCACGACAGCCTCGGCAACCTTGCCAAAGGCGCGTTGTTCATGGGTTCCCGCATCTACCGGCGGCTGGTCCAGTTCCGTATCTGGATGTACGACAACCGCGTGATCCGCAACCGTGCGATCGGCTGTCTGGTGGTCAGCATCGGCAATCTCTCCTGCGGCGGAACGGGAAAAACGCCTGTCGTTGAAGTTTTCGCGAAAACCCTCAGCAAAAAGGGGCGCAAGGTCGCCGTCCTGAGCCGCGGATACCGGAGCCGTGACAAACGGTCGCTCTGGGCGAAACTGCGCAAAAAGTTCTCCTCGAAAAAAATGGAAGTCCCTCCGCGCGTGGTATCCGACGGCAAAGATCTCCTGCTGGACTCCATTACGGCGGGCGACGAACCGTTCATGCTCGCCTCCAACCTGAAAAACGTTGTCGTTCTGGTTGACAAGGACCGCGTCAAATCGGGACTGTACGCCATCGACGAGTTCGGCACCGATACCCTGATCCTTGACGACGGCTTCCAATATCTGCGTCTCAAGGCGCACATCAACATTCTGCTCGTGGACTCGACTTCCCCGTTCGACAACCATCATGTTCTGCCGCGCGGGCTTCTGCGCGAACCGATCAAGAACATCAAGCGTGCCGATTATATCTTCCTGACAAAATCGGACGGCTCTCCGAAACTGCGCCACCTGAAAGCGTTTCTCCGGCGTCAGAATCACCGTGCGGAAATCATCGAATGCTGTCACCGGCCGCAATATCTGGAGGATGTCTTCGACCGCGGGCGCCGTCTTCCGCTCTCGGAACTCAGAGGCAAAAAAATCGCCTCGATTTCGGCGATTGCGAATCCGGCAAGTTTCAATGCGTTCCTCTGCGAATTCGGCGGAACGATCGTCCTTGAGAAACACTTCGCGGACCACCACCGCTACCGGCAGCAGGAGATGATCGACTTCGTCAACGATGCCAAGGCGGCAGGAGCGGAGTTCATCATGACAACGGAAAAAGATGCGGTCCGCATGCCGCGCCTGGACCGGCGGGACATTCAGGTGTTTTTCCTGCGGGTCGAAATCGACATTCTCAGCGGACAGGAAAGCTTCGACCAGTGTATTTCACGAATCTGTTTCATCTGAACGGATTTGAGTTCCCGGATATGGCAGAAGCTCCGCCCCCCCGGACTTTCGCGAAAAACCGGAAGACGGCGACAAAAACCAAAAAAAGTGATGAAAAGCAGGCTTTTCCCTCTTGACACTTCGGACTTTTTGTTTATAATTATATAAAGAATAAACCGGTATATCAAAAAAAAGAAGAATTGATCAGGATGAGCCAGAGAAAAAGTACAAAACCCCGTATGATTGATATTGCGGAACGGGTGGGAGTCTCAAAAGGAGCCGTCGCCAGTGTACTGAGCAATGTCGGGAAAAATGTCATTCGGGTCAGTGAAGCCAAGCGTGCGGAAATCCTTCGGGTCGCAAGAGAGATGAATTACGTCCCGAACATCACGGCGCGTGCTCTGGCAGGCAAGAGCGGCATGAAGATCGGCGTGCTGATCGACTCCCATGCGCCGCGCTGCACCTACCGCATCTTATGGTCCATCGAAGAAACCGCAGTCAAAGCGGGATACCGCCTGATGATCGGTCAGGCGCATGACGATCCGCAAAGCCTGTTCGACTGTTATGATAATTTCATGCGCCACGGCATCGACGGTGTGATCTGCCTTGCACATGAATACTCCGGCCACGAGGAGGAAGTCCGCTCTTATTTTCAGGATAAGAAGAATCTGGTTTTCCATGATCCCACGGAATGGGAGGCGCCCTGTGTGAAGATCGACAGGGAAACCGGTATGATGCAGGCGATGCGCCACCTGCAGGAAACCGGCAGAAAACGGATCGGATTATGGCTGTCGCGCAACAGCAACTGTTACAGCTACCGCCAGAGAATCGCGGGATACCGGAAAAGCAACCTGGGAGAAGAATTCCTCTGCCACGGGCTTCCGCTTCGCTGCTGCATCGACGAAATACGGGATAAAAAGCTGGATGCGGTAATCGCCTCCAATGACAGTGAAGCGGCGCAGTTGGCGCGGGAACTCATGCGCCGCGGCATCCGCGTTCCGGAAGATGTGGCATTGATCGGGCACGACAATGATGACTTTTCAGAATTCTATTATCCCTCTCTCTCGACCATTGACCAGAATGACGAAGCGGCGGGACGGAAATTCTTCGAGCTGCTGATGGAGCAGCTCAAGGGAAATGCGTCGCCGGGAAATTATACGTTCCATACAAAATTGATCATACGGGAATCAAGTTCCCGGAAAATAAACAAGGAGGCATCTGAATGAAAAGGAAAAGAGTCACTTTCACATTGATCGAGCTGCTGATCGTAATAGCGATCATCGCGATTCTCGCGGCGATGCTGCTGCCGGCGCTGAATCAGGCGAAAGAGACGGCGCAGACGACAGCCTGTCTCAACAATATCAAGCAATGCGCTCTCGCGGTAAGATTATATGCCGACGATTATAAAGGACATGCGCCGCGCGGAGCGGATATTGCCAATTACCTGTTCAACTCCTTCGAACTGGGCGGTCTGGGCAGATATACAGGAAGCAAGGGAAAATGGGCGGCTCCGCCAAAAATCGCCATCTGCCCCAAAGGACGCAGAAATAAAAACAACAGGGAATTCACTGAAGGAGGAAATCCGAATGCCAGTTACGGCGGAAATACATTCATCATCAACAGCGGGACGGGAACCGGAACGGTATGGCCGTCAAACTATGCCGTTCAGAAATTTGACCTGATCAGGCGCCCGGCAAACCGTTTCATCCTCGGCGACACCGGTTATGACGGCATTCAGGCATTCTCCAATGAATACTGGAGCATATACCGCCGTAACAATTTCTCCATGCGGCACAAAAAGCAGACCAACATCGCCTTTGTGGACGGCCACGTGAAAACGGTGAAGCTCAAAGAAGTTCCCGAAGGCGCGGATGGCGCATGGTGGTACAACAAGTCGTATGACCCGCAGGAATTCTATCTGGATTATTAACCCGGAAAATATGATAACTATCATGGAAAGGAACTGTTATATGAAAATTCATTCTACTGCCGGACTTCTGGCGGCATGCACTCTTGCCGCGGCGGCGCCGGCGCCATTCGCGGTTCTTGATATGGAACATGCAAAAACGCGGGCGGTAAGAACAGTGATTCAGGATGCGGATTATTTCTGCAATCTGCCGCAGGAAACGAAAAAGTCAAAAACTTTCCTGATCGGGGAATGGGACTACAACACAATGCGTCCGCATGTCAACCTGAAATCGGAAAATCCATTCCCGCTGCAGAAGCTTGCAATGGTGGTCTCGAAAGGAGATTACGGATTCAAAGGGTTCCTGCTCAGGGCATACGCACCGCTCACAAATCTGTCAGTGAAAACCGGAGAGCTGCGCAGTGACGGCGGCAATGTCATCGCGCAGGAGAATATTCTTGCCGCACGTGTCGCTGAATCCATAGACTATCCGGCGGCGGACATTCTGATGCCGCCGGAGATGAAGAAAGTTCCGGACAAGGCGCTGCTGGGATTCGCCATACTGGTCAATATCCCCGGAACCGCAGTCCCCGGAGTCTACCACACAACAATTACGGTAACGGCAGACGGGGAAAGCAGACAACTGCCGTTAAGTGTCCGGGTTCCGGACTTCACACTCCCCGAAGCCGATATTCCCATCGGAAGCTACCTTGTATATTATGCCTCGGATCAGGGCGGCCGGGAGGGGCGCTGGGCAGGCAAAGACTACAAGGCGGCGCGGCAGGGCAAATATTTTCATTTTCTCGCAACGCGCGGAATGAACTCGTCAAGCATCTTCCATTACTGCCCGGAATTCACATCAGGGGACAGTGCGGAAATCAAATTCGATACGCTGGACAGCCTGATGGAAAAAATCGTTGCCGGTGGCTCCTGCAAAGCAATGACATTCGACCTCCGCTACCTCATAGGCAATGCCGCCCGTCTCGCAAAACTCAAGAAGTTTCAGGATGCGGGAAAAGATGATGTCGCCATTTACAAAGACATGGTGCGTCAATTCTGCGAACATGCAAAAAAGAAGAACTATCCCCGTTTCTATGTCATGGCGGAAGAAGAAATCGCCAACGGCGGAATCAAACAGAAAAATTACGACCGCTACGGAAAAGCCATGCAGGAGGCAGCCGGAAGCGATCTCTCCATGATTCTCGATAATTCGGTAGGAGCCGGAAAAGTCAATGCCGTGGACAGAGGGCATCGCGACGGGTATCGCTTCCGCCAGTACAACTCCTGGACGGATGAGGCGATCGCACAGGCGGAAAAAGACGGTGCGGAAGTCTGGAGCTACAACTACTCCTATAAACGTCCCTCTTTCGGTCTGCTGCTGCATCGCCTCAACTCACGCGGCCATCACCAATGGGCGGACACCTGGGGAAAAGCCTACACCATCAGCATTCCCGCCGATAACGGTGTTGTTTCCTCCCTGAAATATGAAATGGCTCACGAAGGAATTACCGACTACCGCTGGCTTATGGCGCTGAAAAAGAAAAATGACGCTCTCCGCCGGGATATGGTGAAAGAGATTCCCGTCGATAACGCAGGCGCCAATGCCTATGCGGCAAATCTTCCGGTCAGCCGGAACGACCTGATCCGCTGGCGCGCCATTCTGGAACTGACAGGAGACACAAACTCCGGACGGACCGCGCCGGGAACTCCGCAACTGAAAATAACCGGCAACACAAATACGAGCGATGTGCAGACAAAGGATATGGTCATCCACGCGCTTCAAATGCCGGACAGCTACGAACCGGACGCAAAGCTCAAAGGCTGGGCGCATAAAACCGTCAATGCGACAAAAGCGCTGCGCTATATGCTTGCCCATGAACGTCGTTTGCGCGCCATCACGTCCAGCGAGGAGGAATTCCGTAAAAAGAATGCGCCGAGCTACTCCGAAGTATGGGTCAATTACAATAACAGGGGAATTCTCCTGACGGCAAGTGTCAACCACACACCGTACGGCAAAGGCAACTACAAAGACGATGACCCATCCCTCTGGAAAGACAACTGCATGGAATTCTTCTTCCGCACCCCGGAAAAAATTCCGTACCAACTGATTGTCAATGCGGCAGACGCCAAGGTCATGCTGAAAGCAGGAAAAGTCCTGGATTCCACGGGGATCAGGATATCCGGGCAGGCGAAAAAAGGCGGAGCCGGAGGCTATATTCAGGAAATCTTTGTACCCTGGTCCGTTTTCGGGCTTCACGGCAAACCGGAAAACGGGACAATCTGGGCATTTAACGCCGGACGTGAGTTTCATTCATGGGGACAGAATACATGCTGGGCGCGCGTCGAAGGCAGTTTCGGTGACTCATCCCGCTGGGGAGCGCTGAAATTCTCCGGTCAGAAGCAGCTCGTTCATTTGAAGAACATCAAACTGGAACGTCTCTACCCCGGCAGCAACATCATTGCCGGAGCAATCCCCGGAAAAGAAGTTCTGAAAGTACTCCTGCGCGATCCGGCGGGGAAAACAATCGCGGAAAAAATGCTCCATGCCGAAGACCGCAGATTCCATTTCGGATTCCGCCTGCTGCCGGAAAAGTCAAGCAAAGCATATACTCTGGAGGTTCTGGATGCACAAGGTAAAACACTGGAAGCGGAAAGCATTCCGGTCATTCCCGCAGAACAGGCCGTCGAATTCAAATCTCCGGTTCTGGAATGTGCCTCCGGCGACATCGTATCCACCATTGCCGAGCTGAATGTTTCACCTCTGGAAATCCGGAACCACGGGATTACGTTCCGTCTGCGGGACAGAGACGGGAAAGTGAAACATGACTTCAAAGCCGATCCCGCGGGCAAGCAGTCCTTCCGCATCTGGCTGAAAACATCGGGGCTCACTCCGGGAGAATACACCCTGATGCCTGAACTGAGCGGCGATGCAAAAGGAATCTTCCCAAACGCAGGCGGAATGAAAATCAGAATTTACCCTGCAATCATCTGACGCAATCCTGCTTTCAGGAGCCGCTGCCTGTGAAAACCTGAACAGGCAGAAAGTTCCGCAGGTGTGTCAAAACACAATCCGGTGCAGATGGTTCTCCCGCCTGCGCCGGATTGTGTGTAGATAACCGGATCACCGCTGGAATTCTTCAATCCGCAGAGGCGGAATGCCGAATTCAGGCTTCCAGTTCGGAGAGGCGGAATAAAAACGGTTCGGATTGTCAAACAGAATCCTGTTGACCGATTCGGCGGAATGCCCGTCCTGTTTCATGAACGCGGCGGTTTTCACCAGACTCAACGGATCGGATACGCCCCAGTCGGCGGAACCGTCCACAATCATACGCTCCGAGCCATATTCGCGGATCAATGCCGAAACACGCTGCGGATTCAGCTTCGATACCGGATATACCGTCATGCCGGTCCAACATCCGGTGTCACGCGCCTGTTTCATGCAGACCTCCGTATTGTGGTCGATCAGTACTTTCGTTACGTCGATGCCCTCGTTCCGTATCACATCCGCGGTCCACTCGATCCCTTTTTCCTTATTCACATGGGGAAGATGAATGATGACGGGCATATTTTTCCGGTGTGCGATCGCAAGCTGGCGCTCGAATGCCGCACGCTCGTTTTCCGTGATATTGTTCAGCCCGATCTCTCCGAGCGCGACACAGCGGGGATGATCCAGATACGCTTCGATCCCGTCGATCACTTCATTCGCCAGCACAGTATCTTCCGCCTCTTTCGGGTTCAGCGCAATCGCGGCGTAATGATCAATGCCGAAACGACGCGCGCGGATCGTCTCGAACTCCAGAATCAACTGAAAATAATCGAAGAACGTTCCTGCGTAACGGCGGTTGCATCCCATCCAGAAAGAGGGCTCGACACAGGCGCGGATGCCCGACCTGAACATTGCCTGATAGTCATCGGTCGTTCTGGAATACATATGGATATGCGGCTCAATGATCATGGATCACTCCTCTTTCTTCGGGGTGAATGACGGACAGTCATCCATCGGGTTGACATCTCTGGCGAACTTCATGCACCGTGTCAGAAACGGGTGCGCGATCAGATGCGCACAATCCCGGCAGAACTTCTTTTCATCCGCCGCGGCTTTGATCTCCGGTTTCTTCCCGAACTCCTCCCCCAGCAGGCTCTTGAACTTCAGAGCCGCGTCATTTTCCAGAGGAGAGACTTTCTTTTCCGTCTTTTCCTCCTTCAGCTCCTCAATCACGGCGCCGCAGGAAACACACTTCAGAACCTCGCCTTTTCTGGTCCAGCCCTCCATGACCGTTTCCTTTTTCAAAAACGTATTTTTTCCGCAGTGCGGACAATCAAATGAATCACCCGGTTTCATTGCCAGTTCTCCCGATTTCCATGTTACTGCAATAGCTTAATCCGTCCGCCATGAAAATGCAAACCGGAAAAGAAAAAATTATTTCGGGCGTTCTTCGGGCATGGTTCAGTGCTATGCCGCTTCAACTCATTCCAGCCTCAAGAACCGCGTGTCCCCAAAAGTGCATCCGTTCACCGCTCAGTGGCGTGTATTCTCAGAAACCTCAAAAAAAAATGTATTTTTTCAAGAAAAGGCTCTTGTTTTTTCCAATTTTTCGATTATAATAAATTTAACGTTCAATTTAAGGAGTTGTTCATGCGGGGAGTATCTCTGAAAGATATCGCGGAAAAATGCAACGTCTCAATGCAGGCGGTGTCTCTGGCGCTCAAACCGGACGGATATGCGCATGGCACCACGAAAGTTTCGGAAAAGACGAAAGCACTGGTCAGGCAGGTTGCCCGGGAAATGGGATATCAATCCAACATCATGGCTGTGACCCTGCGCGGCGGAATGTCCCGCAGCATCGGAATCGTGCAACCGTCATTTATGATCGCTCCCAATACGGAACTCCTGAACTGTGTTGTGAGGACACTGAATACCGAAGGATTTGAAACCTTCATCACCAGCATGCCACTGCAGAGCACAGAAAAAGATCCGGACACCTTGATACGGCAGTTTTCCAGCCGATGCGTGGACGGTATCATCTTTTTGCGCTGCGACAATGTCCGCCTTTCCAAATCCTACGACCTGCCGATCCTCATGGCCGGAGATTACGGACCCTACGGAGTCAATAGACAAAAAGGCATGGAAATACTTGTGGAACATTTGATTGCCGTCCACGGACATCGCCGCATCGGTTTTATCGGTACTCGTCCTCAGAATGATCTGAAACTCGCAGGTTACAAGGCAAAGTTGGCGGAATACGGAATCAAACCCGCTGGAAATTGGATAATCAATGTTCTGAAAAACCCGGATTCCATGCGCCAGCTCCGGGATGCCGTAATCAAAGAAAAGCTGACGGCATTTCTCTGCGACAATGATTTCATCGCAGCCAAACTCTCCCGCTATCTGCAGCGGCATGGTATTCGGATTCCGGAAGATATTGCCGTCACAGGATTCGACGGCATGTCATTCACCAAATTCACATCTCCCACAATCACGACTGTCATCCAGCCGATGGAACGCTTCGGCAAGTTGATTGCGCGAGTTATGATTGATAAAATAATCCACGGAAAAGATTTCCCACGGGAGCAGATTCTTCTGGAACCGAAGTTGCGGATTGGGCAAAGCTGCGGCTGTGCCGTCCAGGAGGAAAACTATCTGACTTGGCTCAATACTTTCCAGACAATTGAAGAAGATGAGGAAACAGCTCATTTTTATGATACCACTCCTCTGCCTGAGCAACTTCAGGAGGATCTCAGCTATGAAGAATATCACAAATCAAAATCCAAAAACTAACCAACAGAAGGGAGACACCATGAATAAGCAGAAAAACACCAGAAACAATATTTCGAGGGCGCAAAACGAATCTTTCACACTAATAGAATTATTAGTTGTAATTGCTATCATAGCAATTCTGGCAGCCATGCTCCTGCCGGCACTCAATGCCGCAAGAGAAAAAGCAAAACGAATTACCTGTTTGAACAATCTGAAACAGATCTATCTCTACACGACCCACTATGCAATGGATTATAAAGACTATTTTCCCGACTGGCAGAGTAACGATGGAGGACAGAGGAATTATGCATGGGAGCAATGTGTATTCAGTTTTTTAACAGTCAAATCAAATCTCATATGGCAGGATAACCATTGGGGACTAGGCTACATTCCGTATAAACCCGAATTGTTTCATTGTCCTTCTCGAACTAAGCATCGCCCCATATATGACTACTGGTTCCGTTTGACCGACACCATGTTCGGTAGAGAGAATCCGGGCATGCCCGGAGGCCGAACACTGCGACTCGGGCAAAAAATACCCAAGGAGCTGACAGGCTATGATAGCACCTGGCTTTGGGCTGATAGTGCAAATGGAAATGGAATAGAAAGTGGCAGATATGCCCCATGCCATGGTAATCGTGGAATGAATATCCTGTTTCTGGCAGGTCATGCAAAATGGGTAAATCCCTCTGGATATAGCGAATACCAACCGGGAGCAAGACTTGAAAAAACTCTGGTATATACACGGAGGAATAACCTTGAATAGATTAAAAGTTCAACACTGGAAAGGAGAAAATCAAACTCTTTAATATGCGCATAAGAAAAAAACACTGATGTCGAAACGTGCCTGAACGTCATAAAGGATTCACCGAAAAATTAAGAAACAAAATCTGGAAGCAACAATGTATAAGATACTGTCTCTTTTCACCTTAAGCATAATCCACTGCTGTTTGAACGCTGCGGATCTGCAAATAGATATGCGGAAACTGCAATGGATACCATCTTCAAATTCATCCAATACGATCAGCTTCTCAGGCGATACGGCAAAATTGTCTTTCAAAGGGAAGAAGAAAGGATATGTCGACGAAAACGGAATTTGGTTTTATGCAAAATTCCAAACTAGCATCCGACTCGACAAATATCAGTATCTATTGTTCCGTGCACGCTCAACAGACGGCAAATCCCGTTCTTTTACCATCTATTTGCGGCGAGAATTATCACCGGGAAACCTTGCTTCATTTTACACGATCACAGAGTTGACGCCTGAATGGCGCGACTATAATTTGAAGCTGGAACGCGGAGACAGGGTAAACTTCGGAAAGGGTATTTTTGCTTTGCACAGTATTTCTCCTGGCGGCAGCAGCGACCTGTCCGCAGGGGGACGCATTCTCAATATAAATTATGCTCTGCCTGGAACAGGTAACATCGAAATGAAAAATCTCAGACTCGGCACACACCCGGTCAATCCAGATGAACCTGTTATAAACAAGATCGTATCGGAAATTAAATCTCATAAAAAATTCATACCTTACACAATACAGACAAAAAGCGGAGCAAAAGTTTTTACGCTTGCGGAATCCGGCAGAACCTTTTATCGAATCCAGGCAGAACAGGATGCAGTTTCACAATTTGCCGCCTCGGAACTGGCAAAATATCTGAAACGCGCAAGCGGTGTGGACTTCATTGTGGATGATACACCTCGAAACAATCCTGTCATCCGCTTGAAGATTACAATCCAAAAACCGGAGGATGGTTTTTCAATTACTGTGGATTCCCAAGGAAATATCCTGATTGCCGGCAATAACGGCCGAGGACTGATCTATGGAATCTATGACTTCCTTGAAAGGGTGGCGGGATGCCGTTTCTTCGGACCGTTTGATTATTTGGAGGTTGTTCCCAAAACGGAAAAACTGACCGTTCCGGAGTTCCATCTGAGCGATGCCCCTTTAATGGACTACCGCTTCCCGCATTATTGCAATAACACCAGACAGCAGGGCGCATTAGCACATATTTACGCAATGGCCGATTACTGCACGAAAAACCGTTATAATGTAGAATTGCAAAGATTTAATTTCCGTTACGGTCAGACACCGAGAGAGGTGCGGAGCAGGGAATTTTATGCGAAACGCGGTGGAATCATTCCATTGCCGGAGCGCTGGGGGCATAATTTTCACATCTGGCTCCCACCTGAACAATACTTTGCCAAACATCCCGAATACTACTGCTATGACCGTGCCACCAGAAGTTGGCGTGCGAAAAATGCCCAACTCTGTACGACCAACCCTGAAGTGGCAGAAAAGCTCGCAAATATCGCACGGAAACAATTTGCCAAACATCCCGAACTGACGCATTTCGGCGTTATGCAGGAAGACGGGCACCGCCTGTGGTGCCAATGTGATAAATGCCTGGCGATCAATCCATCCCGAAGCAACCTGGGCAGTGCAACGGACAATAATCTTTTCCTTGCAAATGCAGTGGCTAAGAAGATCGGACCGGAGAAACGGGTTATGACATACGCCTACGCAGTGACGGCATCCCCCCCAAAAGCCGTCACTCCACTGCCCAACGTTGATATTCTTTACTGTCAATATGGCGGAGACTCCCCGTCCCGCATGCCTTGGGAGGATGCCACCGCCAGAGAAATTCTGGAATGGGCAAAACTCTCAAACGGCAATCTCAATATTTACAGCTACAACTATCTGACACCGTTTTACACCTTTCCAAATGCCGCTGCACACATAGCAAGTTTCCGCTATTATAATCTCCTAGGAATACGCGCCTCCACTCAGGAAATGTTCGATACATGGCATTCCGTAAATCCGTATCAGTATTATCTGTCCGCAAGGCTCGCATGGAATCCTTGGTTCGATGAAGATAAATTCAGGCAGGATTACTTCCAAAAGTTATACGGTCCTGCCTCCAAAGCAATGGAAGAAATCTATCTGCGCCTAGATCAAGCCTTAAGTAACAGAGAAAATCAGATCGCCATTACTCAATGGGAGGCATATACGGCAATACCGGATCATGAGCTGCAGAAATGTTGGAAATTACTCGCACTCGCGGAAACGCAGGGAGGCTCCAATCAACGGATACAGGCGGCAATTAACGCACAGAAAGCGGGGATCAGGTATTTGGAAGCAGTCAGCAAAGCATTGAACTGCATCAGGGAATACCGTCTGACCCCTTCTCCTGCAAATTGTTCTGCTGCCACAGATGCCGTGAATAGCCTGGAAAAACAAGTACTGAGGATAATACCGCAACATCTCGGAGACACCCGTCGTATTTCATACCTGCGGCAAATTATTGAGGATATTAAAGCAGCCACGGTTTCCCAGACTGAATTTCAACAAAAATACCATATTGTAAGCCGGCTCAATCACGGATGGAAGTTTATGACCGACCTGGACGGCAAAGGTGATCAGCGGAAATATTACGCATCTGACTTCAATGATCGGCAATGGCATGACATCAAGGTTGGAAGCAGCTGGGAAAAACAAGGATTTCCAGACTATGACGGTACCGGCTGGTACAGGATAAAGGTGGAAATCCCTCCCGGCAAGCATAAACTTTTGCTCTATTTTGGTGCCGCTGACGAACGTGCCTGGGTCTATTTCGACGGCAAATATATCGGAGGACAGCATGAAGGCGACGTCGGCATCCTCTGGAAAACACCGTTTACAGTCTCCCTGCCGGAAAGCATACCCCCCGGCAAACATCAACTGACGGTCAAAGTCATTGATACAGCCGGACAGGGAGGACTATATAAAGATGTTTTTCTGGTAAGCCCAAAGTAGACACAATGAACTACCTCAATATAAGCATCTGGGAATTCATTTCGGGCGTTCTTCGGGCATGTCCGAAAGATCTTCCGGAATTACCGGATTGTCTTTCAGAGTAACGAAAATCGTGCCGACGGCTTTCAGTCCGAAAGTTCCCGGATTGCCGATCCGGTTATGGATATAACGAATCCTGCCGTTCTCCCACTTTTCCTCGTATTTCGTCGGCTTGAACATTCCGCCGTCTTCCCCGATCCGTTTCAAATCTTCCGCTTCCGGCATTCCGTATTCTTTGCGGATACGCTCGAAAAAAGTTTTCTCCGCCGGAGTGGAAGGAACAACGGTCTCGGTATAATGCCCCTTGATCACGGCGATTCTGCCTCTGGCGTCGGCAAGCAGGAAGACATGGTCGAAAGCATCGCCGAGCGGAGTCTTGTTCTTCCGCACAAACTGATATCCCTTGTAATCCTTCCACTTCGGAGGCAGCTTCATGCTCACCGGCTTGAATACGGCATAATTGAAATCTTTGCCTTCTTTGAAAGTCCCGAGCGGCGCATCGTCCGAAACCCCGATGGGACTCGCCGTCACCGCCGAATAAATCCAGTATCCGAGCCCGCCGGCAACCGCCAGCAGGAGAAGCAGAAACACGGCTTTGACGGCTTTGTATCCCTTCCCCGGCGAGATTTCAGTCGTTTTGACTTTGTGAGCATGTTTTTTATTGTTGACGAAATTGAAGCTGCATCCGGTACAGATTCCCGCATCGTATTCGTTCAGTTTGGAACAGTTCAGGCAGATTCTGAAATCTCGGGCGGGAGGTGCGGGCGTTATCCTGTAAATTTTTCCGCACTCGCACGCGAATTGATGTTCCGACGCGGAATTTTCGAGTTCCGCTTTCGCTCCGCATTCCGGGCATTGGCATTTCAGCATGGACAATCCTTCCCTTTATGTTTTTACATGAAGTATTTGGCGGCGCCGAGCGCGATGAAACCAAGAACCACAGGTGCGAATCCGAGAATGGAAAACGCCTCCCACGATGTACCGTTCAGATTCTCAAACGCAGTCTTCAGACCGCAGACCTCCCCCAGGCAAAGCGCCGCGACACCGTGAAGATAGATCACCAGTCCGGCGATCAATACCCCTCCGGCGGTAAAGATGACTCCCGCAAGGAACATCATCGCACCCACGACACCCGCAATGACCAGAAATGCCAGAGAAAGGAAAAACGCCACCAGCGGCCCCGCCGAAAACAATCCGGGACACGCATCCCATAAAAAAGCCGCGAAACGCTGTTTCAGAGACAGCTTCCCGTCCGCCTCCTCGCCGCCTTTTTCGATCAGTTCCTCGACGGCGGCGAAATCATAGCCGCACTCCTCGCAGACATCTCTTTTCGCGAAGCTCCGCTTCAGACACTGCGGGCACTCCTTGACCGAAGGAATTTTGAAATAGTCGGAACACACAGGACACTGAACGACCAATCCTCCGTAGTCGAACGTGACCTCCAGCTCAGTCTTGCAGAGAGGACACTCCATAGACTTCTCCCATCTTTTTTGTTTATTGTTTTTTCACCCGAGAAACAATAACCCGCTTATTAGTACAAGCATATGAGTTTTTCCGTCGTTGTCAAGGGGGTAAAGACATTTTTTTTGTTTTTTATCATTGATTTATCCGGAAAACGGGTTATAATCCATATCAGTCAAACAAAGGAATCCTGTAATGTTCAATACTTTTGATGCTGTCCTCCCCATACCGTCCGTCATACAGAAACACGACGGAGTCATGCCGGTTTCCGAATTGAAAACATTCCATGTGCCGGAAGAACTGCAAATATTTTCCGATGAAATCATGCGGACCGCCGCATTCTTCGGTTTACGGATCCTGCCGTCTCCCGACCCGGACGCGGATCTTGTCCTGAAACTGAACTCCGGACTCGGGGCGGAAGCGTGGTCCATGCGGATCGATCCGTCCTCCATTCTCATTGAGGGCGGCGGAAAAGCCGGATTATTCTATGCGCTCGCGGCATTCTCGCAAATGCTCATTACGGCGCTGATCAAAGGTCCCGCGGGCGCCGTTCTGAACTGCGGAACCGCCTGCGACAAACCCCGGTTCGGATGGCGCGGACTCATGCTGGACAGCGCAAGGCATTTCCAGAGCAAGAAAACGGTCAAGGCAGTGATCCGCCTGATGGCGCATTTCCGCCTGAATACGTTCCACTGGCACCTGACGGACGGGCAAGGCTGGCGCATCGCCTCCGATCTCGTTCCGAAGCTCTCGAATCTGGCAGCGCTCTCGCCGGGACAGTATACGCCTGACGATCTCCGCGAAGTGGCGGAGTTTGCGGGCAGGCACAATATCCGGATCATACCGGAAATCGACATTCCGGGGCACTCCCGCGGACTCCTTGCCGCCTATCCGCAGTATGCCTGCGATCCTGCTGTTCCGGGAAAGGAATTCTGCCTCGGAAATCCCGAAACGAAAGAATTCCTGAAAAAGATTTTTGCGGAACTGCTTTCCATTTTTCCCGACAGCCCGATCATTCATCTCGGCGGAGACGAGGCGGAAACGACACACTGGGAGAACTGCCCCCGCTGCAAAGCGGCAATGCAGGCCGGCGGATTCAGAAACATGCGCGAACTGGAAAACAGCTTCATGGTCGATATGACGCACTTCATCGTCGAACAGGGGCGCACCCCCATGCTCTGGGGCACCTGTTCCGGGCAGGCCTATCCCGCGGATACGATCATTCAGTCATGGCTTGACATCCGTGAACCGCTCCGTGTGGCTCCGAACGGAAACAAGGTCGTCTACTCCGTGCATAATTCATTTTATTTCGACTATCCGGCAAACCTCAGCGAACCGTTTGAAACGTGGATGTTCGAACTGTCCGAAAGGGGCATTTATATGGCAGACCCGTATGTCATCTGGGAGGACAGACTCAAAGACACGATTCTCGGGCCGGAAGCCTGTCTCTGGACGGAAACCGTTCCCGAATGGCGCGTCATGCAGAAGCTCCTGCCGCGTCTCGCCGCCTATTCCGAGTGTGCATGGAGTCCTGCCGAAAAGAAAGACTGGCATGGTTTCCTGCGCAGGAAAGAACTGCTTGAAGCCGCCGGTTATCACGACTTCCTGAAAGAAAATATTCACATGAGGTGAAAATGAACCGTCTGCGCCTCGAATGGAGTATCTTCATAAAGTCCCTGCGCGTCCTGAAAAAGAACCGCAGGCTGTTGAATCTGCTGGTTCCGGAAGCATTTCTGCGCCTGCTGCTTTACGGAATCGCGGCAAAACAGATTGCAAATCTGATTCTCCTGTTGTTTCCGGATCCGGAAAAGCCGGCATTCGACACGGTGGAAATCGTCTTTCCCGTGGTCATACTCCTGTTTACGGCAACAGCCGGAGTCCTGGTCTGCCGTATCCTTTCCGCCTTCCTGCTCGGCATCTTTTACAGCGAAATGATCCGGGGATTCGGCGATGACGGGATTCTGATCAAACGCGGACTCCTTTTTGCCTTCATCAAGCGGAAGGCACTGTTCCGATGGGGTCTGAATTTTTTCAGGCAGGGAAAAGGCAATGTGTTTGCCGTCCCGACCATAATCTGCGATGAGGAAGCAGAAGAACCGGACGTGATCCGGAACCGTGTCGGAACTACGATTGAACATATCTGGCATACAAAAGGCGATTTCAAAGGACTCCTCGTTCTGAAACTCCTCCTGCTTCTCCTGATTTTCGCCATTCCATTCCTGACGGCAATGGCAATCGGCGGAATTCCCCCATCCGGCACAACCCGTCCTGCCATTCTCACTCTTATATCCGCAGAAATAATCCTGATTGCAGTGTTTGCTCTTGCAGTCCTTGCCGCGGAAAAAGTTTATATCGCGGCGCTGTTCTGTTACGCACACGGACCGGATGAAGTCGGGGAATTCACAAGGGAGGAGCTCAAAAACGGCTTTTGAAACTGTCTTTACTGCCTTCCCCGAAGACTCCGCAAAGGAACATTCAGTGACAATCCGACTGTAAAAGTGTCAAATATTCCTTCAATATTTTCCGGCAGGTATCGATTGATTCCAGCTTGAGCTTCTCTTCCGCGGAATGCGCTCCGGTTCCCTCGGTGCCGATAATCGCAACCGGAATATTGAGCGCTCTCAAATGCCGCGCATCCGTGGCTCCGCACATCCGTATGAACCTGACCGGATGCGCCAGAACACTTTGAAATGCCTGTTGAAGCAACTGCAAGGCGGGAGCATTGATATCGTTTGAAACCGGCGGACAGGTTCTCAAAACGGAAACCTCAAGCCCCGTGGCTGTCACAAGATCAATGATCTTCTGATAATCCTCATCCGCTACATAACGGAAGTTCAGGACCATCTCAGCGGTATCCGGTATCCGGTTCTCTGCGTCTCCGCCGGCGATTACGCATGGTGCCATCGAGTTTCTCCAATCCTCCTCCGAAACCGGATTGACCCACTCCTTACGCAGCTTCTGATAAGCATCCGTCAACATATCAACCGGATTTCTGAAAGCCCACGGCGCAGAAGAATGTCCGCCATGACTCCGGGCGGTCACTTTCAGAATCAGGATTCCCTTTTGCGCATGCGTGATATTGTAATCCCCACCGTGGTCAAGCACCAGCGCAGCTTTTGTCGCTCCGTAGCCGCGCTCCACCATTCCGCGTGTCGTTTCCCCGCCGGTCTCTTCATCGCCGGTGAAAACCGCCCCGATATGGAACGCATCCCTGTTCTCACAGAGGAAGCGCGCGATACAGACAGCGTTGCCGAGGCAATCCCCCGCGCCACGCGCATAGAGCCAGCCATCCTTCTCACAAGGGGTGAATTGGTTCTCATCATTGGCAGGAACTACATCCAGATGCGCATTCAGAAGCACATCCTGCACCTTTCCCGGACGTGTGGACGCATAGAGAGTCTGCCTCCCGTCGATCACTTCCATCGTGCAATAAAGTCCGCGCGATTCCAGAAAATCCCGCATCACGTTCTCCGCCTGATTCACTGCGGAGACATCCGCCGTCACCGGACGGCACTCGATCAGACGATACAACAACTCCTTATATTCGCTCATATCCGCTCCTGCCTTTTAGGAAACTGTAATTGATTACCGGTTTTTATATTGGACACACTGTCCGGTGAACTCACGGAAAAACGCCAGAGTCCCGGCATCCTCCATTCGTTCCGGATGCCATTGCACTCCAACGGCAAATGAGTCCCCCTCATATTCAATCGCCTCAATATATCCATCGTCACTCATGGCGGCAACCCGGAAACCCTCTCCAAGACGATCCACCGCCTGATGATGAAAGCTGTTGACTGTGACATCCCCTCCTCCCAGGATTTCCGCAAGCCTTCCCGACACGACTGTCAAAGGATGCGTGACGCCGTCCCGGTGCCCCCCAAGATCGGGAATCAGTGTACCGCCGGAAGACACATTCATGATCTGAAGTCCCCGGCAGATTCCAAGAATCGGCATTCCGCTCCGGAGGGCAGCATGGAAAACAGATTTCCCATACAGATCGAATTCCGGTTCATAACTGACCTGCCGGTCCCGCTTCCCCCCATATAATTCAGGATCAATGTCAATGCCGCCGGAAATCAGCAGTCCGTCCGCACCGGCAAGTTGAGAGGCAAGCAGCTCCTCATCCTGTGTCAGAGGAAGTGCAAAGGGCAGCGCTCCGCCGCGCCTCAGAGCATTGAAATAGAGCGTAACACGAGGTGCGGAATATGCAAATGCCCCGGGAGGAACGATCACCGCGATAAACGGCAGTTCACTGTATCTTTTGAAATTTGTCATAATAAGCTCCGATAAAAAAAGACCGGAATCAACATCCGGTCTTTCAATCACACTCTTATCAGATACTCAGCCTCGTCTGCTCTTGATCCGCCCCCTTTGGAGGAAGCCGTCATAGTTTCTCATCACGAGGTGGGATTCCATCTGACTCAACGTATCGATCGTCACACCCACGATAATCAGAAGACTTGTTCCACCGAAGAAAGAAGCAATCTGATAGGGGATTTTGAGCCACTTCGTGAGCAGCATCGGGAAAACCGCCAGCGCCGTCAGGAAAATCGCACCGGCAAAAGTCACCTTCGTCATCGTGGAATCAAGGAAGTCCGCAGTCGGCTTTCCGGGACGGATGCCGGGGATATAGGCGCCTTCTTTCTTCAGATTGTCGGAAATCTGGACGGGGTTGAACATATTGGCAACCCAGAAGTAGGAAAACGCCAGGATCAGCAGACCGTAGATCGTCATATAGGAGTAGCTGTCATGCTGGAAATAGACCGCAAAAGAGCGGACCGTCTCATTCGGGATCATCTGGAAAAGCACAGGCGGGAAAATCAGGATCGCGCCTGCAAAGATGATCGGCATAACTCCGGGGAAATTGACCTTCAAGGGCATGTAAGTCGTACCGCCGCTCATCTTGTTGCCTACAATACGTTTCGCCATCTGAATCGGCACACGCCTCTGTCCCTGTGTCAACAGGACCGTCAGCGCGGTAACTGCTGCAAAAATGACGAAGAGAAGCAGGAGGTGAACCAGACGGAATCTTGTGCCGGATGCGGAAAAACCGCTGTTCATCATCTCAAAGAGAGCCATCAGCGACTGCGGGAGACGCTCAATGATGTTCGCCGTGATGATGATCGACACACCGTTGCCGATGCCGTTCTCCGTAATTCTCTCGCCAAGCCATACCAGAACCATGGTTCCGGCGGTAAGAATGATCATGGACATGATGATGAATCCGACTCCGGCATTGGAAACCAGCGGAAGCGTGGGAGCGGGGAGCCCAAGCCTTGTGGGATTGGTCATGGCAACCGCCGCCATCGCACCCTGAACCAGACAGATCACGATCGTCAGGTAACGGGTATATTGATTGATCTTGCCGCGTCCGACTTCGCCTTCCCGCTGGAGCTTCTCCAGGGAAGGCACCACCGGAGTAAGAAGCTGCATGATAATCGATGCCGAAATGTACGGCATGATACCGAGCGCTCCAATGGCAAAATGCTGAAGAGCGCCGCCGCTGAACAGATCAAACATTCCGAGGAACTGCCCGGTAGCGGACTCTTCACCCAGTTTTGTAAAATATACGTCGAGATTGGCCGTATCAACGCCGGGACAGGGAATGTTGGCAGCGACACGGCAAAGTATCAGGATTCCGGCCGTGAATAAAATACGAGTTCTAAGTTCTTTTATCTTGAACGAATTTATAAATGCTGAAAACATTTATCCTCTTTCCCGGCGCCTCGCGCCATTGACAAGTTTAAAGAGCTACGACTTCACAGGAACCGCCGGCCTTTTCGATTTTCTCTTTGGCAGCGGCAGAGAAGTAGTTCGCTTTGACTTTGACTGCTTTTGTAATCTCGCCTTCCGCCAGAATCTTCAGGGGAGCCTTGGCTTTGCCGAGGACACCTTTCATTCTGAGAGAAGTCTCGTCCACTTCGGCACCAGCTTCAAAAGCCTTTTCAATTGCAGCAAGGTTGACAACGTTGAAAATTGTCTTGACGCCGCTCTTGAATCCGACTTTCGGCAGACGTCTGAATGTCGGAGTCTGACCGCCTTCAAAGTGATGTCTGATGGAAGCTCCGGAACGGGAACGCTGACCTTTGTGGCCGCGTCCGGCTGTTCCGCCCCAACCCGAACCGTCGCCTCTTCCAACGCGCATTCTGCGCTTCTTGGAACCGGGTGTCGGTGCTAATTCATGAAGTCTCATTGTAATATTCCCGATTTAGATATTAGATTTTACCAAGTTTCTCAAGAACCTGTTCCTTGGACTGCATCATCTTGATCGCCTTGAACGTCGCTTTCACAACGTTGGACGGATTGCTGGAGCCCAGAGATTTCGTCAGAACGTCAACGACACCCGCAAGGCTGAGAACAGCGCGCATGGTGCCGCCGGCGATCATGCCTGTTCCTTCGGAAGCCGGACGGATCAGAACACTGGATCCGCTGTATTTCGCGGTCACAGAGTGGGGAACCGTCAGTCCCCTGCGGGGAACGGAGATCATATTCTTCTTGGCGGCCTCGCCGCCTTTTCTGATTGCATCGGAAACTTCGTTCGCCTTGCCGTATCCGTAGCCGACTTTGCCGTTCTTATCGCCGACGACGACCAGAGCGCCGAAACTGAAGTTACGGCCGCCCTTGACGACTTTGGAGCAACGGTTGATGCTCAGAACAATTTCACCATACTCACTGTTTTCAGCGGTCTGGTAGGTAACGAGAGTCTGTTCCCCGGCGGGAGCAGTCTCTTTTCCTTTGATTTCTTTTTCAATAGCCATTTGTTGCTCCTCAGAAGATTAATCCGACTTCGCGCGCAGCCTCGGCCAGCGCTTTGACTTTGCCGTGATACTGAAATCCGCCGCGGTCGAAAACAACTGTTGTGATTCCGGCTTCCTTGGCTTTTTCAGCAGCGAG
>ERZ779896.1307-NODE-1307-length-21914-cov-4.718102_pt1 | contig 21914 bp, 9 predicted proteins | sample MGYA00511067_ERZ779896 | MGnify/ENA primary metagenome ERZ779896 (study PRJEB29588, sample SAMEA2161597) | human gut metagenome | biome: human gut; feature: human-associated habitat; material: faeces | place: Denmark | collected 2008/2010 ... | reverse complement strand
GGGGGGTACAGGATGATTTGCAGCGTCCCCTAATCATTGTTGACTAGGGTTCTTAAGGAAAAGAAGTTCTTTGTAAAGACTTGCTCCCAGACAAAGTTGGCAAGCCTATATAGAAACTTCGCCTCCTGACAAAAGACCTGCTCGACCCCCTTGAGCAGGATACTTCATTGCTCACATAAGGCTCTGAAAAATGAAAAAGACACTTGCTGCTCTCGCCGTTCTTGGCGCATTTGCGGGTTCTGCTATGGCTGCCGACGTCACGCTGTATGGCTTGGTCGACTACGGCTTCTCGTATGAACATGCTGACGGAGATATTTCCGGTGTCGATGCACAGGATACTTTCCAGATGAAGACCGGCCAGAATTCTGGCTCCCGTTTCGGTTTGAAAGGTACTGAAGACCTCGGCAATGGCCTGAAGGTCGGCTTCGTTCTCGAAAATGGCTTTACTGCTGACGACGGCAAGATGGACAATTCCGACCGTCTCTTCGGTCGTGAATCCAACCTCTTCATCACCGGTGCTTTTGGTACGCTGTCCTTCGGTCGTGTTGGTCAGCTCGCTAGCGCCAACGGCACGTTCGGTCTCCTTGGTGTAACGAGCCCGTTCTCATCCGGCTGGGGTGATTCCATTGGCCCGAAGTTTGTGACCGCCAACGGCTGGGCCCGTTTTGACAATACGGTGACCTATGCCACGCCGACCTTTGCTGGCCTGACGATGTATGCCCAGTATTCTTTCGGCACGGACTCCGCCAAGACGGATGCCACTCATATTGAGGGCCAGTCTTCTGTTGATCGTTACTATGGCTTGGGTGCTAAGTACGTTAACAATAGCTTGACGTTGGTTGGCGTTGTTGATTCCATCAACTATCAAAGCTATGCGTCGGGTGCCGTTACTAATATGGATGATTCTCTGACGGTCACCTTGGGCGGCAACTACGACTTCGGTGTTGTGAAGCCCTACCTGTTAGGTCAGTACTTCAAGAATGCCAAGGCTTTCGGCCAGAAGAATGTTAACGACAAGTCTGCCTTTGACAAGGGCTATACCTTCTCTGGCGCGGGCGTTAACGGCGCCAAGGGCTGGGGCTTAGCTGCTGGTGTTGATGTTCCTGCGTTCGGTGGTACTGCCAAGGCCCTGCTCGCCTATGGCGACGCCGAAGGTGAAGACAACAGCGATATGGAAGTTTCCCGTTGGGTCTTCTCTGTGGGCTATGCCTACAACCTGAGCAAGCGCACTTCTGTGTACACCGCCGCTTCCTACATGCGCGACGATGTGAACAAGGAACTCGCCAATACCACTTCCGATATCAACCCGTCTTCTGTTGAAGTGGCCGCCGGTTTGATCCACAAGTTCTAATCGGCCTATCGATCTAGAAGGTTCCTAATCGACAAGTTTGCCAGAGCTTTCCTGTCGATTTAGGAATCCTACTAGTCTGCCCCCGCAATCTTTGGACGGCTTGCGGGGGCTTTGCTTTTTGCGGGAACACAAAACAGGCAGCAGCTCCGGCCGGCTCATGCCGCAGTTCTTTCGGTTCAATAGGACCATTCTTCTCGACAAGAGCTTGAGCTTACGCAAGCACCCTCTGCGGCCGATCTGCAAGCAGACCGGCCGATGCATATGGCTTTGCGGCGTTTCGCCTTAAAGCTTCCTGCGCCGCAGCATGATGAGCTTCCAGGCTGCGGGAATAACGAAGAGCGAAAGGAGCGGCGCCGTTACCATGCCGCCCACCATCGGCGCGGCGATGCGGCTCATCACCTCACTGCCGGCGCCTGTTCCCACCAAAATCGGAATCAGACCGGCGAGCACCACAGCCACCGTCATGGTCTTCGGACGAACTCGAAGCGCCGCGCCATGCTCAATAGCTCGGTCAAGCGCCTCCACCGTAAAGGTCTTGGGATCGGCCAAGGACTTATCGTTCTGCACGGCATGACGCAGGTAGACGATCATCACCACACCGAACTCTGCCGCAAGACCCGCCAAGGCAATGAAGCCCGTACCCACGGCAACTGACAGTCGGTCGCCCAGCAGGTAAAGGAGCCAAATGCCGCCCGTAAGTGCGAAAGGCAGACTGCCCAAAATAAGGAGCGACTCTGCAAAACGGCGGAACGCCAGATAGAGCAGCACAAAGATGATGAGGATGGTCATCGGCACCATCAGCGTCAGGCGATCCTTGGCGCGCTCCATCAATTCGTACTGCCCCGAGAAGGCCACGGAAACGCCCGGCTTCAGAGACACTGACTTGGCAATAGCTTCACGAAGATCCCCCACTACCGACGCCATGTCGCGATCACGAGCATCGACAAAGACCCAGGCAGCCGGCCTGGCATTTTCCGTACGCAGCATCGAGGGACCGAGCGACGTGCGGATTTCAGCCACATCCCCCAAAGTCAGGCTCTGACCGGACCCGGAAATGATCGGCAGATTGCGGAGCGCTTCAGGCGAATCGCGCCAGCTCTGCGGAAAGCGGATCGTGATCGGATAACGCGCGATCCCGTCGACGACGTCGCCCGCCATCTCTCCGCCGACGGCGGACTTAACGTAGCTCTGCACGCCGGCAACGGTGAGCCCCCAGCGGGCAGCCTTGAGACGGTCAACGCTGACTTCAACGTAGCGTCCGCCCGTCAGTCGTTCAGCAATAGCCGATACAACGCCCGGAACCGTCTTCGCGGCCTCTTCAATCTGCTCGGCAGCACCGTCGATGTCGGCAAGCGACTGTCCGGACACCTTAATGCCGATGGGGCTCTTCACACCGGTGGAGAGCATGTCGATACGGTTTCGAATCGGCATCACCCACAAGTTGGCCAAACCCGGGAGTCGAACAGTCTTATCGAGCTCGTCGATAATCTTTTCCATCGTCATGCCGGGGCGCCATTCACTTTCGGGTTTAAGCTGAATGGTGGTTTCAATCATCTCCAAAGGCGCCGAGTCAGTAGCCGTATCGGCGCGGCCGGCCTTGCCGAAGACCGTAGCGACTTCCGGAACGGTACGGATGAGCTTGTCGGTCTTTTGCAGCATGGCTGCAGCTTCAGATGAAGACACCCCCGGGAGCGTAGACGGCATATAAAGAATATCGCCCTCGGCAATCTGGGGCAGAAATTCGCCGCCCAGCTTTTCCACCGGATATAGGCCGCCGATAAGCACCAAGAGCGCCGCAAAGAGCGTCGTCTTCGGCCGGCGCAGCACGCCCATGAGGAGCGGCTGATAAAGACGCACAAGCCAGCGGTTCAGGGGATTTTTGTCTTCGGGCGGAATCTTGCCGCGAATCCAAAGTCCCATCAGCACCGGCACGAGCACCACAGCCAGGAAGGCCGAGGCGGCCATCGACCACGTCTTCGTCCAGGCGAGCGGCCCGAAGAGACGCCCTTCCTGGCCTTCGAGCGTGAAGATCGGAATGAAGGAAAGCGTGATGATAAGGAGGCTCATAAAGAGCGCCGGTCCCACCTCTACCGCAGCTTCCGTGATGACCTGCCAGCGCTCCGCGCCGGCAAGATCTGCTCCAGGGTGCGCCTCCTCCCAAGCTTCAATATGCTTGTGGGCGTTCTCAATCATGACGATGGCCGCATCAACCATAGCGCCCACGGCAATTGCAATGCCGCCGAGACTCATGATGTTGGCGTTAAGCCCCTGAAAGTGCATCGCAATGAAAGCGAGCGCGAGGCCGAGCGGCAGCGTGATCACCGCCACCAGTGCGCTGCGCACATGCCACAGGAAGATGGCGCAGACGAGCGCAACGACGATGAATTCTTCAATAAGCTTATGCGTGAGGTTTTGGATGGCACGGTCAATGAGTGAGCTTCGGTCATAGACCGGCACGATTTCTACGCCTTCGGGAAGCGCACTCTTAAGTTCCTCAAGACGCGTCTTCACAGCAGCAATGACTTCACGGGCGTTGCCGCCGGTACGGAGCAAAATAATGCCGCCCGCGACTTCACCTTCGCCGTCAAGCTCCGCGATGCCGCGGCGCATTTCCGGCCCCAGGCGAACCTGAGCGACGTCGCCCAAAACCGTCGGCGTTCCCGAAGCATTTGTTTTGAGCACGATGGAGCGGAAGTCGTCAAGCGTCTTCAGATACCCCTGAGCGCGCACCATGAATTCGCTTTCGCCCATCTCGATGGAACCGCCGCCCGCTTCCTGATTCGAAGCGGAAAGCGCCGTCTTGATGTCGCCCACCGTAACGCCGTACTGCTCGAGCTTGACCGGATCCGGAATGATCTGATATTCCTTCACGGCGCCGCCCACGCTCGCCACTTCGGCTACGCCCGGGATGGTCTTCAGTTCATACTTGAGAAACCAGTCCTGGAGCGCCCGCAGGCTTTCCAAATCGTTCTTTCCGGATTTGTCCACCAAAGCGTACTGATAGATCCAGCCCACACCGGTGGCGTCCGGGCCGAGTTCGGGCGTGACGCCGCTCGGGAGTTTCCCTGCAGCCGAATTAAGCGACTCCAGCACGCGCGAACGCGCCCAGTAAAGATCCGTTCCGTCCTCAAAAAGAACGTAGACAAAAGAGGTGCCGAAGAGTGAAAAGCCGCGTACGGTCGAGGCACCCGGCACGGAGAGCATCGTCGTGCTGATGGGATACGTCACCTCGTTCTCAACAATCTCCGGCGCCTGTCCCGAGTAATCGGTCTTAATGATGACCTGAACGTCGGAAAGGTCGGGAAGCGCATCCACGGGCGTCTTCAGCACCGCAACGATGCCGGCGATCGCGAGCAAAAGCGCGCCGAAAAGAACGAGTACGCGATTTTCAACCGAGGCGCGGATGACGCGTTCAATCATTTCGCGGCTCCTTGGGGTTGTGTTGCCGCCGAGGGCGTCGGACTGCTGAGGTCGAGCACCGTCTGAGGCTTGGACGCTGTTCCGAGAGACTCATCCGGTGCTCCGTGAGTCATACCCTGCGGCATGCTGCCCTTCGGCTCGCTTTGAGCTTCATCCGGCGAAGCCGGTTTCATAGGATCTGCGGGCATCGTCATGGGCGCCGCAGCGCCCTCATTGGCGCTCAGGCCATCGGCAGCCGGCTGCATGCGGGCAAGCGCCCCTTCAATATTGGCTTCGCTGTCGATCAGGAAGACGCCCGATACCACCACGTCTTCGCCGGGCTGAACACCCGAGGCAAGCGCTGTCTGTCCGGACGATTCACCGAGGATGCGCACGGACTTCGGAATGAAGCGCGTGCCTTCACGCACGATCACGCGGGGATTTCGTCCGTCGTCAATCACCGCCTGCGAGGGCACGAGAATGCCTTGGGCCCCCGGCGCCGCAAGCAGAAGCTTGGCCGTCATCCCTGGGCGCAGTTCAAGATTGGGGTTGTCGACCGAAAATCGCAGCTTCAGCGTACGCGTAGCCGCTTCGCCCTCCGGCAACACTGTCGGCGCAGAAGCCTCCCAAATGCGGCCGGGGAAGGCGTCAACGGAGAGCTTAAACTTCGCTTGGGGCAGATACGGGGCATAGCGCTCCGGCACCGAAGCTGTTACCCAGAGCGGATCAAGTCCTTCAACCGCCGCTACCGCATCGCTCTTCGTGACGTTCATGCCGTTTTTCAGCGCGAAAGCGGTCAGCACGCCGTCAATCGGAGCGGCAATATGAAAGCTCGTGCGGACTTTCTTCGTGCGGCGAAGCGCTTCAATGTCGGCATCGGGCATGCCGGCAAGCTTGAGGCGCAAAAGCACTGCGTCGAGCTCAGCGCGGCTGCGCTTTAATTCAACGAGCACCAGATATTCACTCTGCATCTCCACCCATGACGGGATGGTCAGCTGAGCGAGCGGCTGCCCTTTTTTGACAAAGTCACCGACCGTCACCGGCGCGACTGACTCCACAAACCCCTCTGCCCGAGCCTGCACCTGCGCCGTATGGTGGCCGTTGACGAGCACTTCTGCCGGGAACCAGCGCGAAAGCGAGAGCTGCCCCGCCTCGGCCTTTGCCGTCTTCAGACCCAGATTGGCGGTGAGCGTCGGATCTATGACAACGCCCTGAGGCTCAAGATTTTCATCCTCGCCGCCCGATAAATCGGCTTGGGAGGCGTATTTCGGCACCAGATCCATGTCCATGAAGGGCGACGGACCGGATTTCTCGAAGTGCACGTCGGGCTTCATCGGATCGTACCAATAGAGCACGGGCTTCCCGTCAGCATCCGGTTCGGCGAGCTTCACCTTGGCTTTGGGCTTTGCTGCGGCAGCGCCGACGGGGGCGTATTTCGGCACGAGGTCCATATCCATGAAGGGCGAAGGACCGGGTTTGTCGAAATGCACGTCAGGCTTCATCGGGTCGTACCAATAAAGCACGGGTTTGCCGTCGGCATCGGGCTGTGCGAGCTTGACGCCTGCGGGCGTCTGCGGGGCTTCAGAGGCCGAATGCGCTGCTGATGCTGGTGTCGATTCAAGGAGCCCGAGCCGCTGCGCGAAATGTTCGAGTGAAGACTGGTGCCGCCAAACGGCATACCCGCCGGCAGCTGCGCCGGCGGCCAAAGCGACAACCACAGCAAGCACCGTGAGCACCGGACTGCGGCCGGTCTGAGTCGATGGGGAAGATGAGGTGGACGGGGAAGGCGACGTCATGGGAACGGTCCGTCAGTCATTTTGTCGATGCGGCGATTGGGCGGCTGACAAAAAAGGGAGAATACGAGGAGAGCCGTCGTCCCGGCGAGGGATGACGGCTTGAGGGTCGATCAAGCAGAAACTTGCCGACCAAAGCAATGCGGACTGAAGCGCTGCTGCGTTTCGGCCAGAAGCTCGGGGGAGCGGCGGATCAGTGCGCGGCAGAGTCCGGCAGTGCTTGGGGCAATCAGTGTTCGATGCTCTGGAGCACCGAGAGCTGACCTTCCTGCGTGAAGGTGAAGTGAATCTTGTCGCCAGCCTTCAGACCTTCAACGAGCTTGGGGTCCTTGAAGGTAAAGCGCATCGTCATGGCCGGCCACTGCAGGGCGGCAATGGGTTCATGCTCAATCGTGACCTTGCCGTTGGCTGCATCAATAGCCTTGACAACGCCGACAGCCTGAACGGCCGGGCTCTGTGCTGCCATATGCATGGAATGGTCCCCCGCCATCATGTGATGTTCATGGCCGGACATATCCATATTCATATCGGCAGCCTGAACGGCACCGACAGTCAGAACAGCAGCAAGAGCGGCAAACGTGCGAATCATGGTGATCTCCTTTATTGCGTTTTGCATCTGCGGGCGATCCCTGCCGTCTCAGGAAGATGGTCAAAAATCAGGGATAACCCTCAACGGACTGCAAATATACAACCAATACGGAAGATGTAGGGGATTGTCCTATCATGGCGTAATTTTGCCGGCAAGATCATTGTCGGCTGAAATTCCCTCTGCCGCAGTCTTTTGCAGGATTTCAATCAGCTTTTCCGCATTTTGTCTTTGCGATTGGTTGCAATTCTCATTGCAGGGATGCTGATCGTCTTCTGCGTTCTGGGCTCCCCAACATCAGGCGCAGACTATCTGTTATATAAGGAACGGCTTACGCTGTCTATCCCCCTACTGCCGCAGCGGATTTCATTACTTATACGTCAAATGGCCTAATTCCTTCGAATCAATCCCTGAAGGCTGAAATTTTCCCAAGTTTATAAAGATATGCAGGTTGATCTTCTCAGACGTTCAATCGGAAGATACAATGCCGCTCCATAGAGCTAAGGGATAACGTGAGTACAGTCTGCCAAGCTCTTCAGCCCCAACCACCTGCACCTATTCATAAAGCTACATCAAGGTGCAAGCCATGAAGATCTAGGAGAAGTTCGTGGCCAGACTATCCGTTCATTCCATCCCCGTGACTGATGCGCGCAACGAAGAAACCATGCATGGTTTTGCTCGGCGCATCGAAGCCACGCCTCCAGGACAATGCGCGCTTGCGCTGCAGCTGAGCCTCCTTGAAGCGAGTGCGCTGCAGACCTGCGGCAAATGTGTGCCGTGCCGGGACGGCCTCCCTCAGCTCGCCAAGCTTATGCGCCGCATCGTGGACTGCGAAGCTTCGCCTGAAGATATCGGCCGGCTCAAGACACTGGCGGAATTCATCCGCTTGGGCTCGGACTGCGCCATCGGCTACGACGCTGCGCAGATGGTGCTCGAGAGCCTCACCCGCTTTGCCGACGAATTTAAGCACCATACGGAAGAGCAGAGCTGCCAGAAGGGCATCGCTCAGTCGGTGCCCTGCGAAACCTTCTGTCCTGCACACGTTGACGTGCCGGGCTACATCGCGCTCGTGGCCGAAGGCCGCAGCGCTGAAGCCGTTGCGCTGATCCGCAAAGACAATCCCTTTCCGACTGCCTGCGGCTATGTGTGCGAGCATCCCTGCGAAAAACGCTGCCGCCGCACGCTCATTGATGCGCCGATCAATATCCGCGCCATCAAAAAGTACGCCTGCGATCAAGCGGCTGCCGACACCGTTCCGACCCCGAAGCGTCAGCCCGATACCGGGCGCACGATCGCCGTCATCGGGGGAGGCCCCGCCGGCCTCACCTGTGCCTATTTCCTCGCGCTCATGGGGCACACGGTGGAGCTCTATGAAGAAAAGAAGCACTTGGGCGGCATGATGCGCTACGGCATTCCTGCCTACCGTTTCCCGCGCGAGCGTCTGGACGAAGACATCCGGGCCATTCTCGGCGTGGGCAACATCAATGTCCATCTCGAGAGCCCCGTCGGCACCGACGAAATGAAGGCGCTTTCGCAAACTTGCGACGCTGTCTTCGTCGCCATCGGCGCACATGCGGCTAAAAAGCTTCGTCTGCCCGGGATAGACGCCAAGGGCGTCATTTCCGCAGTGGATATGCTGCGCAGTATCGGCGACGGCGTCTACCCGGACTACCGCGGCAAAAAGATTGCAGTAATCGGCGGCGGCAATGTCGCCATGGACTGCGTGCGCACCGCGGTGCGCGCGGGAGCAGCCGAGGTGAATCTGGTCTACCGCCGCCGCATTGAAGACATGACGGCGCTCAAGGAAGAAATCGAAAGCGCCGTTGCTGAGGGCGTCGAGATGCTCCCGCTTCAGGCGCCGGTTTCCATTGAAGTCGATGCATCCGGCGCCTGCACGGCGCTCCTGATGCAGCCGCAGATGATCAGCGCCTACTCGCGCGGCCGCCCCGGCGTCGTCAATGCGCAAAAGCCCGTTGAGCGCCTTGAGGCAGACCTTATCGTGGCGGCCGTCGGTCAGGATGTGGTTTCCTCGCCCTTTGAAGCCTTCGGCATGAAGACGCACTGGGGCGCTTTTACGACGGACGAATTCCTCGCTGCCGAAGGTTTTTCCAATGTCTTTGTCGGCGGCGACTGCCAAAGCGGTCCCACCACCGTCATCAAAGCCGTGGGCGCCGGCAAGGTCGCCGCCCGCAATATTGATGAAATGCTCGGCTTTCACCATTACCTCGACTGCGGCGTTTCGGCGCCGCCTCCGCGCATGAATGACCGCACGCCCAAAGGGCGCGTCAATCTGATCGAGCGGCCGGTCAAATTCAGAAAGCGCGACTTCAATGAAGTCGAAATCGGCATGAGCAGTGAAGAAGTGCTGCAAGAATGCGGCCGCTGCCTGCGCTGCGACTGCTTCGGTGCAGGTGCGTCCTGCGGCGGGAGAATCCAATATGTTTGACTTTACGATCGACGGCAGGATTGTCTCCGTCAAAGAAGGCACCACCATTCTCGAGGCTGCGCGCAGCGCCGGTCTTCATATTCCGACGCTGTGCTACCTGAAGAATGTGAGCTCCATTGGCTCCTGCCGGCTCTGCGTGGTTGAGGTCGAAGGCACCGCCGGCCTTGTATCCTCCTGCAACACCCTCGTCAAGCCCGGCATGGTCGTGCACACCAATTCGGATGCGATTACTGCGGCACGCCGCACGGCCCTCCAGCTCATCATCGCCGACCACGGACTCAACACCACCCAGTACTGTTTCAGCTGTCCGAAAAACGGCAGCTGCGAACTGCAGGACCGCTGCCGAGAGCTCGGCGTTGAAACGACGCCCTTTGACGTTAAGCCCGCCGGGGGACCGATCCTCGACTCGAACCCCTTCATTGCCTTTAATCCCGCGCTCTGCATTCGCTGCCAGCGCTGCGTAGGCGCCTGCAACAACGCTGCGGGCAACCACACCCTGATCACCGGCCGCAGGGGCGTGCGCACCTCCATTCTTGCGCCTTTCGGCGAAGACTGGAAAAGCACGAACTGCGAGTCCTGCGGCAACTGCGCAGGAGCCTGCCCAACAGGCGCCATCACTATGAAGCGCCGACGCCAATACCGTTCTTGGGAAATCCAGCGCGTGCGGACGACCTGTCCGCACTGCGCTACCGGGTGCCAATATAACCTCGTGGTAAAAAACGGCCGCATTGTCGACACTGAAGCTCTGGACGGTCCGACCAATCACGGGCTTCTCTGCGTGAAAGGACGATCGGCGAGCTTTGACTTCGTTCACTCGCCTCAGCGCCTGACAACGCCCCTCATCCGCAGCAAAATCACCGGCGAACTTGAACCGGCCTCCTGGGATGAAGCGCTCGATCTGGTTGCGCGGCGCTTCGGCGAAATCAAGGCCCGACACGGCGGGAGCGCCATCGCAGCTTTTGCCTGCGCGCGTTCAGCCAATGAAGACATCTACATGCTCCAGAAGATGGCGCGCACGGTTTTTGAGACCAACAACGTCGACAACTGTGCCCGCGTCTGCCACGGACCATCGGTTGCCGGCCTGCAGCGCACGCTCGGCTCCGGCGCGATGACCAATCCCATTTCCGATATCTGTGAAAACGCTCAGGTGATCCTGCTCGTGGGCTCCAACCCAGAAGAGGCGCATCCGGTGATCGGCATGCAGCTTCGCGCTGCGATCGCCCGCGGCACACGGCTCATTGTCGTCGACCCCCGCGATATCGGACTGTCCAAAACGGCCGACCTGCACATCAAACTCAAGCCCGGCACGAACGTCGCCTTTGCCAACGGCATCGTCCGTCAGCTTATTCATGACGACTTGATTGACCACGCGTTCATTGAGTCCCGCACGGAAGGTTTCGCAGACCTCAAAGCGATGGTCGAGGCGTACACGCCGGAGCGCGTCGCTCAAATCTGCGCGATTGACCCGCGCGACCTCATTGCCGCCGCGCGTCTTTACGGCCGCGCGGACCGCGCCGCGATTGTCTACTGCTTAGGCGTCACCGAGCACTCTTCGGGCACCGAAGGCGTGATGTCGCTCTCCAACATCGCCATGGTGACCGGCAAATACGGCCGTCCCGGCTGCGGCATCAATCCGCTTCGCGGCCAGAACAACGTTCAGGGCGCCTGCGACATGGGGGCATCTCCGGGCGATCTCACGGGCTACCAGAAAATCGCAGCCCCCGGCATCGTTGAGAAATTTGAAAAAGCATGGGGAACCCATCTACCGAGATTCAAAGGACTCTATGCCACGGACTGCTTCCCCAAGATGATCGAGGGCGAAGTAAAGGGACTCTTCATTTTCGGCGAAGACCCGGTGCGCACCGACCCGGACACGCATCACGTCATCAAGGCCCTCAAGAACCTTGAATTCCTGGTGGTGGATGAACTCTTCCTCACGGAAACGGCAAAGTATGCCGACGTTGTGCTTCCGGGACGCAGCTATGCCGAAAAAGAAGGCACCTTCAGCAACACCGAACGCCGCGTGCAGCGCATCCGCAAAGCCGTGGAAATCCCCGGAACGCGCGCCGACACGGATATCTTCACCGATATCATGAATCGGATGGGCTACCCTCAGCCGCATCTCACGCCCGCTCAGATCATGGACGAAATTGCTTCGGTTACCCCGTCCTTTGCCGGCATCAGCCATGCGCGGCTCGACGGCGCCGAAAACGCCGGTCAGGGACTGCAGTGGCCCTGCACGGGTCCGGATCATCCGGGTACGCCGATTCTCCACGTTGGGAAGTTCACCCGAGGTCTCGGCCGCTACTCGACCGCGCAGTACCGCGATCCGAGCGAACTGCCCGACAGCGAATATCCGCTGATGCTCACCACCGGCCGAGTGCTCTATCAGTACAACGCCTGCGCCATGACCGACAAAACGGAAGGCATCAACGAGATTTCGGGGCGCTCCTTCATTGAGCTCAACACGAAGGATGCTGAACGTCTCGGCATCAGCAACGGCGACCGCGTGAAGGTCACTTCAAGGCGCGGCGCTATTGATTCGGTCGCTCATGTGTCCGACAAAACCAATGTCGGCGAAAGCTGGATGCCCTTCCATTTTCAGGACGGCAACTGCAACTGGCTCACCAAAGCGGCACTCGACAATATCTGCAGTACGCCGGAGTACAAGGTGTGCGCCGTAAGAGTTGAGAAGCTCGGCGCATCGGCTTAAAAACGAACGGCAGCTCTGTTGCGCGACTAGGCGCTCTGAATTCTTCTAGGAATCAGAGCGCTTTTTCTTCTTTGTGCCCCAACTGTATCTGTGTCTGACGCCACTCAGAGCTGAATTTTCGGCTTAAGTAAACAATATGTTTGCTTTAGCCAACACTTTTTTATTTTCTCCAGCAGCTTATCATTGGCTTAACATAATGATTCCTAAATAATATTAGGCCATATAAGGGTAACCCCCCCCCACCATTATCGTTACAACGCTTTACTTTTGAAAAGACTCGCTCAACCCGAGTTGGTTAACTGTGAAATAGGAAAAGTAAAGATGGGCAAACTCTCTACGACAAGATTGGCTTTTCTCGCTGTTGCGGTTGCAGCAGCCTTCCCCGTACTCGCACAAGCTGCAGATGCAGCGACGGTTGATCAGGGAACCTTGGAAAAAGGTTTTAGTCAATCAACCGGCGGGAACTCGATATTCGAAGATACGAATGTTGCGCTGAAGTTAAATAATCAAGTAACTGTCGGCACTTCTTTGGATACGAAAGGCAAAATTTACTTGAAGGGAGAGACTGACAATATCTCCTCTCTTTCAATTAAGTCTAATTCTATTCATTTCGGCAGCAATGCCGAAATCACTGCCAGTGGTTCAACCATAAATCCCGGCGAAGGTCTCAATCATTTTTCAGCCTGGCAAGATGGAAACTCTTCGCTGACGATTGAAACGAATAAGCTGACGATTGGTGATAATGAAAAATCTGCTGATCGCGGATTTCAAATGAAGGGAGCCAACAATCATTTGACCATTTTGGCAGATGAAATCGTTGCTTACGTAGGTGACGGCTTCATTAATGCTCAAGGTACAGATGGATCAAGCAAAGTATTGATCGGCACCGAAACCAATCGAATCAAACAGTTTGAAGCCCATACCACTTACGGCAAAGATGATTACGGCGTTGCCCTGCTTCAGGCCAATGAAGGGAACACGGTGTCTCTTTATGCCGATGAAGCTATTCTTGATGGCTCTAGAGGTCCCGAAGGCGGTGTAATTGGTTCCGGCGGATGGGGTACCGTCATTGTTGATGCCAACAAACTCACCATCGACGGCAATATTTGCGGCACTTACGGAAAGATGAGTAATGCCGGCAAAAAGCTGACTTTGAGTATCAGAGCCGGAACACTGGATATGACCGGGGATATCAATGTTGGCAACGAGGCTAAAGGGAACAGCAACTTTGATCGCAATACATCCGTAATAATTGAAGCCGATGTGCTTAACCTTAAAGGCGATATTAAAGTCGACAATAAAAAACGCACGGGATCAAACGTCGAAGGCGGCAATATTTCTGCGGTTAATTTAACTGTTAACAAAACGGCCAACATCACCGGCACGATTATTGCCTCGCAAACGGATGGAACATCTACTGTCACCTTGGGCGGCGCTGGCGATGCGACAGCCTCCTCCGGCAAGTACAAAGCGGAATTGGGCGGCAGCATTGTCTTTAAGGATTCCGGCTCTTGGGTGATTAATGAATGGGAAGGCACTGACGGAAAGCTTGAAGCATCCGATTCCGTTAAGGTTGATGTCAACGGTGCAGTTCAAACGGCCTCCACTACGCTCAACGGCACATCTACACTCACGCTTAACGACGGCGCAAAAATTACAAGCGACAAACTCGACGGCTCGGGCGGCACTTTCCTCATTAATACTGCTGATAAACAGATAATCAACATTGATAACTACGAGAATACCAATGCCCAAGCCGTTCTTTCTGGCAGCCAGAACGACAAATATGCGTCAGCTGACGAAGCAGTCAAAGCTCTGGAAGCCTCTGTCGGCTCTGATACAAAGCTAAGCCTCTCAGCTGCTGAAGGTGCGGTCGCTGACAGCTGGAAGGTTGTTGACAATGGGAATGGAACGACTTCATTGATAACTCAAGCCAACCAAAAGCTTGAGGGATACAACACGATTAATTCCCTTGCTGTTTTCTCCTGGCGTCACGAGCTCAACAACCTGCAAAAGCGCATGGGTGAACTCCGCGATCTGAACGGCAATATCGGTGCTTGGGCACGCGTCTTCGGATCTGAACAGAAGTACGGCGATGCCGGACAGGTCAATAAGAACACCACGATCCAAATCGGTGCCGATGTTAAGGTGGCGGACGCCTGGACAATCGGCGGCGCATTCAGCTATACCGACGGTTCAGTTGAAGCGACCAGCATTTCCGGCGACAACAAAGCCTACGCTTTTACGGCTTACGGCGTGTGGCAGCATGAAAATGGATCCTATCTGGATTTGACGGCACGTTATGCTCGGCTCGACGCTGACTTTACCGCTCAGACGATGACAGGTTCCTACAACAACAATGCCTACGCTGTCACTGCGGAAGTGGGACACAAGTTCAATCTTTCCGAGCTCGCCTTTATTGAACCGCAGGCTGAAGTGATCTACGGCCGCGTCGTTGGTGACGATTTCACGGCATCTAACGGCACCCGCTTCTCCCAAAAAGACTATGACTCTCTGATCGGACGCTTGGGTGCCCGTGCAGGTTTCAACTTCCCGGAAAACAAGGGCAATATCTACGCTCGCTTCTCGGTTGTTCACGACTTCCAAGGTGAAGTTGAAACGACAGCCTTAAACAACACCTCCCGCACGGTCAAAGATGACTTAGGCGGCACTTGGGTTGAATACGGCGTCGGCGGCAACTTCCGGCTCAGCGACACCGCCAACGTTTACGTGGACCTTGAACGTACTTCCGGCGGCGAAATTCAAGAGAATTGGCGCTGGACCATCGGCGCACGCAAAGTCTTCTAAAAACGCCTTTATTTCATAATGACCTGCAGCCCGAAGAATCATGATTCTTCGGGCTTCAAAATAATGGAAGAAACTGCATTCACTTGTTTCGTAAACTTTATTTCGCTGCCGCTGAGGGAATTCCCGCAGAATGAGCATTCTTCATAAAGCGTGATGCAAAAATGTTCATAATAGACATCACCTTTATAATTTTTAAAAAACAATGCCTCAGCAGCCCGCCCCTTCCGACGAGATTATTCCCGCCGCCCCAGCTTCGGTCATACACGAGCTCAAATACATAGACCTTTTGCTCCTCAAAACCCTTGCCGAAACCGAATCTCTCACGAAGACGAGCGCCCGCATAGGCATCAGCGTGGCCAAAGCTTCGCGCATGCTTTCGTCGCTTCGCAAACTTTTTAATAATGAACTCGTCCAGCGATGCGGCCCGCGCATGATCGCAACGCCCGAACTTGAGCGTCTGCTTCCGGACATCAGAGCTTCAATCAAAAGTCTTGGAAAACTGTTCGAGCATCCGCTCGCCTTTCATCCTGCAGACATTGAAAGCCGGCTCGTCTTCGCCTGCACGGACAACGCTTATCTGGCGCTCCTCGCTCCGGCATTAAAGCGCCTGGCCGAAGAGGCGCCCCGTCTGCAGATTTCCGTTTCCGAACTTGACGACCAAACACTGAGCAAACTTTCTTCCGGCGACATCGATTTCATTCTTGGTCAGGATTTCTTAGCGCGCAAAAATGACCGATTTCGTCATCAGCGGCTGCTCACCTGTCCGCACTGCGTTGTCGTACGCCGAGATCATCCGATGGCGCTCGCCCATCCGGACGGCCGAATTACCGCCGGTGATCTGCGGGGTTTCCGCCAAGTGCTCCCCATTATTCACCGTCCATCGGGTTTTGAAAGCCCTACGCGGCTCTCAATGAATCTGGCAACTGCTGAAGCTATCCGGCTTCCGTACTTTATTGCCGGCTTCTTCACCATTTTGCAAAACGACTGTTTTTTAGCCGCTCCGCTTGCCGTTGCGCAAAGACTCTCGAACTGGCTGCCCATAGAACTGCTCCATTTTGATGAAGGCAGTCAATTTCTCTGGACGCCGGAAATTCTTTGGCATGAACGCACGGACGCGAGTCCGCTTCATCAATGGGTGCGTTCCATTATCTGTTCGGCGGCAGCCGCGGCAAACACCCCTTAACGAAAATAATGAGAGCCGCAGCACAGACGTACTGCGGCTCTCAGCGCTTTATTGCCTAGAGCGGATCAAACCCAGATTAGTTGTCCGTGAAGGCCTTCTTCACGCTGATCGGGAAGGCTTGATAACCGAAGACATCGGTAAACTTCAACGCAACTGCCGGCTGAGTTTCACCCCAACGGTACTCATAGAGATACGGATGCGGTGAGGTGGCTGCTGCGGCCGTTCCCTTCTTCTTCTGGAAGCTCAATCCAGCCGTCGAATAGAAGACCGTCACAGAATTCTTGTCGGCCTCATAGCCGCAGAGTCCCGTCACCGGACTGTAGTACTCGTGTCCGAGATCTTTGCCCACTTCCCAGATCTGTTCGACCGTCATCTTCTTCTGATCGATCTTATAGATCACGCCGCGCGTGTATTTATCTTCGGCCAATGCCGGCTGTTCCATGCCGCGGGCATCACCGTTGTCGAATACCGTAATGTAGACCGTGTTTTTGTCGGACTTTTCGTCAATACGCCAGGCCGTATGCTGCGTCCAGCTCCAGTCGAAGCTGCCTTCGCACTTGCTGCCTTCGCACTTAATGGGCTTGCCGTCCTTATCCACCGGCGTCAGGACTTTATCAGCCCAGCCTTCGCGCCAGCCTTCAGGAGAAGAAAGAATCCATTTGACCTTCTTGTCGCGGCCGATCTTGATAACGGCAGACTGGTGACGCGACGAAATGATGATGGAATCGTCAGTCGGATCGTAGTCAACCGAATTGACATGCGCCCAGTTGCGGCCCGGTCCCACGCCGGCGACGTCACCGAAGACGCCTTCCTGCTCCTGTTTGGCAAGATCTTCGGCCGAAAGGGTCTGACCGGCCTTGGAAGCATCAATATTGAGGCATACCGCACCCTGATCGAGCGCCTTAATGACGTTGGAACGATACGGATCGAGAATTTCAGCCAGACGCCAATCATCGACCACGCCGCCATTCGGGTCAATTTCAACGATCACGTCACGCACCGTGTGAACGCGCTTATTGTCGGCGCGACGGTAGTCGAACGCTGCGACGCGAAGGAGACTGTTGCCGTTCTGGGCGTTGTCAAACGAATGGCTGAAGTCGCTGTAGCCCGAGGGGAGCCGGCGATTGAAGATCTCGCGTCCCATGAGGTCGTATTTGACATACCGCTGACCGAAGCCCCAGGTGAGCGCACCGTCTTTGGTCTGCTGGAAGCCCATAAAGTAGCCCGAGTACCACGGGTTTTCCGGATCGCCAATCAGCGTATCAAAGAGCCACCAGCGAACTTCGCCGGCCGTATCGATGATACCGACATTCGTGTTGTAAGCCCATTCCAGCGCACCGCCCGAGGGATTATTCCAGGTGAAGCGGGCGCCCTGCGGCGCAACGCTGTTCAACTGTGCGTCAACGAGGTAAAGACGGTCTGCAAATTCCGGATCTACCTTCTGAACTTCAACCGTAAAGGGACGCCGCTGATTAGGCATGCCGTTTGAACGGGTATAAATGGACGGTGCATAGAACTGATAGCGGTCAGTGAACTTCTCAGCCTTGCCCTGGAAGGTTCGCGTATAGCTCACTTCCACCGTGTTGAGGTAGTCCTGATAAAGACCGAACACCGGAACGCCCGCATGCGTTTTAAGCTGGCGTTTGGAGACTTTGTATTCGATCGTGCGGCCGTTGGGTTTAGGAAGAATTTTGACGGTGACGTCATCGAGCTTATAACCGCCGTCGCGGATCACGGCCGTCAAAGGCGCAACGTTATAGGGATTAACAATGACTTCGCCGATATGACCTTGGACGGGATAAGTAACGGCCGGACCGCTCGGGCCGCCGCTGGCGGCAACGGCTGCCGAAAATCCCAGAAACGCGGCAAATGCCGCAATTTTGCTGAGCTTCATTGATTTCATGATTTCTCCTTTGGGCTGGATGTTTTTCAGCTGTGACAATCATGAAATCTGGGCGCTTTTCTCGCCATGCGCAGATTTAGCATTTTTTTGCCGGCGAACGCAAAGGGTCTTTGCATATTCTGCAACGGCAGGCCGGGACAAGCCGCGTTCAAACGCTTGGCGGAGGACTTTTGCCTTTGATGCGCCGCTCAGGCGCCTTGCGCAGAAACGAACAGCGCACTGCCGTCATTTGTGAGCTGTCCAATTAGGGAAAAAGCCGGGGAACCGTCACCGCGTGAGACGCACAAGATCGAGGCCGGCCTTATGCATCTCCCGCTTGATTGGGAGGCCGCCGCAGCAGCTTCCCAATCGCCGAGCGTTCATTATTTAGCTTCGACTTCCTTAGCGGCCTCCGTACCGGCCAGTCGGCCGAGCACCACGGCAATCGTGACGCCTGCACCAAACTGGCTGGCCGTTTCGCCCGCGACATAAAGCCCGGGAATCACCGAACCGTCAGCCCGAACGGCACGGCTCTTCGCATCACGCATGACGCCGCCATAGGTCGTCTGCGAGGCGGGCGATATTTTTTGTCCGTAATAAGGCGCAGTGTCAATTCGCGTGAAGATGGAATCCTTCCGCCCGAAGACGGGATCCTTCTTGGTGTCATAAACCGTATGCCACTCCGTAACGGTTGCGCCCAATGCCTGCGGATTGATGCCTAGTTTGGCTGCAAGATCCGTCAGATTCGGCGCTTCAACAAAGTAGCCGCGCGCTTTGTAGGCCTGCATCAGCGACGCATGGTCGACAGCTTTCTGGTCAAAAATCAAATAAGCAACGCCGCCCGTCTGCTTGGTGATCGCCGAAGCGAGCGCGGCCGTCTGTCCGAGCTCATTGGCAAAGCGCTTGCCCTCTTGGTTAACGAGAATGGCGCCGTTGTAGCGGACATTGGTGAGCGACACCGCACCGTGCCCCGTGTCATAAGCCACCGTCTGCGGCCCGGTCAGATCCATTTGCGAGAGTGCTGCACCGGCCTTTTCCGCCATGATGATGCCGTCACCCGTCGCGCCGACGCTGGCCGTCGACGGATATCCGGCCCACTGCGGGCTGAAGCGCTTCACGAGATCTGGGTTCGACGCAAAGCCGCCGGTAGCTAAAATCACCGCTTTTGCGTGAATCTCATAAGAACCCTTGGGCGTCGTCACCCGAACGCCGGACACGCGGCCGTCTGTACCGACGATCAAATCAGTCGCCTTCGTATCGGTTCGCGTTTCGATGCCGAGCGCATCCACACGTGCCTTCATGACGGGCACCAGGCTCGTGCCGAGCGCGCCGCCGTCTTTGGGCGTGTGCTGGGAACCTTTGATCACGCGGGATAGATCCGCACCCATGCCGATTAGCCAATCCGCAGTGGGTCCGGAAAGATCAGCGAGCTGCTTCACGTTGGCAAGTTCCTGACCCCGTGCGCCTTTTTCAAGTTTGGCGTAATAATCCGCGGCAGTATAGGGTTTGGCGGAGCTCATCTGCACTTTGGACCCGCCGGCATTAAAGGCTGTAGAAGCCAAGAGCGTTGTGCCGCCCACGAGCGGCAGTTTTTCAATCAGGAGCACCTTCGCTCCGGCTTCCTTGGCTGCAATTGCGGCCCCCATGCCGGCGCCGCCGGCGCCCACCACCAATACATCCGTCGAATTATTGGTGGGCAGCGCAGCATCCGTCTGATGCGTCTTTTTCAGATCTGCAGCGGTTCCGCCCGCTTTTTGGAGAGCCGCTTCGACCGCTGCCGTCACAGCCCGCGAGGAATTCGTCGCACCCGAGACCGCATCGACGGCCGTCGTTTGCCGGGAAATAATTTCCCTAGAGATCATAGCAATGGCCTCAACACCCAGGCCCGGCGTTTCTTCACCGCGCACCACTTTGATGGATTTAATCGCCTGCCCTTGGATTTCAACCGAGAAGACAACGGGTCCGTTATTGCCTTTTGCCGATACCTCATAGGTCCCGTCCTGAAGCGCGGCCTGAACCGAACCGGCCAAACCTAAAGCCGCAAGAAATCCAATTGTGAAGAGCTTCCGCATATCTTTCTCCGCATCCAAACTTTCAGACAAGGATCCCTGTGACCCTTGCCGCTGCGTTCCATTATCTGCGCCATTTAAATCCTGCGGACTTATGAAAAACACGGAATATGCACATGTAATACGTTTTCACTCCTTTCGCCGCAACGCGTTAACAGACCCCATTTTCCGCCGCTAAAAGTTCTATCGCCGATTGTTACGGTTTTAATGCTTTGCGGCCATCTCAATGCTTGGAGAACCGCCCGTTCGAGCTTTAGACTTTGGCCGCTCGCCCGCAGTCTTCGGAGGCCAGCCAACGACTGCGGCACAAGTTCATATCAAAAAAGGAGGAAACCATGAATAATCTCTCACGCCGCTCGCTTATCCGCGGCGCCGCCGTGCTCCCAGCTGCCGGATTGGGTCTTGTCAGCACTGCCGATGCATCGTCCTCGCCAAAGCCAAAATTCGACGAAATCTATGATGTGGTGATCATTGGGTCCGGTTTTTCCGGTCTTGCTGCAGCCCTGGCTGCGCGCGAAGCGGGCGCTTCAGCTGCCGTATTTGAAAAAATGGCTTTCGTGGGCGGCAACTCCTCGCTTTCGGGCGGCATGTTCGCCGTACCGGGCTCGAGCGTGCAGAAAGAGCAGGGCATCAAGGACTCTCCCGAAGCACTGATGGCCGACATGGAGCGCATTGGTCTGGGTCTGGGCGATCCTCAGCATATTCGGTTCGTCTGTGAACACGCCGCAGAAACCTTTGAATGGACACGCAGCTATATCGGTGTGGACTGGAATCCAACGCTTACCGGCAAGGGCGGCCACTCCGCCGAGCGCTGTCTCATCACACGGCAGGGCACCGGCCAAGGCATCATTGTGCCGGCCGTTAAAAAGCTCGCTTCGCTCGGCGTTAAGCCCCGTACGGGCTGCTTCATGGAGAAGATCCTGCGCAGCCCCGAAGGACGCGTTCAAGGCGTTGAGATCCGTGAAGGGTATGTCTTCGGAAAGCCTGCCGCGGGCACCGTGAAGCGTATCGGCGCCCGGCGCGCCGTAGTGCTCGCCTGCGGCGGCTTCGGCGCTGACGTGAAGTATCGTCAGAAGCTCGACCCCAAGCTGGGCGCACAGTTTCTCACCACGAACCAGCCCGGCGCCACGTCGGAAAGCTGGCGCGAAGTCTCCCGCATTGGCGCGCGCGTCATTCAGGCCGATTGGATTCAGTGCCTGCCGTCGTGCTCACCGCTCGAAAAAGGCATGGGGAAAGCCACGCACTTTGCCTCTATTTCCGGCTCGCTCTTCGGCTTCTGGCTTTCGAGCCTTACCGGAGAACGCTTCGTCAATGAATTCGGCGACCGCAAAGTCTGCACGGATGCCATTCTCACCGTCATCAATAAAGGAGGACACGCGCTTGCATTGAGCGACAGCGACGGCGTCGCACATCTCGAAAAGCTCCGCCCGGGCCTGTTCGACCAGATGATTGCAGAGAAGACCGTCGTCAAGTATGAAGATGCCGAAGCGCTCGCCAAAGCCTACAAAATGGTTCCGGAAGTTCTGAAAAAGACCATTGCGCAATATAACGATGATCTTGCCAAACAGAGCGATCCGAAGTTCGGCCGCCGGTTCGATCGTTCGGCCAAGCCCATCGGCTCGGGCCCCTACTATGTCTCTGAAATGAGTCCCAAAGTTCACCACTGCATGGGCGGCGTGGCTAA
>ERZ779896.1299-NODE-1299-length-22099-cov-3.030303_pt1 | contig 22099 bp, 16 predicted proteins | sample MGYA00511067_ERZ779896 | MGnify/ENA primary metagenome ERZ779896 (study PRJEB29588, sample SAMEA2161597) | human gut metagenome | biome: human gut; feature: human-associated habitat; material: faeces | place: Denmark | collected 2008/2010 ... | reverse complement strand
TAATGGATATTGCGTATTTACACCTTTAAATGATTCTGAAGTTGCTTATGCAAAATTATATGATACTGATAACTCATCAAATTTATTATCTGATTTATCAGCACCATTAAATAACATTTCAAAAGTAATTGATAGCATGGAAAATTAAAAATATAGGAGTGAAATATATGTCTAAAGAAAGAAAAATAAAGATAGTTCCTAATAATAATCGAGAAGAGGCAAATATACTATTTCTGTTTTTGCTATTTGGCACCATACGGCTTCACCTCTTCTATTTGGTATTCTTTATCAAAATAGTCTCCCAAGCCTGACATACCATCTCTTCCGATATTCTTAACAATAGTAGTAAATTTTTCCAATTGTTCTGGAGACATATCTTCTAATTTTAAATCTGGTTTTTCACCTCTCGCATAGGCAATAACATCCGAATAGGCTTGTTTGTCTTTTTCTTCTGTAAATGTCTTATTGATCGCAGCATCTAAATCATTCTCAGTAAGGTTTGTCGCCTTATTAATGTAACCTTTTAGACCTGTGTCATTTAGTTCATGCGCTCTCAGGAATGCATTAAAATCATAGTAGTGCCCACCTCTTCCATTTGCTATAGTAGATTTCCCATTTTCTGATAGGTCCCAGCCTCCGTAGTCCAAAATCTTTTCCATCAAGTCGTTTCTAGCTTCGGAAGTTTGCTGATCAATCTGACTAATAGCAGAATTATAAGTGTTTACAGCTTTTACTCCATCAGATATTCCGGAGCTCAACTTACTCCAATGATCCCAGAATTTATCAAATTTTGTATCAGGGATATCCTGACCTGTAGTTTTCTTATAGAAACTCTTATAATCATCTCTTGCCGACTTAATAGCATCCGTACCATTAGACTGAAACTCATTACCTTTAAATCCATCACTCACCGCACCCAAAGTCTTGACGACCGATAAAGCAGTCGAACCAAATGGAATAAAAGATATTCCTGTTTCAGCTACTGCTTGTAGGATACTATCGTTAAAATCATCATGCGCTTTCTGTCTTTCTTTCCGAAGTCCTTCTAACCGTTCACTGTACTCCGAAGCTTCCATTCCAAAATCAGAATATTCCGTTGTTGCTGTGTATTCATTATACTCTCCCCAGGTATAATCTTTATCAGTAGGCTTAAGTTTCCTCTGTTGATAAACCTGCTGTACCGAGCTAGCGTCGAACTGAAAGAATCCTTTATCTGTTTTAATATTAAACTGACCGTTATTTAATTCAACTTTTGCCACTTTTTTATAGTAGTAATATTCCATTGTTCTTCTATTTTCGAAGAATTTGGACTCCATGGAAGTTCCTATTTCTAAAACTTGTAGAGAGTACATCAAACCTGTATTACTATTGATTGCATTCAACTTTGATTGATAGAAATCATACGCAATTTGATAATTTTTCATATCTTGTTCATATTTCTCTATTTGTTTAGGAGTTGCATTCTCTGGTAAAGTTGGCTTATCCTCATACAGTTGATACATTTGGATCATTAATGTTTGTGCAAGAGCATCCTCTGCCTTTAATATACTATTTGTGAAAATGTCATTTCGTTCAACTGAATAATCACCTAAAGCATTTACAAAGTGTTGCCATTTTTTTAGATCCTCCCTAGTTGTCCAATGATTTTGTATATCTGCAATAACTATATACATATCATAAGAAATTGATTCTGGGTCTATTTTTAAAACATCTCCTGGTGTATCACCTAACATCGTTTGTAAAATTTGAACATCTGTCTTCGTCTTAAGTACATCTAAATAGAACATTTGTTCATCAGTAAGTTCTCCATTTCCAATAGCTTTAAAAATTGTTGAACTCGAAATATCGGTAAAGTAAATCGCATTATTTAAGATACCCTGGAAGCTCTTTATTGCAGCAGTCTCGTCTTCAAGATTTTTTGTAAATTTACTATAGGCTTCTTGTACCGCCTTATCTTTTTCAATTCGTTTAGTAGCCGCATTCTCTAAATCTGTCGTAGCTGTATTAAGAACCCCTTCTGTATTATATGGAGAATTTCCCATTGCATCCGCAGCCTGTTTAAAAACCCCATCTAAATCTTTGGATAGATTGAAAATATCATTTGTTTGTGCCCCTTTAAGTAGGCTTGATAAATCATTCGCTCCCGTATCGCTACTATAACACTTATCAACAAACTCTGTCGCTCTAATTTCACTAACATACGTTGTTACAACTTCCCCATATTTTTTAATGGCAGAAGGTAACTCTGAGAATACTTGACTCTGTATACTATTTAATTTTTTAAAGTAAGCTTTTATCGCCTCTCCTTTACTATCACTACCAGCTTTATCAGTAAAATTGCGATACAGAGCATTGGTTTCTACTTCATACTTATCAGAGAAGTCTTTTATATTCTTTCCATATGACTCTAATTCTGAAATATTATTAATTTTAACTTCAGTCATACTCTCCTCCTTAATCTCTTAAAAAACTGAGTTGTTTTTGCAATGATTCCAACAAATAGTTATTACTACTTATAATAGTATTTTCTTGTTTAATAGCTTGTTCTAACTCATTTGATACAGTATCCCGTACTTTTTTAAAATCTGTATTTGCCTGAGTAACAACTTGTTTTTCATCAGTAGCCATCACATCATATGGGGCGCCATATAAATTATAGGAGTCTTTTATGCTTTCTGCATTTTCAGGAATATACTTCAACGCAATCTCTATCGTATCTACTTTGCTCTTAGCAGCTAGTAGTTTTTTTAATTTCTCCCTTGAGGTACTTAAAACTGAATTAATTTCGCTTATTTGTATTAAAATATTCGATCCACTCATATTGACTCCTTATCTACTAAAACCTTAATTTTATTCAAGGTATTTTGTCTAATATAATAATGCTCTTGATAGTTTAGTTGCCCTTCTCTCATCGGTTTATTGACTGCTGTAACAATTGTCTGATCTGTATATCGAAGACCTAAAAGGACCTGTGATATTTTCTTCACTTCTTTTGTTACAGGATCATAACGACTCGAAATACCTGAATCACTCATAATTACAGAACTGTAACCTACGCGATAGCCTTTTTCTAATACACTGATCAATTTTTGCTGTGTTACTGAATCTAAACCATCTACAAAGTGTGCAAAATCAAGGATAATGATTTTCACTACATGATCTGTCAATCGTTTACCTAGTCTCTCAGAAACTTTTAATGCTAATCCGCCAATCATATCCATTACATCTTCTTTTGAACTCAATACTTCTATATTTTCTATTTTAGGTAAGAAATTATGTTCAGGTGCGAATACAACTAACTTCTCTTGATGTTTTTGACCATACTGGATTAATTGTTTTAGCAGATTTGTCATTTGACTTTCTTTACTTGTTAAATAAAGTAAGTTTGATACATCAGGATCCCATGTTACCGGCTCAACTGTTTCCAGATCCAATCCGAGTGGTACTTTTCCTTCATCCAACAAAGCTGCTACATCCTCACGTCCATAGAAGGCTGCTTCTGTCAACTCATCTGGCACCATTGGGATACCTGCTGGGGTGCGGCCTGTCCACATCTCTTTGAGGCTTTGGACTTGATCGCGAAGGTTGTTGATGATTTGGATATCATTGTCCCCTGCAACTGGTAGGGCGAACTGGACGACATCGACTTCGTCACGTTTCATGAGCGCGCGTCCCTTGATGTCTTCCATTGTAGCTGCTAGTGGGGTGGCTCCCACGATACCGCGGACTTCAGAGATATCATTTTGTGGCAAGGTCAGCTGGTGCTTGAAGTTTGAATAGAGCTGAGCCCGTAGGTTGTTCTGACGGCTAGCTGTGATGATCAAGTGCACACCGATGCTGAGACCTTCACGAGAGATCCGCATGAAGAGCTTGAAGAGGTCTGTCTCATAAGGCTCGTCCTTCATAGACTCATAGCTATCCATGAGGATGACCATGGTGGGCTCTTGCTTACCGGTCACTTCACGGTAGAGGGCGATGGTGCCGACTCCATGCTCAGAGAGAAGTTTCTTGCGGCGATCCAACTCGCGGTTGATGATCCGGATAAATTTCTGGATTTTCTCTGTCTGATCGAGCAAGAGACTATCGGCCACATGTGGCAATTGAGTCAAGGGTGCTAGACCATTGGTTCCGAAATCGAGCAGATACATAGTCAGATTTTCTGGACTTTGCTTGCGGGCCAGATCCATTGCGGCTGTCTGGAGGAAAGTTGTCTTTCCTGTACCTGGACTTCCGTAAAGGAGGATATTCCCATCTTTTGACAGATCGATGGCGACAGCTTCTTGCTTTTGCGCTTGCGGGATATCGGCGACCCCGATTAGGACGCTTGGAGCTGTCCGTTTTTGCCAAGCCTCGATCGGCACGACCTTGTCCAACTCATCCAGCGTGATCCGCTCTTTGAGCGGTGGCAACCATGGTTGGGCCACAGCTGCGATGCCTTCTTGTTGGTGCAAGTGGTTGATTTCTTGAACGATGACATCCAGCTCTGTCGGCACTTCCTTGATTTCTTCTGCCATATCCAGACCAGAGAGGTCTTGGTTGAGGACTTCGTATTGGCCTAGTTCATTGATCAAGTAAATGGTATGGTCTTCGATTCCTAGCTGATCCTTCTCAGGCTGGTAGTCTGCCCCAGACCATGCGGTTTGGAAGAGTTCATAGACTTCGTTATTTCCGACTTGGAGGTAGGCACGACCGGTCTGAGTGATCTCAGCCGCATCTGCCGTCCGCAGCATCTCCATGGAGTCTCCACGGTCTGCCACCTTGAGGGCTAGCTTGAAGCGGGAGTTGGACCAGATCTGGTCGTCCACGACCCCAGAAGGTTTTTGTGTCGCAAGGATCAGGTGTACCCCGAGGGAACGCCCGACACGCGCGATAGAGACCAACTCCTTGATAAAGTCTGGTTGATTGACCTTGAGTTCGGCGAACTCATCACTGATCAAGAAGAGGTGAGGAAGCGGTTCGGTCGCTTCACCCAGTTTAAATTTCTTTTGGTATTGGTTGATATGGTTGACCCCATATTGACCAAAGAGGCGCTCCCGACGATGGATCTCCGCATTGATAGAGGCTAGGGCCCGCATGGACTGGGCACCATCCAAGTTGGTGATGGTCCCAAGCAAGTGAGGCAGATCCTTGAAGAGGTTGGCCATTCCCCCACCCTTGTAGTCGATGAGGAGGAAAGCCACATCATGTGGGTGGAAGTTGACTGCCAGGCTCAGGATATAAGACTGAATGGTTTCAGACTTACCAGATCCTGTCGTCCCTGCGATCAAACCGTGTGGTCCATGAGCTTTTTCATGGAGATTGAGGTAGACCAAATCGTCCTTACCGCGCAGACCGATCGGCACTGCCAAACTTTGGTAAGGAGCATGGCTCTCCCAACGACTCAAGACCTTGAGGTCATTGAACGTTTCCGCCTGGTACATTTCAAGGAAGGTCACCGAGTCTGGAATTGAGCTCTTAAGCTGTTGGATATGTTTCAGTGGGGCAAGGCCACGAGAGATAGCTTCCTTGTCATAACCTTCAGGGAAGTGGTCCAATTGGAAGTCGAGCTCCCGAAGAATCCCTTCTTGCAAGAGCAATTGCCCTTGGTTACGGTCCTTGATAGAGATAACCGTTTGAATATTTTCAGAAAGAGATGAGAGCACGTCTGCCACATAGATGATGGAGCAGCCGAGTTCTGTCGGATCCTCACGGAAGAACTCCATGATGACATGGTCCAAAATCAAGGTCTCATCGGTGATGAGCACCACATAGTGAGGGTGGAAGATCTTGGTGTCATTGGCTTTTTCTTCCTCTTTTTGCGCCTTGCGAAGCTTGAGGATTTGGTTGAGACTGTTCAAGACCTGATCGCGTGTCCGCTGATTGTAGACAAAGCTACGGACATTCATGTCTTGCAGAGTCGCATGAGGCAACCAACGCATCCAATCCCAGCTTTCTTTTTCCTCTTCTGGAATGATCGGAATGATGGTCAAATCATGGTAAGAATGAAAGACTGCCAATTGGGCAACCAGAAGTTGCAACTGCTCGAGCACGATAGGACGAGGGCCGACATAGCCGACCGGTCCCCGATTAAGGCTGGCTACAATCGGAAGATTGTCGATTTTTTGATGAGCTTGGAACAGAGCATAGCCTTCTTCTTCCAAGGCATCTTTCTTCCCACTGCGTTCTTCCTGACCATATTTGAGCTCATAGCTGGTTGGAACCTTGCCCAAGCCCAAACGATAGGCCAAAAAGTCAAAATGAAGCGGTGTTTTTTCGTAGATCCGCGAGTCATAGCGTTTGACCATCTTGGTCAAGTCTTCAATCGCTGGGAAATGGTAAAACATGCCTTCTCTCTGCTTACGAGATAGCTGTTCCAAGTCCTTGGCCTTGTCCTTGAGATAGAGATGGTAGAGCTCCACGCGCTCTTTCTTGTCTTCTTTGTATTTCTTACGATTCTTGAAGAAGCCTTGGACCGAAAAGATCACACTGACCACAGACATGGATACTGTCGCGATGATATAGAGACCCCGCGGTTGGAAAATGGTGATCAAGAGGGTTACCCCAACCATGATGAGGGGGGGCATGATCAACTTCAAGAGTTCATCTGATGGCTTTTGAGGCTCCGCTCCCGGAGGATTGATCAAGATCTTGTCTTCCGAACTCCGGTAGATGATCCGCGGAGACCGGTGGTACTCTGGGTAGTCCTTGTAAAAGTCATAGCGTGAATGCAAACGTGGCACTAAATAAGGACTTACTTCTACAGCTCCTTCCACGCCAAATTCTTCCGGATAGAGCTTAAAGGTCACATCTCCAATGGCCAGCTCATCCCCAAAGGCCAGTGGAAAAGTCGCTTCACTGACGAGTTTATGGTTATGGTAGAGTTTTCCAGATAAGAGCTGGCAAGTCCATGTCTGCTCTTTTTTCACAAGGAGAAAGCGTACTGGATAGTGCAAGCGCACATCCGCACCCTTTTCATCTGCTACGAGGATTTCTTCCTTGTCTAGCAGTTCATAGGTATGGACTTCTCCTGTCGCCAAGTAGCAGACCACATCTCCAAGGATTTTGCTATTTTCAAGCACACCCTTGTCTTCACCATACTGGTAGAAGATTTCTCCTTGACTCCATTGGAAATGAAGGGGATTTTCTTGCGAAGCCAGGGTCAACTGAGCTGTTTCTTGATTCGATACGGTCGCTGTTTTTCCCTCTTCTAGCGCTAGCTCATAGCGAAAACCTTTTTTATAGAGTATGATACGTTTTTTCATAGACTACTCCTTGTGTTCGCTAGACTCAGTCGAGCTTGCAGTTGTAGAAGACGAGCTTTCTGTTGAGGAGCCTTCTGTAGACGAAGCCGTTGTTGAGTTGCTAGTGGAAGCTTTGGTTTCATCTGTCTCTGCTTCCAAGAGTTTAGAGCGGGCATCCCAGTATTTCTTGTATTCACCCTCAAGCTCAGAGAGTTTTTTCTCGCGCTGTTCACCAGAGAGTTTTTCGCTATCACGTGTCGCCTTGATTTCTTTACGAAGGGCGTAGATGATCAAGTCTGAATCGTCGATTCGTTTGGCTGTATCCAGCGCTTGGGTAAAGTCATGACGACCGATATAGATCCAGTAGTGGAGATAGAGGCTGTCTGACTTGAGCGTAACATTGTTAAGGATGACCTTCTTTTGGTCCTCTGAGAAATTCAAGCCTTGCAAATAAGACGTCGCCAACTCATATTTCTGTGTCGTTGGAAGACTGCTTGGAGCTACTCCTTCCAACTCATCGATCACACCGGTGTAGTCTACTTTGAGATAGGCTGTATCCGCTTGAAGCAACTTTTCTTTAAAGGGTGCTTGGAAAAAGACTAAATAGATCAAAGGCAAGAGTAAGAGGGCCACTACAGCTGAAAGCCATACTGTTGCCAACTTAAAGATTCGGTGTTGACGACTTGAAACCAAGGTCAAGGTCTTTTCTTCCTCTTCCTTGCGTTCTTGGTAGGCTTTCTCTAAGAGAGCTTTCATCTCTTCTAAGCTAGCAGCATCACGGATTTCTACCAAGAAATCAGGCAGATCTTCTAATTCAAGTGTGCCTTGATAGAGCTCCATGAAATCCCAGTCCCCAAAAAGAGTGACCGCATAGCACTTGGCCTGCCGCAAGAATTCAACCTGATCCCACTTGCGTGGCACCATCATTCCCGGCACCCCGCGATAAGCGATCTTGACTTGCGCATCCTTGGTCACAAACAAATTGATAGGATGCAACATAAAGGTCACCGGAAGCTCCAAGGCTGGCGCCAAATCCAAGACATTGATAGCTAGACGCAGACGGTCTGAAACCGGTAATTCTTGAATTTCTTCAGCACTCAAGCCTAGCGCGTCTGTCTGATAGGTCAGATGAATCTGGTCTTGATCCGCTGTCATGCTTTGCTCTAAAAACAAGGGATGATGGAGATCCAAAATCCATAAATTGCGTAAATCCTGGCTATCCACTTCTGAACGCTTAAGGTCCAGCCGCCAGCTCGTTTCTTCTTTTTCAAAACGGAAGACTTGTTCTTCCAGTGTAAATTGTTCTTCTTTCACCTTACCACTCCTCAATCTCGATCAGATCACCACTCGTGATCGGATACTCCTGTACCACCTTGCCTTCATCCAGCAAGATGCCCTTATTTACCACGCGCAACTGATACTTGCTTCTAGGCTCCATGGCAGACCCAAAGATCTGATCCAATTCCCGAATCAAGCGTCGCACCTCCATCCGCGTTGGGATTCGGAGGTCATGGCTTGCACCATTCATACGGAAGGTGACATTGATATGTTGGTCCATTTAGGCCTCTTTTCTATAGATTCGATAGGAAATATAGCCAGCAATCCCAAAGAGAAGAGCACTCCAAGCCAGCATTTGCAAGGCTGGAATAAAATCCGACAAGCTGGCCGAATTGTCCTCCACATTGGACTCGAATTTAGATAATTTTTGATTTTCAGGCTGGAACAGGTCCGCTTCAGGCCCCGTTTTTTTCTTTCCCTTTATAGCAGAAAACAACTGGCCGTCTGAATCGGTCAATTGTTTCTCTTGCTTGCGTTTTTCATCTGCTAATTTTTTCTGATCCTTCTCATTGAAAAGAGACTCAGTCGCATCCAATTGGCCCCCAAGTGTCTTTTCCTGCTCTGTCTCAAGACGTGAGTTGTTGACCTGCAGACGATTATCAATAAAATCATCTGCAGAAACAACAACCGCTGGCAAGAGACTTAAGACAAAGAGAAGATACATCATTTTTTTCATAAGCTTGATTCAATTTCCTTTGTTTGAGTAAACTTCTTAGGAATGAAGATATTGGCAACCGCCAAAAGTCCGAAGAAGACCAACAATCCGAAGAAGACGCCGATACCGGCTGTTTGTCCATCAAAGTAACCCGCAAACTGTCCTTCTAAAATAGAAAGGAGGTTGACATTTTTCACCAGTGCTGGAAGGCCTGACAAGGTCGCGGTCGTTCCGATCGCGCTTGATAGGTAGACATAGCTGATCAACATGAAGAAGGCCAGTCCCATTCCAATCACACGGAAGTGTTTCAAAAGAAGGTATTGTAGTTGTACCAAGACAAAGCTTGCTAGAACCGCTAAGAACACCCATGAAGGTACATATTCACGACCAACAGAGAGTTGAATACTTGAAATCATTCCGATCACCAGTCCAAGGATGAGAGAAAGTCCCACAAGGACACCGACAGACAAGAGATCTGATTCTTGCAAACGATCCAATTTGAAACGATCCTTAACCTTGCGAATGATTGGTTGAGTCGCAAAGAGATAAGCTGTAAAGAGACTCAAGACTTCCAACATAAAGATCCAGATAAATGGACGGTAGACGTTGATAGTCGCTTTCACAGAAGAAGATTTCTCTGCAACTGGATTTGACAAGAAGTCGAGCAAGACTTCATTCGGCACTCCGTTTTCATAGGCATTGTTGAAGACCTTACGGAAGGCTTCGACGAAGTTCCCATTTTCAGACAATTCCTTGTCGAATTCACCCATCAAGCTCTCTGCATTGCCTTGGGCTTTTTCCAATTCTTTGTTCAATTGGCTAAAGATTTCATTGGTAGAGTTAGCAGCTTCTACATTGCTACGAGATGAGCTCTTAACGCCTTCTGTCGAGCTCAATAATGACGTGTATTCAGAACCAAGAGCTGACAAATCTGCATCGGTCTTGGTTTGAGCCTGTGTCACTGTTTCCTGCGCTTTTGAGATCTCTTCTAGGCGTCTTTGAAGGTCTGCATACTGCTTCAATTGATCGTTGATATTTTGGGTTAGATCCTTGTTGGTGTTTTCGATTGCTTGAAGATTTGCCTGCAATTGTGGTCCCAAGTCTTGCAACTGTTTAAGGGTACCATCTAACTGGGCTTTCACACTCTTCGTTGCATCCCCAGATTCATCCGTTTCAATACTCTTACGGTAGTCCTTCATGTTACTTGAAACGGCAGCCTTCACGACATCGACCAAAGCATTTGTCAAATCCATATCTTCGATCGGATCATAGAGCGAATGACGATCTCCCTTGTCATCTTTTGGATAGTAAGCATCGATCAATGCTCCCGCGCGTTGATAATCCAGGGCGATTTCACTAGCTTTCGATGCATAGTTAGCGACAGCTGTTTTCAAGTCTTCTGCAGATACAGTCACACTGGTTGAAGAAACTCCATTCACAAGGACTTCAACATCAATCGCGCTTGGCATAGCTCCTCCATCTTCAACAAGGTGAATTTGAATTTGTTTGCCATCTTTCAGTTCGACTTCCTGCTCACCACTGCCTGCATAAGTCTGTCCATCATAGGTCCAGGTATCAACCTTAACTCCTGCAGGTACTTGAATGCTAACTTTTTGTTTTCCAGATTTAGCATTGAGAACATTCGCAACTGCCGTTAATTTAGCATCCACTTCAGCAGCCAATCGTTTCAAGTCATCTGCGTTCCCTTTTGCTTGCCCCTTCGTTCCAGCAAAAGCACTATCAAAATCAATCGCTGCGTTGAGATTCCCATACTTATTCAGATTAAGACTAGCAGGATCTAAAGACGGAAGTTTTTCAATTGCTTGACGAATGTCATCATCCGCTTTATCTCGAGCCTTGCTGATAGTTTCGATTTTTGGCTTTCCAAGCAAGGTACGAAGAGTGACTTTGTCTCCTTCTTTTAGACCATAGTAGTCAAGGATCTTCGCTTTTACAGAAGACTCGATGTTCTTTTCGTGCTCATCTAATTTGTCGCGTTCTGCCTTGATCCCTTTTTCGAGGTCTGCCACACGATCATTCACATCTTTTGTCAAGCCTGCATAAGTCTTGGTACCTGAAGCATCTCCTTCTGTTTCAGTTGGTTGACTCAATTGTTTGGTAATTGCTTCTTGGTTTTGTTGTAGATTCTTATACAACTCTTGGGTCTTTTCACTGACAACAGACTGGTTCATAGACATCAGCTGGTTCATGAATTCTTCATGACTGATCTTGTCCTCAGAGCGTTGCTTGATCAGGGTATCAAAGTTTTGACCGTACTGATCCTGAGATTGGGTCAATTGATCAAAGGCCTGGGTATAAGACTCAAGAACTGTCTTCAAAGCATTGTTCGACTCGACAGATGATGTCGACAAGCTATAGAGACTTGGGAAGATATTCTTTGAATCCAAGGCTGAATCCAGCAAGTTGCTTCGGTATGAACCAATGTTGGTCGATTGGATTTTATTACTTGTCTCCACGTTCTTCTGAGCTGTATAAAGGTTGCTCAAAATGCTGACCATATACATATCAACCAGCTGGCTATTCAAGTCTGAAACGATATCTTTAGCGACTTTATTGGCCTCGTTTTCAACCTGAGAATTCCCAGCTGCATTGACCTTATACGTCACCGTGGTCTTCTCTGCATTGACCGCGTTCACTTCCAAGACCTTCTCTGAGAAGTCACTTGGAATGACAATCATCAACTGGTACTTGCCATCTGCAAGACCTGACTCAGCAGCTCCACGAGGGAGTACAGACCAGTTTTGCGAATTATCCCGTTCGATATTCTTTACATAGCTAGCCCCAAGGTTGTATTCTTTATCATTCAGTTTGACCGCCTTGTCTTCATTGACAACCGCAATGTTGAGCTTGGTGTTTTCTGTCGTTTGCACGGTCTTTGCTTCGTTTTGCTTTTGGTTCTTTTGAACCGTCGTATAAAGACCCACTACAGATCCCATCAAAAGGAGCACAACCGCACTCTGACCGATGTATTTTAACCATTTTTTATTTTTAACTTCCATACCTTTTCCTTTTTCTAATTCATAGATACAAAATAGGGGTTAGGAATTAAGAATCTAACCCCTATTTTCTATATATCAAAAGACAAAAGGGTGATCTACCTACAAGAAGTAAGATCACCTCCAAGACTATCTTAGTGGATTTGTGCAGCGATATCTTGGTCAGTTTGTTCAACGATATCAGCAACTTTGATCAATTGAGCGTTGATGTCTTCCAACAATTGAGCGAATTGTTTGATTTTTGGAGACAATTCGTTGAATTGTGCTTCAAAGCTATCAAATGCAGATCCATCCCAGTTTGCGTCGATGACTTGTTGTTCATGAGTCAAAGTAGTAAGGATTTGATCGATTTCTTGAGAACCTTGTGCATAACGTTGTGCTGAAGCACGTAGGTCTTCTGGAGTTAATTTAATTTGAGCCATATTTTTCTCCTTTTGGGCTGATACCCTTATATTTTTTTCATAAACAATACATTTTAGTACGAATTAGTAAAATGCCAGATAACTGTATATTTTACCTTTTTCTCCCTGTTTGTATTATTTACTTAAAAATATCTTAATGAAATATTGCCAGAATGTCAAGTTTAGAGGGCTAACTGATAAAACATTGTAACTTTGTTACAATTGTGTAACATTTTGTCATAAATATGTAATATATTTTCTGAATTCCTTGCCCCAGTAGTCTCCAACTAGTATTATTTCTGAGAAGAAAAGAAGACACTCTGTCCTTTTATATTAACTCAACACATAGATAAAAATTGTTGATTTTAGGTGTTTTTAAAAGCAAATTTTGAAGATTTTTGTATATTTTTTCATTTTTAAAACTTTTATGGTATAATGAAACCTGTTCAAAACTTGTTTCATACAAGATCGAACACCATTAACCTATAAGGAGTATATATGAAAAAATTTCTACTTGCCTCTGTCTGTCTACTAGCTCTTACCGCTTGTAGCCAAGGCCAACAAGGCAAAGGAACTACTGCCGCTTCTTCCAAGCAAGAAGCCACTCAAACCAAAAAGGAGCAAGTCCAAACCAAGACCTTTGTTAGCGACCTCGGTGATCACTACCAAAACAAAATTCAAATTGGCTACAAGAATGATGAGATTGTTTCCATGACCATCATGGGAGTTGCACCAATACCGGAAGATATGCAAAAATCAGATGTCGCTGAATTGAAGGAAGTCTATCAAGAAGAAGCTGATAAAGCAAATTCCAAACACGGTGTTAACGGACAAGCTGGAATCAACACAAGCATCAAAATCGCTGATGATAAACAGACCTATACAAACGTTATGCATGTTGATTTTACTCAAATGAAAAAGGAAGATTTTGTGAAATTACTGGCTGATCAAGGGGAAGAAACCAACACTACCATGTTGAAATACCTCAAAGGCAAACCTCAAGATCTCTTTACCTATTTCAAAGATCAAGGTCTCAAAGAAGAAAAATAAAAAGAGCTTCCTGAGTTTCATCACCACACTGGTGAGAGCTCAGAAAGCTTTTTCTTATTTGTTCAAGATTGAAAGGGTTTCAAGGAGATTGTCCGCATGAACTTCGATGGTATCTCCTGTCGCTTTGATTTTCACTTCTACGATGCCTTCAGCTGCTTTTTTACCAACTGTTACGCGGATTGGAAGCCCAATCAAATCACTATCGCTGAATTTGACACCAGCGCGTTCATTTCGGTCATCCACCAAGACTTCGTAGCCTTTATTCACCAAGGCTTCTTCGATCCGATCGGTCAAAGCAAGGCTTGCTTCATCTTTGACATTGACTGGAATCAAATGCACATCAAATGGCGCCAATTCTTTAGGGAAGTTAATTCCCCAAGCGTAACGGTACTCCCCTTTTGGAGTCTTATTGACAAAGAGGCGAGCATGTTGCTCCATAACGGCTGAAAGAAGACGGCTGACACCGATTCCGTAGCAGCCCATGATGATTGGAACTGCACGACCGTTTTCGTCCAAGACATCTGCTCCCATGCTAGCGGAGTAGCGTGTGCCGAGTTTGAAAATGTGACCGATTTCGATCCCACGTGCAAAGTTCAAGACCCCTTTCCCATCTGGTGAGATTTCGCCTTCACGAACTTCACGGATATCGACGTATTCTGCAGTAAAGTCACGTCCTGGGTTGACACCAGTCAAGTGGTAGCCTGTTTCATTGGCACCGACTACTGCATTGCGGCTGTCTTGGACCTTGCGGTCTGCGATAATCTTAACATTTTCAGGAAGATCAACTGGACCGAGAGAGCCAAAATCAGCTCCTAATAATTCTTTCACTTCCACTTCGGTTGCAGGTTCAAAGAAGTCTGCGCCGAGGTGGTTTTTCAACTTCACTTCATTGAGCTGATCATTACCTACGAGAAGGGCAACAACAGGCTCACCATCTGCGATGTAAACCAAAGTCTTGATAGTAGCTTCTTCTGGAACATCCAAGAAGGCTGCCACTTCATCAATGGATTTGACACCTGGTGTTTCCACGCGTTTGACTTCTTCTTCTGCTACAACACGGTTACTTGGCTTGTATTCATTAGTAGCCATTTCCAAGTTCGCAGCATAGGTTGATTCACTTGAATAGGCAATGGTATCTTCACCAGAGACCATCCATTTGAGCAATTCTGCTTTGATTTCTTCTTGGACTTCTGCTGGAATCTCATCAAAGGAAGCCACCGATTTGTCTAAAACAACCCAACGATCCAAGTCTGTACGAGCAGGTGTAACAGCCATAAACTCTTGGCTATCTTTTCCGCCCATGGCACCACCATCACCGATGATGGCTTTGTAGTCGATGCCACTGCGGGTGAAGATCCGCTCATAAGCTGCCTTGTACTCATCATAAGTAACGTCCAAGCTATCATAGTTGGCATGGAAACTGTAACCATCTTTCATGATGAACTCACGGGTCCGAAGAAGTCCATTCCGTGGGCGTTTTTCATCGCGGTATTTTGGTTGAATTTGGTAGAGATTCAACGGCAATTGTTTGTAAGATTTTACTGAGTCGCGCACAATAGCGGTAAAGGTTTCTTCGTGAGTTGGACCTAAGATAAAGTCAGAGCCTTCACGGTTTTTCAACTTATAGAGGTCTTCCCCGTAAGTTTCGTAACGACCAGATTCACGCCAGAGATCCGCACTCAAAAGGGCAGGAGCTAGCATTTCTACTGCTCCAATTTTTTCAAATTCTTGGCGCATGATGCCTTTTGCTTTTTCAATCACGCGATTTGCTAAGGGCAGATAAGAATAGACCCCCGCTGATACTTGGCGAACATAACCTGCACGCAACATCAAAGCATGGCTAATGACTTGGGCATCGCTTGGCATTTCGCGAAGCGTTGGAATCAACATTTTACTTTGTTTCATGGACAACATCCTTTTCTATTTCAAAAATAATTTCATAATATCATTCCAGGTGACAGCAATCATTAAAATAACCATTACAGCTACACCTGCAAGCGTCATATAGGTTTCTACTTCTTGTTTCAGTGGCTTTCTCCGGACTACTTCAATCAAATTGATCAAGATTTTCCCACCATCCAAAGCCGGAATCGGGATTAGATTGAAGATCCCAATATTAATAGAGAGCATGGCCATAAGAGACAAGACTGCCGGAATTCCTAATTGAGCAGCTTGTGAGCTGGCATTGTAGATAGCAACCGGACCACCCAGTTTATTGAGACTAAAGTGGAAAATGATATCTTTCAAAGCTCCTAAAATCCGTGTCGCTGTATTCCAGGTATCTGTAAAACCAGACAAGAGTTTATCCACAAATCCTGTCTTGAGGCCGTTTGTTACACCCAGATAGTAACGATTCCCTGACTTGGTTGGCTTTACTTTGACTTCTTTTTCTTGGCCGTCTGTTTTGACTTTCAGGGTCAATTCAGGGGCCGTCTTGCTGTCCTTAGTTGCTTTCTCAACAGCATCTGTCAGCTCATCCCAGTTGCTAACGGTATCGTTGTTGACTTGAAGGATCTGAACATTGCTTTTGACACCGACCTTAGCCAGCGCCCCATCAGGTGCCACCTGAACATTGTTGCTGTAGTAGTCAATCGCACCACCACGCATAAAAGCTAGAAGTGAGTAAACGACAATACTGAGGATAAAGTTGTTCATAGGACCCGCAAAGTTGGTGATCAACCGTCCCCAAATGCTGGCATTCTGATACTGAACATCTCTCGGCGCAATCCGCACTTCCGTCCCATCTTCCTCAACGATGGTCGCATCATGATCAACACTATAAGTCTTGGTCTCATCGAGAACCAAACCCGTAATTTCCAGTTTGTCTTCAAAGTCAAACTGGGTAACATTCATGGGAAGGGCTGTCTGATCCAGATTCTTTCCTGAAAGATTGATCCGGACGACCTTGCCAGCCTCATTTAGCGTCAAGCTAACAGGCGTTCCGGTTTTAATCTCAGTTGTATCCTCACCCCAGCCAGCCATACGAACATAGCCACCTAAAGGTAGAATGCGAATCGTATAGGCTGTTCCATCTTGACCAATATGGGCAAAGATCTTGGGACCCATCCCGATCGAGAATTCTCGCACCAGGATGCCCGATTTTTTTGCAAAATAGAAATGACCAAACTCGTGAACGAGAACGATCACTCCAAAAATAACTATAAAGGCAATAAACTGCATCGTTCTATACGTGGTTTCCTTTCTATCTCTTCTGTCTTAGAACAAGCCCAAGAAATGCATCAAGGGAAAGACAAAGATCAAACTATCAAAGCGGTCTAGAACACCACCATGTCCTGGAATAAATTTCCCAGAATCTTTCACACCGAAGTGGCGTTTAATCGCACTCTCTACCAGATCTCCAAACTGACCTGCGATACTAAAGAGGATGGTAAAGAAGATCATAGCAAGAAAACCATGTCCACCCGCCACAGAACGATCCACGATCATATAGATCACAGTTACCGCAACTGCAGACAAGATTCCCCCAAGACTGCCTTCAATCGTTTTATTAGGAGAAACCGCAGGCATGAGCTTGCGTTTCCCAAACCGACTTCCTACTAGATAAGCACCTGAATCTGTAGCCCAAACAATAAAGAGGGCCAATAAGACCTTGTCAATACCAGCAATTCGCGCATCTACTAAGGAATGGAAACCAAGTCCAACATAAAAGCTAGACGCAATGGGATAGACCACATCTTCATAATTGTAATTCTGAGCAAGAACAGTTGTTCCCATGAGAATCAAGACAACCAAACCATAAGCAATCATATTGCCATCTGCTGGAAGGTAAGGGAGGTAGTCCTCGATCGGCAAAGTCAGGACAAAGGCCGCTAACATGGCTAGCGCTCCTTCAAAGGTCGCTGTCTCAAGCCCCTTCATTTTGAGCAATTCATGAACCCCTAGCATGGCGATCAAGCCAATCACAATCTGAAAGAACACCCCTCCAACCATTACTGTTGGAATGAAAAAGAGCAGGGCAATTCCTCCAAAAATCACACGTTTTTGTAAATCTTTCGTCATCATCTTCTCCTAAACACCGCCAAATCTCCGGTGGCGATGGCTATATTCTACTACAGCACTTCGTAGTGCTTCCTCTCCAAAATCTGGCCACATCACATCTGTGAAATACAACTCACTATAAGCAGCCTGCCAAGGAAGGAAATTACTCAAACGGATCTCTCCGCTGGTACGAATAATCAAATCCGGATCCCTTAGGACGCGTGGCAAACTCTCGGTATAGAGAGAATCTGCGATCATCTCTTCTGTGATATCTTCTGGGCTGAACTTCGCATCCAAGACTTCTTGGGCGATCTGCTTCACAGCCTGAGTGATCTCAGCACGTCCACCATAATTGAGTGCGAAATTCAGGATCAAACCTGTATTGAGATGGGTCATCGCTTCTGCTCTTTCCAAAGCCTCCAGCGTTTCTTTTGGTAATTTCTTGGTATCACCGATCATTTGAATCTTGACATTGTTGCGATGCAATTCGGGGACGAAACGATCATAAAACTCGACCGGCAAGTGCATGATGAACTTGACTTCATCTTCAGGGCGTGTCCAGTTTTCCGTAGAAAAGGCATAGACAGTCAAGACCTGAACCCCCATATTTTTTGCTGCAATCGTCACTTCCTGGAGAGCTTCCATCCCTGCCTTATGACCGAAGACGCGCGGTTGCATCCGCTTTTTCGCCCAGCGACCATTGCCATCCATAATGATCCCAATGTGTTTCGGGACTTCTAAAGGTATCTCGATTTTTTCTTTTTTCTTAAAACGAAACATGTTTTTCTACCTATTTCAATATTTATCGCTTCATTATACCATAAATCCCCATAAAATAGGGACTCTGGCCTCTTTTTTGAACCAGCAGGACTTTCCTTCATCACATCGTCCTATTTGCCCACCAAAAAAGAGGCCCTTGCCTCTTCTTTGATGATTATTCTTCGATGGCTGAATCGGCATCTGAGCTAGCACCTTCTGTAGCAGTAGCTGAGATTCCTTCTGATACAGGAAGAACTGTTTTGATCGCTCCCAATTCAAAGGTCAGGTAGACACCATCAACATCCAAGACAACGGTCTTGCGGTCTGTGTCGACTTCATCGATGGTTCCGTACAAGCCACCAATCGTGATGACTTCATTTCCTTTTTGAAGTTTATTCAAACTTTCCATCCGTTTTTGGTACTGTTTCTTTTGGCTACGGCTCATGAAGTACATCAAACCGACCATAAGAACGAGCATAATTAGCAAACTTCCGCCTTGCATATGTTTCTCCTTTAATTTTCATATATGCTATACTATATCAAATTTCGCCCGTCTTTTCAAGTTTTCCCATCCTCTTCAAGCAAAATCAGACTTCAGTCTCAGAGAGGAGGCAAGTTTTGATGAAAAAGAAAAAAACCACGAAAAGTGGGCTACTGACTAGTCAATCGTAATGCCATACTTTTCATGATTCTCATCATACCAATCAATCAAGGCCAAAGCCGTTTGATAGGTAATATTTTTGATTTTACTCGTTCCCTTCGTCAAAGTCGCCAAGCTCATTTTGCTGATGTTTGTTTCAGTTGCGACACGATAGCTCGTCAAGCGACCGTCAACCATCAGTTGAACAACGGCTTCCACTTTTCTGTATTCGGGAGTTGAGTAGATATCAATTGTATTGCTCATCTTACTTCCATTCCTCAAATTTTATTCTTGTATAGATTATATACTTATTTTCTTTATTTATTAATAATTTTGCTCAAATTGGATTAATTTCACTAATTATTGATGTTTTTTTAGCTCAAATAGGAGGATTTTGGCCTTATACGGCGAATAATTTCCCCCAGGTGGGAAGAAAAAATAAAGACTGCTATATGATAGCAGTCTCTATTTTCACAAACTAATTCGCCTTAATCTGCTTGTTTATCAGCGTTTTCTTCCTTCTTTGTGTCTTTTTCTCTGATCACAAGGACACCATCTTCCATGTCTGCTTCGAGATGTTTGGCATCCAAGTTATCCAAGTGGAAGTCTGTGACTTTGTCACGGATTTGTTGTTCAACTACCCGACGGAGTGGACGAACACCCATCACTTCATCATAACCTTCTTCAGTCATGTATTCTTTAGCTGCATCGCTCACTGCCAAGTCGATTTCTTTCTTAGAAAGGGTCTTATTGACATCTACCAACATCAAATCAACAATCTTAGAAAGATCTTCCTTGCTCAAGTGTGAGAATTCAATGACAGCGTTGAAACGGTTCAAGAATTCTGGACGGAAGTAAGGTTTCAAACGATCCATAAGTTCTGGTTTATCCGCATCTTCTGTCAAGTTAGCTTCATAGCCAAAACCTGCGTTTGAAGTGGCGATAATCACAGTGTTCTTGAAGTTGACAGTGTTCCCTTGACCATCAGTCAAACGACCATCATCCAAAACTTGGAGGAGAAGGGTGATCACTTGAGGATCTGCCTTTTCAATTTCGTCGAGAAGGACGATTGAGTATGGGTTACGGCGAACACGTTCTGTCAAAGTATTGCTATTGTCATCATAACCAACATAACCAGCTGTTGTACCAATCAATTTAGAAACGGCTGTGCGGTCGCTGTATTCTGACATGTCCAAACGGATAATGGCATCTTTGGTTCCGAACATATCAAGAGCCAATTGTTTAGCCAACTCAGTTTTACCAACACCAGTAGGTCCTACAAAGAGGAAGCTACCAATTGGACGGTTACCTTCGTCAAATCCTGCACGGTTACGACGGATGGCACGTGCCACTGCTTCAACGGCTTTATCTTGACCGATAACCTTAGTTTGCAAACGGTGACCCATATCTTTCAAACGTTCGATATCAGTTGCACCCATTTGTGACACTGGAATACCAGTCATACGTTCTACAGATTCAGCCACATCGTTAACAGTTGCAGTGACTTTAAGGTCTGCTGTATGGTTAGCAATTTTCTTTTCAAGTTCTTCAATACGAACCTTAGCGTTTAGAGCTGCTTCGTAGTCTTCTTTGGCAGCTGCAGCTTCTTGTTTAGCTTTTTCTTCTTCGATTTCATGTTCAACAGCATTCACATCAGTCACTGGGTGTTGAGCAGCCAAGTGAGCCGCTGTTACATCGACAAGGTCGATAGCCTTATCTGGCAAGCTACGTTGTGGAATGTATTGGACAGAGAAATCTACTGCTGCTTTCAAGACATCATCTGGCAAGATAACATTGTGGTGTTTTTCATAAAGATCACGGATACCTTGGAGAATCTTGAAGGTATCTTCAGCAGAAGGAGCATTAACCTTAACTTCGTTGAAACGACGAGCAAGAGCAGCGTTCTTCAAGATAGTGTTACGGTATTCATCCTGAGTTGTTGCACCAATCACTGTCAATTCACCACGTGAAAGAGCAGGTTTCAAGATATCAGCAAGACCTTTAGACCCTTGGCCATCGCCAGTGCTTCCGGCACCAAGAATTTGGTGGATTTCATCGAAGAAGAGGATAATATTTCCAGCTTCTTTGACTTCATTTACCAAGTTTTGAATGTTTTCTTCAAAGCTACCACGGTATTGCGTACCAGCTTCAAGTCCAGAAATATCAATTGAGATGATTTCTTTGTTCTTGATAGCAGCTGGGACATCACCATTAACGATAGCTTGAGCCAAACCTTCAACTACAGCTGTTTTACCAACACCAGCGTCCCCGACAAGGACTGGGTTATTCTTGGTACGACGAGCCAAGATTTCGCAAGCTTCTTGGATTTCTTTGTTACGTCCGATAACAGGATCCAATTTACCTTCGCGAGCTTCTTCAGTCAAGTTACGACCAAGTTTAGCAAGAATACCATCTTGTTTAGGTCCTTTACCTTGATGTTGAGTTGGGTTCACTGCTTCACCTTCATTACCAGGCAATTGACCTGTTTGACGGTAGATAGCAAATTCTTCAGGTGTCACTTCACGACCGTTAATCATGTAGCGACGGTTTTCTGAACGGTAACCACCCATGTTCCCCATCAATTGATTGAAAAGATCGTCCATATTGTTAAAGTTGTTGTTCATATAATTACCTCGTTTTGTGTTTTCTTGTGAAATTTTTTAAATGTTATTTTTTATGTTAATGTGTAAGTTTTGACTTTTACTGACCAAAACCCTAAAAATTTTTAGTAGCTTCAACTACTCTTCTAATAATTTCAGGTTTTGCTCTTGGTAGGAGACTGAGAACTTTCTCAGTCTTAAACAAATTGTCATTTAGCATAAGAGCCACCTTCTTTCTGTGAATCTCTCAATATAGCTAACTTCCAAGCCCCTTTCGAAACTATAAATAGTTCTTTCAGAAAGAAACTTGAATATCAAGGAATCTCTTTTCCTTATAGTTTTATCATATACCTTTCATTTGATCAGGTCAAGAATTTAGTTTTGACTTTCACTGACCTTTCAGATGAAAATTTTTGCAGA
>ERZ779896.1282-NODE-1282-length-22293-cov-3.323500_pt1 | contig 22293 bp, 22 predicted proteins | sample MGYA00511067_ERZ779896 | MGnify/ENA primary metagenome ERZ779896 (study PRJEB29588, sample SAMEA2161597) | human gut metagenome | biome: human gut; feature: human-associated habitat; material: faeces | place: Denmark | collected 2008/2010 ... | reverse complement strand
CCCCCATAAGTGAAAGCCGATCAGTCAGCCTGACGGTGATGGAGCGTCATCTCATCGACCAGATAACCCGCTCCGCCCAGTTTGTCGATCAGGAACAGCACGTACCGGATATCCACCATGATGTTGCGGCAGATGGAAGGATCGTAGTTCAGGTCGCTCATCGTGCCTTCCCACAAGCGGTCGAAGTTCAGACCGATCAGTTCCCCGTCGGCATTGATCACCGGCGAACCCGAGTTTCCTCCCGAAGTGTGGTTGGTTGCGATGAAGCATACCGGCATCTGTCCGTTTTCACCGTAAGGCCCGTAGTCCTTCTTGCGGTAGAGATCGATCAGTTTTTCGGGCAGGTCGAATTCCCGGTCGCCCGGGACGTATTTTTCGATCACCCCGTCGAGGAACGTCTGCGGCAGGTAGGCCAGCCCGTCGCGGGCCTGCATTCCCCGCACCTGACCATACGAAGCGCGAAGGGTCATGTTCGCATCCGGGAAAAACGCCCGGTCGGGGAAAGCCTCCATCTGGGCCTTCATGTAGTCCTTCATCAGAAGGTCGATGCGCCCGGACACCTCGCTGTAACGCGGAGCGACCATCCGGTTGTAGTTTTCCACCACCGAGCGGAAGAAGACGTAGGTCGGGTCATTCCGGGTCAGCAGGTCGAAAGCGGTCGTGTCTTTTGCAGCGAAGATCCCCTCGATGCCATCGCGGGAGAGGAGCGGCGAAGCGTACAGGCTGTCGGCCAGTGCCTCCATGTCGCCGTGGAAGCCTTCGAGGGTTGCATCGACTTCCTGCGGCAGGAAACCCGAAGGCATCTTGTCGCAGTAAAATTCGGTCAGGGGAATGAACACCTTGCGGTCGATCGTTATCCGGCGGGGATCCACACGTTCGAGGGCCTGTTGGCGCAACGCCTCGGTACGGGCCGAATCGGCCTGCTGTTTTCCGAGCAGCGAACGGTAACGCCCCAGAAGCCCCATCAAGGCGCAGGCATCGCTCAGGTAGTTGTATTCCGAAGTCGCGTCGTAGGCCATGCCGTAGGGCAGGAGTTCCTTGTAGGCGGCGTACAGGTCGGGGAGCAGGTGGCCGTAGGCTTGCTGCATCGCCGGGTATTTGGCCAGGGTGTCGGCAAAGGCCGCCTCGTAGGCCGTTTTCTTATCGACAGCCCGGGTGCGTTCCAGTCCCAGCGACTCGCCCTGCCACTTTTTCCAGGCATTGGCAACCGAGACGTAGCGGTTGGCGTAGAGCAGTTTGATGGTGTCGTTGGCTTCCATCTCTTTCTGCCAGGCATTCAAGGCAATGTCGCGCAGCCCCACCTTTATCGGGTTGCGTACGATGGTCTGTTCGAGGGCGATGCCGGGCAGGTATTCGTCCGTGCGGCCCGGAAATCCGAAGACCAGGGTGAAGTCCCCTTCGGAAAACCCGTCGAGGGAGATCGGCAGGTAGTGGTCCGGACGGTAGGGAACGTTGTCGGGCGAAGGATCGGCCGGGTGGTTGTCGCGGTCGGCGTAGATGCGGAATACCGAAAAATCGCCCGTGTGGCGCGGCCACACCCAGTTGTCGGTTTCGGCGCCGAACTTACCCACCGAAGCCGGCGGGCAACCTACAAGACGGACGTCGTTGAAGGTCTCGCGCACGAAGAGGAAGTAGCGGTTGTCCTTGAAGAAGGATTTGACTTCCACGTTTTGCCAAGGCTCGATGTCGGCCTCCTTTCGGATCCGCTCGAGGTTTTCGCGGATCTTCTCCTGGCGTTTCTCTGCGCTCATCGAAGGCTTGACACCCCGCAGGGCTTGGTCGGTTACCTCTTCGATGCGCTTGATAAAGGTAACGGAAAGCGATGGGTTGATCCGTTCCTCGGAGCGGTTGCGGGCGTAGAACCCGTTTTCCAGGATGTTATCCTCCAGGGTAGAGTGCGCGGCGATCTGCGAATAGCCGCAGTGGTGGTTGGTCAGCAGCAGGCCTTCGGGCGAGACCACCTCGCCGGTGCAGCCTCCTCCGAAGAGCACCACGGCATCCTTGATGCTGCTGTGGTTCACGCTGTAGATGTCCTCGGCCGTGATGCGCATCCCCAGGGACTGCATCTGCGACTCGTTGAGCTTTTTCAGGAACAGGGGGATCCACATCCCTTCCGCACCACGGGCGGGCAGGCAGGACAGCAGGACGGCCAGAGCGACCATCGGAAAGCACTTGCGTAACATGGGCAGTTCGTGTTTTTTTGTTCTTCGATGGGCAAAGGTAATTTTTTGACCGCTAATTAAAAATATATCGGGGCAAAATACGTAATTTCGCAACCTGTTCAATAAAAATACCTATCGGAAGAAATGGCCGAAGAAAACGACAAGAAAGAGGCTGCAGGCACGGAAAATGCCGCACCGTTGAATTTTCTGGAAACGATCATCGAACAAGACATCGCCGCCGGCAAAAACGGCTCGCACGTACGCACCCGTTTCCCGCCGGAACCCAACGGATACCTGCACATCGGACATGCCAAGAGCATTTGTCTGAATTTCGGTCTGGGGCAGCGGTTCGGCTCGCCGGTCAACCTGCGTTTCGACGATACCAACCCGGCCAAGGAAGACCAGGAATACGTCGATTCCATCAAACGCGACGTGGAGTGGCTCGGTTTCCGCTGGGACGGACCGGAGCGTTACACCTCCGACTATTTCGACCAGCTGTACGAGTGGGCGGTGGAAATGATCAAGCAAGGCAAGGCTTACGTGGACAAACAGACCAGCGAGCAGATAGCCGCCCAGAAGGGGGAACCGACCGTGCCGGGACAGGCAAGTCCCTACCGCGACACTCCGGTGGAGGAAAACCTGCTCGAATTTGAAAAGATGCGCCGGGGCGACTACGCCGACGGAGAGGCCGTCCTGCGTGCCAAGATCGACATGGCTTCGCCCAACATGCACATGCGCGATCCGATCATGTTCCGCATCATCCACCGCGACCATCACCGCACGGGAAACAAATGGTGCATCTACCCGATGTACGACTATGCACACGGGCAGTCCGACTATATCGAAGGGATTACGCACTCGATCTGCACCCTGGAGTTCGAAGTGCATCGTCCGCTCTACGAATGGTTCCTCGACCAGGTGTACACCCCGGGCGACATCCGCCCCCGTCAGTACGAGTTTGCCCGTCTGAACCTCTCGTACACCGTGATGAGCAAGCGCAAACTGCTGGAGCTGGTTACCGGCGGTTACGTCAAGGGATGGGACGACCCGCGCATGCCCACCGTATCGGCATTGCGCCGTCGGGGATACACCCCGGAGTCCATCCGCCGTTTTTGCGAGACGATCGGCGTGGCGCGCCGCGAGAACGTGATCGACGTGGCGCTGCTCGAATTTTCGATCCGCGAACACCTCAACCGTATCGCTCCGCGCGTAATGGCGGTGCTCGATCCGGTCAAACTCGTGATCGACAATTATCCCGAAGGAAAGACCGAAATGATCCGTACCGAGAACAATCCGGAAGATCCCGAGGCCGGTTTCCGGGAGGTGCCCTTCTCGCGCGAACTGTACATTGAGCGGGAGGATTTCATGGAGGAAGCCCCGAAGAAATTTTTCCGCCTGCGTCTGGGCGGGGAAGTGCGCCTGAAGAGCGCCTACATCGTCCGGGCCGAAAGCGTAGTCAAGGATGTTGAGGGACGTATCGTCGAGATCCATTGCACGTACGATCCGGACAGCCTTTCGGGCAGCGGCTCGGAGGCCTCGATGCGCAAGGTGAAGGGAACGCTCCACTGGGTGTCGGTACCTACCGCGCTGGAAGCAGAAGTGCGCCTGTACGACCGCCTGTTCAACGACGAGATGCCCGACGGCCATCGCGACCACGACTTCAAGGAATACCTCAATCCCGACTCGTTGAAGGTGCTCACCGGCTGCAAGCTGGAGCCCTCCGTAGCGCGTTTCACGGTCGGCGACCGGATGCAGTTCCACCGTTTGGGCTATTTCTGCGTGGACCCCGATTCCACCCCCGAACACATGGTGTTCAACCGCACGGTAGGCTTGAAGGATTCCTGGGCCAAGGAGGTAAAGAAGCAATCCTGACGATTTTTTCGTAATATCTGATAGGCTCTCGCAGCCCGATCCCCTTGACGGACGTTTTTCGCCAAGGGGATTTTTTTTGCCCAGGAACTTGCCGGGCAGGGCATTGGGCGGACTTGCTGCCGAACAGGTGGCGATACGGTCGGGGAAACGTGGAAAGAAGGAGGGTTACCGGGCCGAACGTTCCAGGTAGGCGGCCAGCGGACGGGGAAAAGCAAAGTGGGCAAGATCCTCCTTCGTAGCCGGGGCGTATCCCTCGAGGGAAAACCCGGGAGTGGGAATGCTCACGCGGTAAAAACGGATGTGCAGCACCCGGTGCGAGAGCAGGTGTTTTACCGGCGGGAGCGTTTCGAGGACTTTTGCCGTGGCAGCGGAGCGGATCAGCGCTTTGTAGCGCACGTCGGAGAGCATTTGCTCGGCCGGGAGGTCGTCCGGGGTCTCGATCCGGGGAAATTCGTACAGACCCCGCCAGATGTCGTCCTCCGTACGGCGGCGCACCCAGGTACCCTCGGGGGAAACGATGTGGAAGTAATGCAGGTAGCGGGGCGAGGGTTCGCTGCGTTTGCTTTTGGCCGGGCGCAGGGCGACGGTGCCCGCCGCCTGCGCCCGGCAGTGTGGCCGCAGAGGGCACCGGGGGCACTCGGGCAGGGAAGGGGTGCATTGCAGCGCCCCGAAATCCATGATGGCCTGGTTGTAATCCCCGGGACGATCCTGGTCGAGTTGTTCGTTCGCCAGGCGGGTGAACAGTTTTTTTCCGGCCGTAGTGTCGATGGGGGTATCGAGGTCGAAGTATCGGGACAGCACGCGGTACACGTTGCCATCGAGTACGGCATACGGCATCCGGTAGGCGATGGAGCAGATGGCGGCTACGGTGTAGTCGCCGATCCCGGGCAGGGAACGCACTTGGTGGTACGAGCGAGGGAATTGCCCGTCAAATTGCTCTGCGAGCAGCTGCGCCGCGCGGTGAAGGTTTCTCGCCCGGCTGTAATACCCCAAGCCCTGCCATTGTTTCAGCACCTGGTCTTCCGAGGCGGCGGCCAGGGAGGCAATGTCCGGGAAACGCTCGACGAAACGCAGGTAATAGTCCGTTCCTTGCGCGATGCGCGTTTGCTGGAGGATGATCTCGGACACCCAGATGTGGTAAGGGTCGCGCGTCTCCCGCCAGGGAAGTCGCCGTCCGTGTCGGGCGTACCAGTCGAGCAGTGTCTCTCGCAAGGGTAGGGGGCGCATTCGTCAGAGTTTCCCGTATTTCTTTTTGAACAGTTCGGTGTTTTGGTTGCCCCAGTCGATCATGGCGTCAATGATCGGCAGCAGGCTTTGCCCCAATGGCGTGATGGCGTACTCGGAGCGGGGTGGGAGTTCGGGATAGATGGTCTTGCTGACAAGTCCGTCTTTGACCAGTTCCTTGAGTTGCATGTCCAGTACACGAGGCGTAGCTTCCGGGAATATCTTGTGCAGTTCGCTGGGGCGCAACGCACCGTGGCGGAGTTCGTCCAGGATACAGGATTTCCATTTGGAGCCGATCAGACTCATGGTCAGTCGCAGGGGGCATCCCAGATCGACCGGGATCTTCCGTTCGTACATGTGGTTATTCTCCTTTATTTATATAGAGCCTTGAGGCAAAAATACGCAAAGACGAGCGCAACGGCAAAGCGGGATCGAGGTTTTCGGACTTGGCTTTGGCCGAGTGCGCCTGCTGTTTTGTCCAAAAATACGAACCGACGACGGGATCCCAAATAGGGAAAGAAATTTTCAGTATAGGAATAATTTTTCGGTACTTGCAAAAATGACGTCCGGGCTATGATCTTTGTACTCATCAATGAGAAACCAAAAAAAAGAAGGTCATGAGAGCCAGTATGGAAGAATACAAGGCGGTAGAAGAAGCCGCCATGAAATTTGTAAAAAGCGTGGCGGAGGGAGACAGCCGCTATGCCAAAGAACTGTTCATCGATCAGGCAGTCCTGTTCGGCTATCTGGACGGGCAACTGGAACACGGCAGCATCGAGCAGTTTTACAAGAATGTAGATAGAGTCGGAGCGGACGCCGGTTTCCGGGCGCGTGTCGATGTGGTGGCTGTGGAGGAAACCCTGGCTGTGGTACGGGTGCTGGAGGAAAACTGGGGCGGTCGGATCGACTTTACCGATTACCTGCTGTTGCTGAAGATGGACGGCCAGTGGCGATGCGTGGCCAAGGCTTACAACCAAAATTCCGATACGATCCAAAAACAAAAATAAAACAAGAAGTTCGAGCTATGAACATCGTAGTGATCACAGGAAGCCCGCGCAAGCAGGGCAACAGTTTTGCCATGACCAAGGCCTTTATCGACAAGGCCGAGACCTGTGGCCACACTGTTCGGCGTTTTGATGCCGCATTCATGCACATAGGGGGATGCCATGCCTGTCAGACTTGTTTCAAGACGGGAAAGGCCTGTTCCTTTGACGATGATTTTAACCTCATTGCGCCCGCTATTCAGGAAGCGGATGCTGTGGTGTATACCCTGCCGGTGTATTGGTACTCCATTCCGGCACAGATAAAGGGGGTGATAGACCGCATCTATTCGTTCTGCGTGGCCGGCAAGGATATTTCGGGCAAGAAATTCGGCCTGATCGCTTGTTGCGAAGAAAATGATCCGAGCGTGCTGGACGGGGTGCGCATACCTCTGGAACGGTCGGCAGCCCTTTTGAAATGGGATCTGGTCGGGGAGGTTTTGATCCCCGGTGTGTTGAACGAAGGCGAGATCGACAAGACGGACGGTTGCCGTCAAGCGGAAGAACTGGCCTTGAAATTGACAAACGCATGAAAACCTTGTTGATAAACGGTAGCCCGAACGAACACGGGTGTACCTACACGGCTTTGCACGAAGTGGAAACCGTCTTGCGCAAGCATGGCATCGAGACCGAGTGGGTGTATTTGGGCAAAAAGCCTCTGGCGGGGTGTATTGCTTGCAGGAAGTGTTTGGAGACGGGGCATTGTTTCCGGGACGATGTCGTCAGGGAGATACAAGCTCGTCTCGACGAATTCGATGCGATGGTGATCGGTTCGCCGGTTTATTACAGCGGGCCGACCGGGCAATTGATCTCGTTTCTCAACCGATTGTTCTTTGCCACCGAGCATCGCATGGCCGGGAAACTGGGAGCCTCGGTCGTATCCTGTCGCCGGGGAGGAGCCTCGGCTACCTTTGAACAGCTCAACCAGTATTTCACCATTGCGAACATGCCGATCGTGGCTTCTCAGTATTGGAATTCCGTGCATGGCTTCACGCCCGACGATGTGCGAAAAGACCTGGAGGGGTTGCAAACGATGCGAACCTTGGGTGAAAACATGGCTTGGTTGTTGAAGTGCATCGAAATGGGACGGACGCATGGCCTCGACCGCCCGCAGTACGAGCCCCGCCTGCGGACTCATTTTATCCAGCAGAAGTAAGTTTCCCCGTTCCTTCGCCCCCCCCTTTTTTTCCTTTTTCGGGGAGGGGGACGAAAAAAGCCTTTCAGAAACATCTGAAAGGCTTTTTTTTCGTCAGCATTGGAGCGGAAGACGAGGATCGAACTCGCGACAATCAGCTTGGAAGGCTGATGCTCTACCAACTGAGCTACTTCCGCAAGAGGAACGTGGGCGAAGATGGATTCGAACCACCGAAGTCGTAAGACAACAGATTTACAGTCTGCCCCATTTGGCCACTCTGGTATTCGCCCGTATACAAAGAACTGCTTTGCGGTTGCAAATATACGCCATTATTTTAATTGCGCAAGTCCTCCCCCCGCATTTTTTCTCAAAATTCTTTCCGGGAAAAAGCCGGCGTATTTTTCCGCCTCCGATGGAGAAAATGTCGTACGAAAACGATATATTTGGCAGATGCAAATCTGCAAAATCGATAACCAAAAAATAAAACACTATGAGTAAAGACGTACGTTCCCTCGAGCCCAAAGCGATATGGAACTATTTCGAGGATCTCAATGCCGTGCCTCGCGGCTCGAAGAAGGAAGCCAAAGCCGTAGAATTTTTCAAGGAATTCGGAAAAAAACACAAGATAGATACCACCGTCGATGAGATGGGCAACGTCGTTTTCCGCAAACCGGCCACCCCGGGCAAGGAAAATTCGCCCATCGTCATCCTCCAGGGACACATGGACATGGTACACCAGAAGAATGCCGACACGCAGTTCGACTTCGATACCGAAGGCATCCGCAGCGTAGTGGACGGCGAGTGGGTACGTGCCGAAGGAACGACCTTGGGAGCCGACAACGGTATCGGAGTATCCACTGCATTGGCCATCCTCACGGCCGACGACGTGGAACACCCCGCCTTGGAAGTCCTGATCACGGTGGATGAGGAAACGGGCATGACCGGCGCGCACAAGCTCGATCCCAAGATGCTCAAAGGCCGCATCCTGCTCAACCTCGATACGGAAGACGAAAACGAACTGTGCATCGGCTGCGCCGGCGGTATCGACACCCTCGGGGTATTGAAGTACAAGGAGGAAAAGACCCCTGCCGGCATGTTGGGTTTCCGCGTGCAGGTAAAGGGACTCAAGGGCGGACACTCGGGAATGGACATCATCCTGGGACGCGCCAACGCCAACAAGGTGCTCAACCGGATGTTGTGGGGCGCCGGTGCCAAGTACGGGTTGCGTCTTGCGGTGCTGGACGGCGGTTCGCTGCGCAATGCGATCCCGCGCGAGGCTTATGCGGAATTTGCCCTGCCCAAGGCCAAGGTCGCTGCCTACAAGAAACACTTCAAGACCTTGTCCCAGGAGATCAAAAATGAATACAAGACCGTGGACGAGGGACTGGAGATCTTGCTCGAGCCCATCGACACGCCCAAAAAGGTGATGCCGGAAAAAGAACAGAAAGCTGTGGTCGATGCCTTGGCCGCCATGCCCAACGGGGTATTCTGCATGAGTCCCGATGTGGAAGGGCTGGTGCAGACTTCGTCCAACATGGCGCGGGTAGAGGCTCGCGGCGGACGTTTCTCGGTGTCGTTCCTCACGCGTTCTTCGGTCGATAGTTCGAAGATGGAAATGGCCAATGCCATCCGTTCTACATTGGAATTGGCGGGCTGCAAGGTGGAACAGACGGCGGGTTATTCCGGTTGGGCGCCCAATCCCAAATCGCCGGTGCTGCTCAAGATGGTACAACTGTACAAAGACATGTTCCACCACGATCCGCACGTGGCCGCCTGCCATGCGGGACTTGAATGCGGGATCATCGGCGGGAAATATCCCGAGGGGATGGACATGGTATCCTTCGGACCGACGATCGTGCATCCGCACTCTCCGGACGAAAAGGTCAATATCGACAGTGTAAAGCACTTCTACGATTTTCTGAAGAACGTGCTGAAAAGTTTGTGATCCGCTTGCCGTTCCGCTTGCCTGCAAGAATAGGGCGCGGAATTTTGTGGGAAGCGAGGCGGCATTATTCGCACTCGCGGAAAACCTCGAACAAACGAACCGCTTCGACCGCCTCTTTCACATCGTGTACCCGCAGAATATCCGCCCCATGGCAAAGCGCCAAAGTATTGACCACCGTCGTCCCGTTGAGTGCTTCTTCGGGAGAAATGCCCAAAGTCTTCCACACCATCCCCTTGCGGGACATTCCAGCCAGTACCGGACATCCCAAACGCTTGAAAACCTCCAGGTGGCGCAGCAGGACGAAGTTTTGCCGCACATCTTTGGCAAAGCCGAATCCCGGGTCGACCACGATCCTCGACACACCCAACGCCCGCAAGCGTTCCACGCGTCGGGCCAAATGGTCGTACACCTGCGCTACGAGATCGGAATACTCCGTGCGGTGGATCATTTGGTCGGGAAGCCCCCGGGTATGCATCAGAACGTATCCTGCCCCGTACTGTGCGACCAAGGGAAACATCTTCGGGTCGAAATCACCCCCGGAAATATCGTTGATCATCGTCGCTCCGGCTTCCAAGGTTTTTTCCGCCACTTCGCTGCGGAACGTATCCACCGATATCTCTACCGTGGGAAAATGCCGGGAAAGGGCTTCGACAGCGGGGACAACGCGCCTCATTTCGGTCTCGGCATCGGCTACGGTACACCCCGGGCGAGTGGAGCACCCCCCAATATCGAGGATGGACGCCCCCTGTTCGAGCATCCGTTCGGCACGGCGGAGGAGTTCCTGCAGGTCATTTACCCGTGAGGCGGCGTAAAACGAGTCGTCCGTCGTGTTGAGGATTCCCATTACTTGGGGGGTGGAATGCGGCATGGTTTTTCTTTTTTTGGGTTCGGAAAAGCAAAAGTACGCATTCCCGCCGTTTGAAAGGGAACGAATGCTTTAATTCCTGCCGATAATTAAGAAGACTTTTTCGCTGTTTTTTCATAAAACAGGAGGCGCCTCGGCTTCGTCCTGGGGAAAACTTCGTTTCCCCACTTGCCGCTGCGCTCAGCTTTCGCTGTTTTTCCATAAAACAGGAGGTGCCTCGGCTTCGTCCTGGGGAAAACTTCGCTTCTCCACTTGCCGCTGCGCTCGGCTTTCGCTATTTTTGACCCGAAGATCGACTAAACGGATATTCCTATGACCGAGCAACAGATTCAGATGTTCTTTGCCGTGAACGGCAAGTACTTCGAACAGGCTTCCTTTCCCATGTTGCGGGATATACTTTCCTCCCTTTCTCCCGAATTGGGAGCAAAAATCTATATGCTCGATTACAAAGACCCGACGGTGGCGCTTTTGCTCTCGCTCCTTCCGCTGGTAGTCTTGGTCAATGGGGTGGACCGGATGTATCTCGGGCAGATCGGTCTGGGACTTCTGAAGTTTTTTACCCTCGGAGGACTCTTCATCTGGACTTTTGTCGATTGGTTTCTCATCATGGGATCCACCCGCCGACGCAACCTTTCCTTGCTATTGGAGTCGTTGGGGTATCCTCCGCTGTGATCTTTTGCGAACAACTGAAAACAAAACAATACTTTTACCATGAAAAAAACGGAAATTTCTCTCTGTCTGCTGGGCATCCTGGCGTGGATGACCGCCTGCAAGCCCTCTGAAGCAAACGCTCCTCAGGGAGCGGAAAACACCCCTGTACGCGATACGGTACTCACCGAGTGCATTCGTTTTTGCGAGAGCACGTATCCGTATCGGGACGGTCTGCTCGTGGCCAATTTCGGGACCGAGGCACTCGACCCGCTCAACACCCAGGGAAAAGGGTATATCCTGTACTTCGAAGCGGGCAAGGTCGATACGCTCCTTCCGCCCCAAGGGTACCTTTCCGCCCCGAAGGGGATGTTCATCCGTGGGGAACGTTTCTTTGTCTGCGATGTAAACAAAGTTGTCGAGTTCCGTCTGGACAGCCTCTCCTTGGCTCCGCGCGAGATCGTTCTTCCCGCGGAGGACCTCTTTGTGAACGACTTGGCTGCCTGGGGCGATACCTTGTACATTTCGGTAACCAATACCGGTCGCATCTATCGGATGGATCTTTCCGATCCGCAGGCCTCGCCCGTGCTGTGGGCTCAGGTACCGGGTGCCAACGGGATGACTTTCGGACAGGACGGCACACTGTACGTGGCTTCCTATCCGGCCGACGGGACGACGACCCCGGACAATGTGGTGTACCGTATTGCCGATCTCTCGGCTCCCGCACCTGAAAAACTCTTCGAACAGGCGGGACAGTACGACGGGATCGCGCTCTCGGCCGACGGAAAAATGCTCTATGTTACTTCGTGGGTGCCTTCCGGGGTATTTGCCTACGATCTGACCGCAGGTGGGGAACTCCTCCCGCTGGATTTGGGCGAATTCCAAGGGGCGGCCGATATGACCCTGCGGGACAGCGTACTCTACGTCCCCGATCTGCCATCCAGCCGGGTGGTGGTACGCCGCCTGTAAAATACTTGCCGGGAGTATGGACATCGAACAGGTACGCGATTGCGCTTTGGCACTCCCCGGAGCGTACGAGTGTTTTCCCTTCGGGAAATTTCCCCATGCGGCCGATGTTTGGGTAGTCAAGGTGGAGGGAAAGATATTCCTGATGTGCGATTTGGCCGATCTCCCGCTGCGGGTGGACCTCAAGGCGGGAGAACAGGCACTCTTCCGAATGCAGCAGTACCGGGCGGTGGAAAAGGGATTCGTCAACGGGTGGTGCTGTGTCCTTTTGGAAGGAGATGTCCCGGGGCAGGTGCTTCGCGGTTGGATCGAAGATTCGTACCGGAGGGTACTCCGGGGCTTGCCCCGGCGGCTGCGGGAAAAATACACCCTGGAAGAGTAAGGGAGGATGTGAAGAATTCCTTCTTTTTTCCTTCGAGGGGGCGGCAAAAGGTTTGTACGGGTCGAAAAAATCCCTACCTTTGCAACCGCTTTCGGGCAAAAGGAAAGTATTTGTTGCCGGTATAGCTCAGTTGGCCAGAGCACGTGATTTGTAATCTCGGGGTCGTGGGTTCGAATCCCTCTACCGGCTCGGTAAGACAACATCTTGTTTGTCAGTAGATTAATGGCTTCTGAACACCGTTTCAGAGGCTTTTTTTATGCCGGTTTCAGAGGGTAAAATGTTAATAAAAAAGATTTTTTAGAGGCTTTCGTTCCTGTCTTACGGGATTGGAAAAGCTGCGAACTCAAGCTTAATTGCCACCATCCTTTTATAGATTGGAATGAGGGACGGTTCTTTCCGTTAATTGGTATCGTATGCCGTGATACTTGTGGAAATCCAGTATTTCTTTGAACAAAGCGCGGGCCTGGGACGGAAGCGTTTGGCATAAAGGTCTGGCCCCGTATCTCTTGCAAATATAACTAGGGAGTCCGGTTAAGGTAACATGTACTTTCTTTGCCAAAACGTATGCATCTTCCTGGTCAACCGACACATACTTTATATGGGTTTCCAACGGATCGTCACAGTCCGTGACTCTATATTCCAGCGCCAGATGTCTGCTGTTGTCAAAGCCGATAACCATGGTGGCCGCTAAGGTTAAATCCGGATCTGTCTCTATGAGCAGTTCTTCCAATGTAAGCATGTTTATAATTTTAATGCAGTCGTCAATCTACGCTAGTATTCTGGATAGTCCAGGAAGATATTATTTTTTCAATCCGAATATAGTACGGATACGTTAAAAATCATCAAATAAAGCGAGCTTGTTAAGGCGTTGATTATTAGCTGTTGTGAGCTTGAATACCTACCTCTACTGGTTTTACAAAACAACAATTTGATTGCTAATGTTTTGATAGTTTCTGAACGCCATTTCAGTGGGTGAAAATGTTAATCATAGTGGCTTTTTTGGTGATTTTTGGAATATTAAATCTACGACCTATTTCTCATTCGATCGATTTCCAGTTCTTTTCGATGCAATGATCCCGTAATATCTAAGCTGGAAATGGGTCAGACACATGGATATATAGTTCAACATTAAAAAATATACAGTGTACGATGAAGTTCAAAAAATAACATCTGCATAGGGCAAAGAAAAAGAGGAAACTTATCTCCAGATGGTTGCTACGGATCCAGATGTGGATTTGTTGGAGCTATTTGAAGAGAGATTTGAGTAAATGTGATCGATGAAGCCTTTTGTCTTGGATGTAAAAGATCCGGAAAATATTTATACGATATCATATCGGAGATTTTTTCCATAAAACTTTAGGTGTTGGATGATTTTGGTAAAACTTATTCTTTCATTGGAAAATTGAAAGATACTTGATCTGTAAGATTTCAGTTGTGGCTCGCAGATCATATTCTAAATTCTAATAGAAAGTATTCTAATTAAATGTTACTTTATTCCTGTCGTAGAATGTCGTTTGACGGTTACCTGATGTATCGGTTGATCAAAGAGAATTCTTATTTGGATTGCATGGGAAAACAGCAGAACTATGCTTTATATTTATGGGTAATGGACTTTTTATGGATCTATATGAATTTAGTAAAGAGAGGTGTGAGTTAAAAGTTTACACCGGATAGACACTGAGGGAGGGAGGTTTTATTTATGAGAAATCATTTTCAAGGTAGTTCCCTAAATGCTTCTACGATTTCATACCCTTCGTCACAATATTCAAAAGCCTTATCCTTTTGGTTTTCCCATTGGTATTCCTGCGGGAAAACGTAACCTTTCAAGATGAATGTTTTACCTTTTCGGGTCTGATAAAAGATTTTATTTGATACCCGGTATACTTGAAATTCCTGCACACAGACTTTGTCGTTCTGATTGCCGGCTAGCAGGTATGCGTATCTTTCGTGTCCAATTTTCGTATAATTTACTAAAAATCCTACATGTCCTTGCCAAAGACCAGACTGCAAAACAACCAATGAACCATAAGGAATATGATTGAGTCTTGGACGTATGCGAATGCTCCCCGGATATCGTTTCCTGGTAGCGTAGTTCTGCGATCCAGAGGGATTATTCATTACGGTGGAGAATGTTGTTCCATAAATTTGATTTGTCTTTTTCAGTACCCAATCGACAAAACATCCGCACCATCCTGCCTGAAAGGGTTTAAAATAGTTACTGGTGATATGAATGTAGTTTTGTGCCCGTTTTTGTCCTTGGGGATCATTTATCGTCCAGTTGTTTTCTCGCCACAATAAGTATTCAAACCAAGCAATGTCCATCCATGGCGGAGAATCGACCGGTTGTGCGCATGAGGGTTCCATTGATAAATGTTTGATTAGAGATGATTTAATAGCGTTATTTGAAATGTTCAGAAACTGGTCAAAGCCGTATATGCTTTTATAATTTCTTGGTCGATAGTTGGAAGCGGTTCTATTTCGTTATGAATTCCTTTTTTTTCCCACCATTGATTGAAATGGAGCCTGTCTCCTTTGCTCCATTTGTTGAAATCTCTATAATAAGGATCGTCTAGGGCTTCCCGTAGTGAAGAGAAGCAATACCCACTTTCCGCTAAAATCTCTGCGACTTTGTCCAAGCAATGTGCATTGATCAAATTGGAGTGTAATAGTAGGATATGGTTGATAGGTCGACCTATTTTAGCCAGTATTGACCGTTCATGGTGTCCAATCAACTGTTTTATATAGGAAATATATGCAGAAACAATACTTTCCATGACAGCAACCTTTTTATGTTTCTGTGCATGGACATACACGGTATTGAAGATAAAATCAAAACTATTCACTGTAACCGGTGCAAGGGTATAAGACAGGCATGAGAGAAATTTTTTTAATCCGTTAAATTTTTCGATAGAACCCCATTGCAAATATGGAAGGCGGAAAAAGCGCTCTTTATATGGGGCTGTATCCCAAAATGGACTCAGAACCGATTCGTTTTTTAGAATGTCTTTGATAAAAACATTCAAAGAAACTTTGCCGAGTGAAATATGTGAAAATGTATGACTCCCGAGCAAATGTCCTTGATTCTGCCAGCTTTTTAATATGTCCAGACGGCGGTTGTCCTGAGTTCCCCAGGAAACATATTCTCCGACGGCAAAGCCAACAGCTTGTATTTTGTTTTTCTCTAGATGGCTGTGTATACGGAAAGTGGCTTCTTCTATTTCCTCCAATGTCACCCCAGGGGAAACAAAGGGGAGGTCGTCTATCGTGATGGATATTTTTTTACCATTCATTAGTTTATGTAATTGTTGTGAGATGGAATGTTTAATTTTCTGTCAGTCGAGGAATAGTTCAGGACGGTATTCAAAGTGCATCGTATCATAATGTCGCCATCGACCACCCCAGATAAAACCTTGTTTCTCAAATGTATCGACAATGATTTGAGGGATTGAAGTTTGAGGGCGTTCAGGGAACTCCCTGGTTTGTTCCAAAATATGGTGTTGCCAGTAATGAGCTTGATTGACGGCAATATCTATTGCGATGCCAAAACTATGTGGGCTCAAATGACTACTACCCTTTATCGGCCTCCAATTGAAAATACCACTACTGTTTAGGTAAACAGCAAGTTCCGGGTGTTGGTCTAGTTCCGCTGATATGCGAGAAAGACGGACGTGTATCATATTGATTTTGGTACACCATAAAGTTTGATTTGCCAATTTGGGACACCATTGGATTGGAACTAGATTTTTTCGGACTTCTTCTGGGGAACCACCGTACATTTTCATTAGCAGTTCCTGATTCCGGATACGTCCAGCATCGTTTTGAGGGGGGGTATTGACAGATGCGCCTTTGGGATAACGTTCATTAAAAATGACATCCAGACACGGATCTACCGTTCCATTACCGTGGTCGGTATGTTTATATTCAATCGTCTGACCATTATATAGGTGAATGTATTGCCCGTCGTATTCCTTTAAGGTGTGTGGGTAAGCTCGTATGAGTTTGTTAATGGTATCGGGGATGTCTCTGGATTGTTTCCCATTTGATGAAATTTCATTGTCTAATAAAGTTAATGTCCCGAATTTTTCTCCAAAATGAATACAAGAACCAATGTTTTCGGCCTTATGGGGAGCAATGAGGCCTTTTTTGATCATGAGGTGAGTATAAGAGAGGAGGTGATGGTGCAGGTTTCGTCGTAGCTGTTCGGTCCGGTCGAGCAGGGCTTCGTAAAAATGACGGGGACGAGGGATGATGTAAGTTAAAGTCAGTATTTCGGTCAATGTCAATTCACTGAGTTCTTTGTCGAAATAAAACCGAATGGCGTTTTGTACACCATATACGTTCGGAGCGAACTCTATTAGGTTCAGATAGAGTTCCAAAATGATTTTTTTTTCTATTTTGTAGTAATTTTCCAAAAGGAGGGCCAGGATGGATTCCTCTACCTTACGGACTAGATTCCGGTTGTGAGTCAGGAAAATATTTCGTACCACTTGCATGGTGATGGTGCTGGCTCCTCGGCTGAATTTTCGGGTTTTAATGTTTTCCCGCAGGGCTATTCCCAAACCGTAAAGGCAAAAGCCGGAATGGCTCCAATATCGAGGGTCTTCCGAGCAGATGATGGCATCGATCAGTTCCCACGGGATTTTTTCGAAGGGTAAATATTGACCATTATGGACGATTTTTAGTTTTTTGTCCATAATGTTTATCAGATAATTACGGTCGATTTTCAGGGGAGCATTGGCAGGATTTTTACTGGATAGTGAAAAATCGTCCCATTTGATTTCCGCATGGGAAACCGGTAGAAATTGCCCTGGGAAAAAACGAAAGAAGGCATTTAACGATATTCGGGATTCGGACTTGGAATCAGCGATGATAGGACTGAGCCAATGTCCTTTGAGTATTTTAATTATATCATCCCAAACGATATTTTTGAATTGTAGGTGGAAATCATTGAATGATTTTTTATGTGAATGCTGGAGACTAATGTTCATATTCCCTGTTTCTATTTGTACCAGTTGGAAATTTTTCCGGGTACGGAAAGCTATTTCAAAACGGGGGAACAACAGGGGGGTGTCCGACACGGCTCGTAGGTCTGTGCGAATGTGTTCTGCGGTTAATTCACCTTGCAATGCAAGATGGATCAGACTGTGCCACAGAGATAGTTTGGCAGTCAATTTCCCGATGTGTACGGATTGTCCTGAACCGTCTGCTTTTTTTACATAAAATTCGTCTATTGTGATTCCGGTTACTCCGTGCCATTTGATTTGACCAATCATCGTGTTGAATCCTCTATGATGTAGGATATCTACGATCCGTTTTTTGATCCGATTTTTAATGCCTAACATATAGTAGATAGTTTTGATTTATTTAGGAGATACCATTCCTTCTTTCCATATTCTTTTCAGGGGCAGGAAAAAGCGAGTCAGTAAGGATAAGTCTTCAGTGATAATATCAGCTTGAGCCTGCATCTGAGGCAGGAAAGGGAGGCTTTTATTATAATTGGTCTTCAATCCGTCTGGGAGGCAAATACTGACCACATAAGAGGACTCCCGTGTGCCTGTCAACGAATTTACGGTTTCTACCGGTACTTGGGAGATATTTTCTACAACCCCCCGGACTATTCCAAATTCGTTTTCCGGGAAATTCTGGAAGCGGATATTTACTTTCTGGCCAATTTTTACTTTCCCGGAACGGGCAATGGGTAGCATGGCTTTTCCTATGATTTTTCCCTGCTCGAGAGGAACAATGGTGAATATCTCTTGTTGGGCGGAAATATTTTGGTTCTCAGCCCAGTAGTTGGCAAAGGAGATGTGACCGTCAATGGGAGCTGAGAGGACGTAGTTTAGTTCCCAAGTTTGGATGGAAGTGGATAATTGTGCTGTTAAGTTGTTTAGTTGGGTTACGAGAGTACGCTGGGAATCAGCATATTGGTTTTCTGTGTCTAGTAAGGATTCTCGTAGCTGCACCAACGTTGTCTGTATATTTTGTAGATTGGTATGGCAAATCTATGTTTTCGGCATCATTTGTTTTTATAATTTGTCCATTTTTGGTGTTGTATAAGATAGCTTCAGACCCTTCGATACGGCAATAGACGTGAGGAGCGATGTATAACCAGTAGTTTTTATTTTCATCAAGCATTTTTTTTCTTTTTTTTATCATTAAATTTCAATGTTTTATGTATCAAGATGTAAAAGTCATCTATTCAAAAATGACATTTTCCATAATTCGATAGTAATCTTCTGGATGGTTGCGAAGGAAATCCATTTGATTGTTTTTATAGGTCAGAAATCGTTCTCTTCCCATAAAACCATTACATTTGGGAGATCCGTTTATATCGCGAAGGTTAAAGATACATTGAATACATCCACTTCTGTTATAACAATTAGAACATTGGCTTTCCAGTTTTGCAAAATAGTTGTTGTATCTCTGAGCGATAGCTTCTGGGTCAATATGGACGCCCGAATCCGAGACCGTCCCTAGGAAAAAGTGCTGACCAATGCGCTCACAGGGCAATATCTTGCCATTGACCGTGATAAACATTCTGCGGCTGAAAGGTACGCAAGTACCCGTAGGAAGACTCTTTTTGGGCTGGTCGAACAACAGATCTGTATAGTCCTGGTAAACGAAACCACTATGGTTGTAAATAAAAGTTGTTAGTGTGCGATAAGTCGCCGTGTGTAAGAACATATCTTTTTCGATCAATTCGTAATTTTCGGCCTGATGTAGGCTTTCTTGGGAATTCCGGTAGGTTTTCCAGAATAGGTCGACTTTGTCCGGGCGGATTCCCATATTGTTTAATTCGCCGATAGAGGGAATTTTATTATATTTTTCTTTGAAGAAATGATAAATGTCTGCGATGGAATTCCGGTTGTGCAATACCGAATTGAAATTTACTCTTTCTTCGAAAAACCGGGGATATTTTTGACGGAGCATTTCGATGTTTCTGATTACTTCAGAATAAGAATTTGCTCCTAGCTTGTCTACTCTGTAGGACGAATTATATTCGTTGCCATCCAGACTGATAAGCAAGTGGAAGTCTTTCTCCACTAAAAAGTCCATATGGTGCTCCAAAAGAGTACCGTTGGTGGTCATTGAAAAAGTAAATTGACGGCGGGTTATTGCGGAGGATTCGATATACTTGACAATCGATTTGATAAAGGGCATATTTAAGAGCGGTTCCCCGCCATAGAAACTGATATAGACATGTTTGTTATCTGCCATGCTGTATTGAGAATTCCATAGATCGGCTAGATAGTCGATTACCTTTTTTGCTGTATCTACACTTAGCTTTTTGCCTTGACGAGGTTCGTAATCGTTGTAGAATTCTCCATAAGTACAGTATTTACATTTTAGATTGCAAGCATCGGTGACTTCAAAGGTCAATTGTTTGAGATTGGCCATTTGGTACTTGATATCATCGGGTTTTAAATACTTTTCCATCTTAGGGTAGATTAAATCAGTTTTCTCATTTTTGCCATGTCTATAATGAATGCGGGCAATTCTCTTTCCGGAGTTCCTAAAACACATGCGGGTATATGACCAGCTTTTTTTGCTTCGTAGGCTTTTTGGATACAAGGGCCCATACACAGAGGTAACACTTTGCATTTTTCGCACATTGGGTTGTCGAATGTAGCGTAGCCAAAATAGTCGCTTTGGCGTTTTTTATCCCATTCTATTTTCCCAGATGGCATTAAGGTGCCTAACAATATATTATCCGAATAATCACGGGCTGTACATTTGAAAACCTTTGCATTATAATTGATGACGTAGTGGCTAAAACTATCGGAATAACACCTTTTAAATCTTCTGGGTTTGTACACCCAAAAGTGGGAATAGAGCCCTTTTTTTTCAAACTCCTTTTTTGCCTCATCCAAAAGAATACGTTCTTTATCAGTGATTTTTATTTGCCATATTTTTTGAAAATCGACGGATACCCTCTTTTTACTGTTTTCTGAAAGATCATCGATAATGTCTGTGATATTTTTGAGTGTTTGTTTGTCATAGTTGATCCTCAGAATAACTGCAGCATTGGGTAAAATATCGGTAATGAGGTTTATGTTTTCAAAGACTTTTTTGTACGATCCGCTTTTGTCTGCAAAATATTTTACTTTGTTATGTTGTTTTTCATTTCCATCAGTAGAGATTTGGAAAAAATTGAATTTAAATTCTTTCATTTCCCGAAGTCGTTCTTCATTAAATAAAGTACCGTTAGAGGTTATTTGTTGTTTGAAGTTGATTCCGTACTTTTCGATTTCTGGTATAATAGCCAAAGAAATGGGTTTGATGACTTCGTCGTAGAACATTGTGGGTTCTCCGCCAAACCAGTCCAAAAGTATCGAATCTGCTTTGCGATCAACGATAAGGCTGATAATATGATTTTTGAGTGCTTCTATTGTCTCCGAAGACATATGGCTTTTGTCATGTTTGGTTCCGGCATAATCGACCGAACAATACCAGCATTTTAAATTACAGTCCAAAGTAGGATTAATCGTGATATGGTAATCTCGGTTGTTATAGACTGTTTTTTTGTTTTGTAATCGGATAAATGCCAATTCGTCGAAATCTCCGTCGATGATAAATCCTGCTTTTTTAAAAGCATTGAATAAATCCGGATACATCTTTTCGAAAACATCCAGATGTTCCAGCAAGGTTTCCAAAGCAGAAAATTCCTCGTAAGAAACGGGGAGTAATTTGTCGCTCAAACCATTGTAGAGAAGCACGTGTTCGTCGTGCTCTACCTCGAAATTGTAGTTGCTGAGTTTGTAAGTCATAAGTTGTAAGTTTTATATGGTTTTTATAGATGTGAATATTATATATTATCAATCACCTTGTATTTCATTGGGGTCTCTTTCCATGGTGAGTCGTATCGGCTTTCCGTTCCGGAGAACGTCGATCACAATCTTGTAATTATCCAGTAGTTTAGCGTGCTCTTCTCTGGAAGTTTGGGGCGTTAGGCGGACCCCGTTAAGTCCGACAATCTCATCACCCACTTGGAGTCCTGCCTTTTTATAGGGGTTGAATTCGTGATCTCCTAATGCGGTGACGAGGTAGCTACCAGATTTTGTTTTGGATGTATTTATATCAAATCGTTTCCACAAGGGACTGAAGGCCCGGCGGAACTCCTTGAGAGGTTGGAGGTACATTCGCATATTGCGTAAATCGAAAAATACGTTGAACCGTTTGAGAAAGTTAAGTCCTATCAGATAGCTTGTAGGCAGCCGCCCTCGGTCTTTAAGCGTGTAGATGCGCAGAGAATCTATATGAAATCCGTCGAAGATATCCGCATCGACGATATGCCGGTTGATATACCGATCGTCTACGAAATAAAATGGGACGCTTTTTTTGTCCTCGAAAAAGGCTAGTTCTTCCGTTGGACCTGCGATCATGATATCTTGCCCCATTCCCGAATCGATCAGAAAGTCTCGCTCAATTGTCAATGTGTCTTCATCGGAAGTAGTGATTTTTATCGGGATTGTAGTATTTAGTTTGTTATTGTTTGTAGAATGAAGAGAGGTGACCAAACAACCTTCGGGAGGCAAAAAGGTAGTACTGGGGTGAAGTTCGATGTAATTATGTTCGAAATTCAACTCCCAGACGTGGGTCGTATCCGATTTTGGCATATTAAACAATCCGTGTTTCGTGCTTTTCCCAAAATAGGCTTCTCTATTCCATACTGTAAGTCCTTTGTAATTTACATCAGTCTGTCCGATTCGAACAGTGAAGTCTCCTTTGTAACCTAAAGTATTGCCTTGCGAACGTTTTTGCGTCCAAGCAACTCCATTTCGGGGGAAAACAGCAATAGGTTCTTGCTGCCATAAAGGTAGGGGGTGCTTTGCACAAAAGGCTGAATCCAGATCGAAACTGTTCAAGGTAGCTCCTGTGTCAAAACCCATTTTAGCGGGAATAGTATCATTTATGATAACGGGAAGGGTCATTATTTTCGTGAGCGAATCTATCTCGAAATAAGCCTTGTTAGGATCGAGTTGAAGGTCTTGTGTTCGACAGCCCGCTGTCAAGATCAGGACTGTCAAAACGAGAATACTTGTCCGGATATGTG
>ERZ779896.1276-NODE-1276-length-22366-cov-2.663395_pt1 | contig 22366 bp, 27 predicted proteins | sample MGYA00511067_ERZ779896 | MGnify/ENA primary metagenome ERZ779896 (study PRJEB29588, sample SAMEA2161597) | human gut metagenome | biome: human gut; feature: human-associated habitat; material: faeces | place: Denmark | collected 2008/2010 ... | reverse complement strand
GCTTCCGCAACGGCGGGTCTTTCCGTGGATGCGGAATCCGTCAAGGGCATTACGGTAGGCTCTCAGCTCAAAATCGGAAATGAGGTGGTCATCGTAAGCGCTGTCAGCCGTGCGGCGGGAACCATCGATGTATTCGGGCGCGGCTTCGGCGGAACCACCGCGGCGGCTCATGACGCGGAAAGCGCATTCATCGTCATCGGCTACGCCGGGCGTGACGTCGACCTGAAAAAGGTGGACAGCCAGCACGAACAGACGATCATTTACAAGAACGGTGTGCAGACCATCTTCCACGCCATCGACTGGACGAAACACGGAACGCTCACCCGCAAGGGCATTACTCCGGCGCAGGCACAGCTCATCATCTACCAGGAGGAGATGTACAAGGTCGCGGAAGACCTCGCACGCATGGCGCTTTACGGCGTGAAACACATTCCGGCGAACTACAACGATCCGTTCGGCTCGGCGGGACTGTTCAGCCAGCTTCTCGACAATGTGAACGGCAACCGCCCGATTCTCACCTATGATCTTGAGGGCGGCGACCTCACGGAAGACAAACTCAAGGCAATTCTTGATGAAGTCATGCCAACCGGCAATCCGGATACCATCTGGTGCAGCGGAAAGCTGAAAAAAGTGTTCGATGCTTTCATCAAGTCCGACACCTCCCACATCATCACCGTGGAGAGAGGCGAACGCACAGCCGGAACCGGAATTGACTACTACGAATACAACGGGGCGCGTCTGCACATCCGGGTTGACGCCGATTTCCCGGATGACAAGTTTGTAATCGTGAATATGTCGAAGTGCCGCAAGGGATGGCTTGAAAACGATACGCTTGTAACAAAGGATGAACCGCCGTTTTCCTCCAGAGAGTTCCGCAAATCCATTCAGGGCAGCATCGGGTTCATCATCGAGGACGTCGGATATGAGCACATCATCGTAACCAACGTCGGCGGCGGAAAGACGGAACGAGTCTACAAGACCTATGAAACGAATCCTGCGGCACTGTCCACGGGCTCCGGAAAAGAGGCGGAAAAAGTTTCCGCCGATCCCGAAGCCGCAAGCGCGGACAATCTCGGACAGGTAATCATTGTTGAAACCGGATGGAGCGGTGGAACCAACATCGCAACCGCGACGGCGGGCGAGGTTTACATGTCCAACGGCACGGCATGGGTCAAGCTCAGCTGACGGCAGGAAAAAACTGAAACATCGAGGCGGCGGCGATTACATCAATGCCGCCTTTTTTACAGGAGACAACCATGATTCAGATTGAAGAAAAAAACGGAAAGAAAATCGTAACTGTTGAACGGGGGCGCGGAACTGAAGTCTTTCTCATCAACGCCACGGCTTCCGATGCGCTGATCCGGCATATTTTCAGATTGCGAGAGTGCGAGAGTGCAAGATTGCAAGATGGAGAGAAGACGAGACTTGATTCAGATAGCAAGATTGCGAGAGTGCAAGATCGCGAGAGGGAGAGGTCGCGAGAGGACGGGAGTGGGGGGAAAGAGAGTTTCACCGCAGAAGATATTGCGGCTCTGCGCGAACAGGCAAGAGAAGCCGGAATTCGGAACTGGCATACGAAAAAACCGGAAAATCTCGTGAAAGAAATCGGGGAGAAAATCAATGGCGATCACACCTGATGAATATTTCGCGGTGCATCTGGACGCCGATTACTGGAACAACCAGGATGAGGCGAAACGCAAAGCGGCGCTCGCTATGGCGGAACAAATTGTCATGAGCCAGCTTCCGGCGTGCATCACAAAAAACGACACCGTCTGCCGCGCCATCTATGAACAGGCGGTCTTCCTGCTCCGCAACCACTCGGCACAGACTACCGGCAAGGTGGTCTCCTCGCAGACAATCGGGGAGCTCTCACAGAGTTTCACGCTCATCAACTCCAACGGCAGGGCAAACATTGCGCCCAATGCTCAGCTTTTTATCGACATGGCGCGGCGGGCAATGCCGAGAACGATAAAAGTTTGCAGGGGATAAGATGAATCCGATACGGGCAAGGCTGAAACAACACGGGGCGGGCGGATACGGGCAGATCGAAAAGTATGAAGCCGATCTGCACAAGATTTATCTCCACGCGCGAATGAGGATTGAAACACAGCTTGAACGCTTCATGGCGGACAGGCGGAGCTCATTCACGGGACCGCGCCTTGTCAAACTCATGGAGGAGATTCAGGAGGTTTTCCCCGAATTTGAGGAACAATATCGGGAGACCTACGAACACGCACTTTCCTATATGGCAAAGAAAAATTATCAGCAGGTGCTTTATGACATGGGGCTGGATGAACCTGTCTATGGCAAACTGGACAAGAGCCTCTACGAAAACATGCGCGACGATGCTTTCACCCACATTGCCGGAGCAACGCGCAACATGGAAAAAGAGATTGTCTCAAACCTGCGGAAGATGTCCGCACAGGTCATGCGCGAGGCGGCGCTCACCGGCGAAACACGTGCGGCGGTATCGCGGCGCCTGGCATTCGCGAATCAATACGGCAGCGGTTCCATCTTCCAAAGACCGGGCAACAAGGCAACCTTTGTTTTCCGCGACGCCGCAAATCGGGAATGGAAAACCGACGCCTATTTCAAAATGCTCGGGCGGACGCTGCTGCACAATAATTCCCGCGAAACTTACATTGCCGCATGTGCCAAAGAGGGAAATGATATTGTAACGGTCAGCATCTCCGGCAACCCGTGCGAACACTGCCGACAGTGGGAAAACCGTCTGCTTTCGATCAGCGGCAAGACTCCGGGGCTTCCGACTCTGCAAAGCGCAATGAGTTCCGGACTGTTTCATCCGAACTGCACGCACCGGATCGTAGCCGTTCCGGAAAGCGTGGCAAAGAGGTATTACGATGCTCAGGGCAAGCCGGCGGAGGAAGAGAAGACAGAGAAAACGGAAAAGACAAATCGGACAGGTCGGACGGAGAAGACAGAAACACATCAAGAGCATGTGGCGCGACGGCAGAAGCAATGGGAAGATGCTTACGACAACCGGCGCGACAAATGGCATCAATCCATTCTGGACGCAGGGGGAAGCAAAGAAATTGCCGATGAGCTCGCCGATCTCTACACGCCTGAAATGGCAAAGATCGGTTATCCGCCCGAAGTTAAATTTGTGAACTCCTCAAGGGCTTATTTCTCGCGCGGATGGTATGGGCAAAAAGACCGAAACGGCAACTTGATAAGAAAACAAGCAAGAGGGGGAGAATTGATATTGAATTCTGATACGAGCGACTGGAACGGACATCCGGTTACGGCTGTGCATGAATTCGGACACTGGGTAGATCATCATACTCGATTTAAGGCGATTAAATACACATCCAATATGCAGGATGTCGAAAATATGGCAAGAGATTTTGTTCTTGCCGCAAAAGAGGACTGGAATATTCTGAAAAGCAAATCAAAGGGGTTTCTGGAATTTTATTACGAGGATGTCTATTTCGATATTGCAAAACAGCGTACGGAAGGCGGTTATTGGCTGGAAATCCATAAGAAACTGTTTGGTGATAAGAACAATTTGAATTTAACAGAACGGAAAATATTCCGCCAATATCAAGATACCATAGGTTCCATAACGAATGGGAAATACGGAGGAGGACATAAAAAATCTGAATATAAAGATCAATGGGGATGTGAGGAAGCCTTTGCCCAAACTTATTCAGCATATCAGCGTAACGATTCCGTTTACAAACTTGAATTTCCCAATATGTGGAAATATATTGAAAACATGATGAAAGGATTGAAAAATGAGTGATTATCCTCCCGGTTTTGATTATGAGACGCTAGTTTCCAATGACGACAGGCATTTGCGGAAACTTGCTCTTGAAATCTATTCTTCAGATGCCGCCGACTGGATTTTGGAAGAACACATGATTGCGCCGACCGGATGGGAAGAATATAAGCAGAAAGTAAAGGAACTGCTTGAACAGAAACTTTCAGAAGAATCTTTTATCACCAAAATCAGGCAGCTGAATTTCATTTCTCCGAGACTAATTTTCTGAATCATGATTGACGCTTTGCCTCCCGTAAAAAGGAGGCTTTTTTATGTTTGAGGAAATCTGCCTGAAAAACGGCATCATCAGAACAGCAACGGGGGAATATGACGAATCGGGGGAAAGCAAGAGTGCAGATCATCCGGTGTCGTATTTCTCCATGCAGGAAAACTACCGCGATCAAGAGGGAGTATTGCAATCGGCAACGGTCTTTTACTGCAAAGGCTATGAAAAGGAAGTGCCGGCACATTCAAAGTTTGTCGCGGAAGACGGCACAGAATATGACATCGAGGCAAGTAAATTCATTTACAATCACTTCGATCAGATATTTGAATTCAACAAATTAACGGTGCGGTCATGGCGGTCAAAGTAAAAGTCATAGGGTTGAACATTCTCAAGAAAAATCTTGAACGGGGCATTGTCTTACATCAGTCAAAGGTGCGGAAAGCTGTCTCGGAATGCGGAGACAGAGCCGTATGGGAATCACAGTTGCGGGCTCCGAAAGATGAAGGCATGCTGGAAGAATCCATTAAAAAAGAACTCGGAGTCACCGCAGAAGGACAGGTCGCGCGGGTCATGGTGCCCGTCAATGCGCCCGGCGCCGCCTATGCAATCGCAATGCACGAAGATCAATATCAGCTCGGTGAAAAATCCCAGGCAAAACAGGCAAGCGCAGGCGTGGAGGTCGGCAGAAAATATCTCACACGCGGAGTCGAAGCGGGGAAACCGATATTTGAAGAAATCATAAAAGACAATCTGGTGAGATAGCAAGATTGCGAGATTGCGAGATTGCGAGGTGGGGACCACTGACCACATGAAAGGAAGGAAACATGGGCGACATCATACAGGAAGAAAAGAAAATCGGGCGCCTGTTCGCGGAAGCGTTCGGGTTGACAATCGCAGAAAACTTTTTCTCAACGCAGATCCCCGCCGACAAGATCAATGCGGCAGCACTGATTTTCAACGGCTCCAATCAGGGTAATTATCCGGCGGGGGAAATCTACACAGCGCAAATCCTCGGACGCTATCAGCAACGCGCGGATGCCCTCTCTCTCTGTCAAAAGATGGACGGGGTGCTCCCGTTATACTCCCCGGAATGTTTTATCGTTAAGGAGGGTTCCGCAGGGGTTTATTCCACAAGCTGGAACGGCAAGGACGCATGGGGCGTGTCGATGAACATCAGAATTTATGTAAAATAAAAAGCTCCCTTGATGGGGAGCTCCGGTAAAGTTTTTACTTAACTTTTGACGCTCATTTCACGTTCATTGTTTCAATCCCCGCAGTAAAAAAACTGCGTCAAAGTTCGCCATGCAGTATAGCATCAATTTTATGCAATTTTCCGGCATCCGAGACTGACAGCAGTCCCATACGAGCGGCACGAACCGTAAATGCAATCTGACGCGCTTGGACAAAGCGATCCGGAGGGACTTTCAACCCTCCATTTGTGTATTTATACCATGTCGCAGGAGCTATCTTAAGAGCCTCGCACCATGCGGCTGTAGTTAACCCGGAAAATGCATAATAATCCTCAATCGTAATCTCGCGCGGAGCCTCAAGACTGATTGTCCATGAATGAGCTTCCGCACTCATCAAAGCTCCGAGATATTCATCTACATTGTAATCAAGCTGTGCCATGTTCAGCATCCCGTTTTTTCAGCGCTTCCAGCGCCAGTTTCTGGTTAATCATACGAATTGCACCGCCTGTCCAAAAGCAATAACGTCCGGTAGTTGTTACACGAACCAATGCGCCATGTATCCTGTCCTTGTCATCATCATAGATTGTTGCCGGACAAATCATATGACATGTTGGAGGCAGAACCGCCGATGCTACGATTGCCTTTGCTACCGGATTGTCTGTTATAATTTTCATTTGTAAAATCCTGTTATTGTGATACATTAATTACGCCTCTTATGAGGCATTTTGTTTTTTCTCCGTCCGGGAGTCGTTGCCCGGACGGAGATTTTTTGTCAAACTAAAAGCGCATTCAAAGCCTTTGCGTAGTCCTCAATAGATTTGAATTCATTGGGAATTACGAAATCATACCCGGCATCTTCATAGCGGTAGACCTTGCGGTGCCCATCATAGCATTCCCCCCAACCGAGGATAAGACGGTCGTCACATACAACCTGGGGAAGTATACCACGAAAAAGCAAATCGGGAGCTTCTCCATAATAGGCGGTGTCTGCGATGATCAGGACTGTTGTGTTCATTTCGTTTTTCATTTTTTTACCTCCATGGCATTTTGTTTTTATTGTTCGCTCAGGCTTTTTATTGTCGTTGTTGCCTTTGCTGCTATATATTATATCATATTTTTAATATTATTCAAGCAACAAAACATTAAAAATATCATTTTTTTTATATTTTTAATGTTTTAAGCCAAAACATATTTCATTTTCTGAAAGTTGACGCTTGCCATATAGCAAACCCTTAACAACAGGAGGTCTTTATGGCAAACCCCACAGAAGCGGAAAGTTATTCTTTCGCGGCGTTCGCACATTTCCCGTGTGCGGTCAAACTCGGAGATACGATTCTCGGCGGCACGAACGGTCCGGTATCTATTACGCCGGAAATCGAAGATGAGGAAGTCGCGTGCAATCAGACGAAAGGAAAAGCGATTGCAAAGTGGATCAAGAAATTCAAATTCCGGATTTCCGCCACATTCATGCAGCCTGATACCGTATTGACGGAGGTTCTCGGACTCGGTGCAAACATCACAAAAGACATCGTCGGGAAAAATCTCTATGAGGATGCAAAGCCGCTGGTGCTCTCGGCAATCGGGGCAAACATGGTGCTGACATTTCATGCTGTTATCGGACGCGTTACAAAATACGACATTGACGGCGAAAACTGGCACGGTGTCGAAATCGAGTTCGAGACGACCGAATGCGGCGACGAAGACGGCAAGATTTACACTTTCTCCAATGCGGCGCCGGGAGCTTAAATAATGAACTACTTCCCGAAGCTGTCGCAACGGGAGGGAACAGTCGAACTGCCGGACGGTCGGGCGCTGAGAATGAGGCTCCTGCCCGTCCGCTTTCTTGATGTGTATCTTTCCGTATTGCATGAGGTCGCCGACAATCCGCAAAAACAGGCGGAGGGACGGAAGCATTTGCGTGAACTCATTCTGCATGTCTGGCCGCAGGATCAAGCGGAGGCTCTGTATCACTTCGATTACATCGGCACAACCCGGCTGTGTCAATATCTGTTCTTCGGGGATGAGGACGGGAAAGATACAAAAGACGGGAAGGACACAAAGACCGGGAACATTGCAGAATCGGCGGATATGGAATTCATCGCGGCGCGGGTCATCAACGCATTCCCGTCATACACTTTTGAAAGCCTCATGGATGAGCCGGTTCCGGTGTTCTTCCGGCTGTCTCTGCTGGCAAGCCGCATACAGGCGGACAATGCGCTTTCCATGGTCGCAGCCATTGCGGCAGGGCTCGGAGACAAAGACGCGGCAAAGGATCTCCGCAAACAGCGCGGCACACTCACGGTTAACGGTCAGGCACCGGAAAAAATCAATTACTCGCAGGATGCACTGCAGGCGGCGCTATCACGCATGGACGCGGCACAGAACATCATCAGAACAGCAAAACGCGGAGGAATCATAGAATGAGCTTCAACGCCGGTGAAATCTATTACGATATCGGAATCAAGGACAGGGAATATGCGCGGGCTCTGAAACGCATGGAACAAGATGCGGACAGAGTCACGGGGAACATTGCCGGGAAGTTTACGAAAATGGCGGCGGCAATCGGCGCAGGGGCAATGTTTGTCAAGGCAATGGGAAACGCGCGGGCTTTTTCCCGCGAGCTGGCAAATGTGCAGAGCATTGCCGATGATCTCGATATGAGCAAAGTCCGCGAGGAGATACTGAATCTCAATGCAACGCTCGGAGAGACTCCGGCACTCACCAATGCGCTGTATTTCGCATATTCCGCCGGCGTGCGCGGAACGGAAAAAGAACTCGTGACATTTACCGGACAGGTCGCGAAACTCGCGCAGACAATCGGCGCGGATGTTACTCCCGTTATGGATGCGGTCACTACCATGATGAACGCTTACAGCCTCAAGGTGCAGGACACGGGGCGGCTCATGGACTGGTTTTATCAGATTGTCAAGTCGGGCAAGACAACGGGTCCCGCACTGGCGCAATCCCTCGGCATGATCGCTTCCACCGCCGCAAGCGCAAAGGTGCCGATTGATCAGCTCGGCGCGGGCATTGCGACACTCACAACCACCATGCCGACCAGTCAGGCAATCACTTCATTCAATCAGGCAATCATGGCATTCATCAAGCCGACGCAGGAAGCGGCGGAAGTCGCAGCGCAATACGGGTTTGAAATGTCCGCCGCGGCATTGGAGCAGAAAGGCTTCATCGGCATGTTGGAGGAGATCCGGCAGAAGACCGGCGGAAATGTCGCAGTCATGGCAAAACTCTTTACCAGCGTCGAGGCTCTCAAAGCGGCGCTGGCTCTCGGGGGAACACAATTTGAATTTTTCAATCAAGTTCTGAAAGACTTCGGCAGCAATGCGGGAGCGGCGGAAAAAGGATTCTCCGCGATTGCCCGTTCCGACAATAAAAAATGGGAGGCAATGCTTGTTGTCCTGAAAAAAGTCGGAACCGTTCTTGGCGATATGACATTCCAGGTGTTGACGCTCGGCGGAGCGCTGGACCCTGTCTACCAAAAACTATACAGCCTCAGCAGCGGGACAATCAAGACGCTGGCGACTGTTGCGGCGCTCACGGTCGGCATGATCGGGCTGAAAAAAGCAATCGACGGAATCCGGAGCCTCGGCAAGACTTTTGAAGCGCTCGCTGTCAAGGGAGGCTATAAAACCGGTGATATGCTTGAGGCAGAAGCTGTAAACAATGCAGAGCGGCTCAAGGCGCTCGCCAAAAAGAAAAGCGACGCTGACCGCATTGTGAGCGAACAACGGCGGCATTACCTAGAAATGCAGAATATCGCAAGGAGCACCGCCGCAACACTGGCGGCAGAAAGGGTAAAAGCCGCCGCAGGGCAAAGTAATCAATTATCAAAAGCCGCAACAGCCGCCGCAACAGCACAGAAGAATGTCAGGGACGCGGCAAAGTCATACAATGAAGCAAGAAAATCAGCCGCCCTGGCAACGGCCGCAGTCCAAGCTCATAACGCTTCCGTCGCGGCGGGAGCGGCGAATGTCGGGCTTCTGCGCGGCGCATGGAACAGTTTTACCGCGGCAGTTGCGGCAAACCCGCTGGGCTTTGTGCTGACCGCCGCGACAATCGCGATTACCGGAATCATGTATCTACTTAACCGCGCCGCCGCAAAAGCTGAAGCACTGCGGGAAAGAATGAAACAGGCATATGACAAAGCTTCCGAAACACGGCAGTCCGGGGACATGGAACGGGAAAAGGACATGGGACGGCTGGAACGCCTGAAAGAACTTCAAAAATATACATCCTTGACCGCGAATGAACAGCGTGAAGCACAGGGGATCATCGACTCACTGGCGGGAAAATACGGAAATCTCGGAATTTATATTGATCAGGTGACCGGAAAGCTGATTGCTCAGCGGGACGCATTTGCCGGAGTCATTGAGAAAATGAAAGAACAGCGTATGCTTGAGGCAAAAGAAGAATACAGAGCGGCGGACAGAAATCTCGACACCCTGAAAAAGAGATTCCATGAGGTTATGAAAACCGATAAGACGATGAAGAAATTCGGTCCCGCTTATCATGTCCTGACAGATGGAATCGGAGGCTTGAAGAACTTCAAGATTGATTACAAGGCAAGAGCCGATCAGTTTCTTCACAATCCGAAGCTGCTGGAACAACTGGCGAAAGACCCCAATACAAGTGCGGAAACCTCCGGATTAATCAATGAGATTCTCAAGGCATACAAAGACCGGGACAATGCCGCAAGGGTCTATCAGGCAGCCAAAGGCGGAGACACGGACGGCAAACGGGATGAGCGCATTGCGGAAAAAGCGCGACAGGAGCGGCAGGAAGCAAATCAGAAACAGGAAGAAGAACAGGATATCCTGAAACGCGGTGACGCGAGGCGGGCACTGGAACGGGAGCTTTTCATCGAAAATCAATATAAGCTGACAGGGAAAGCTCCGGATAAAAAAGCCATGTCCGAATTCGATTTGAAACAGGAACAGGAACGGGGAGCGGAAATCAATAATGCGATGAACGGAAAATATGACAAAAAGCGTATTCAGGAACTCGGTCTTGAACTGGTAAAATCGAGAAACCGTCAGCGGGAGCTTGAAAATGAAATCGGAATAGCCGAAGCGCAGAACGCGGAGGAGAAAAAAAATGAGGAACGCAAGAACGCGGAGGAACGCCTCAAGAAGGCAAAAGACGGGCGGGATCTCACTTATACGGAAATGCAAGCGCGCCATAGAGCGGACGGCGAACTGTCACGGGAAGAGGAGAATACTGAACGTGAAACCAGAATCGGGAACCAGCGTGCGGAAATTGCCGATCTGGCACGGGAACTGTCCAATGCGGTCGGCGATGAACTGAAAGAAAATTTGAGAAACAGACTTGCCGATGCCAACCTGTCGCTTGGCAATCTGCTTGTTGAACAGAAACGGCAGGAGGGCGCAGGAAAAGGAACCGCAGGGAGTGTTTACGGCTCGTTGCTCTCCGCCATTACAGGGAACCCGCTTGAAGAAAAAAAAGTCGGGCTCCTTGAAAAAATCGAAGATTCAAACCGGAAGATATTACAGAAAGGCGCGAAGTTGACGTTCGGCAAATGAGAAAATAAAGCCGGAGATTTACTCCGGCTCATGCATCAAACCATGTCAATTTGGTCAAAATCAATTCCCCAGCCTGCGGCAATCCGATGGAGGGTCGCCTCCTGATTCTTACGGGCTTTCTCAATCTGTGCATATGCACCCTGAGAAATTCCCAATTTCCTTGCCGCCTCGACCTGCGTCATGCCGAGGTAACGCCGCCACGCTTTCACAGGGGTATCTCCAGCAACCACCATCTCCACAACATCATGCGGAATCCCGGCGGTCATTGTCTCCGGTGCATCCAATGCAAGCAGACGTTTATATTCATCCCACGGCAGGACGGCAGCAACCGGAACACCGTTTGCCCTTACAATCTGAACATTTTCAATTCCCATTTTTTCTACTCCAAATTTGATTATGGGGGAGTTTTCACTCCCCTGTTTTTTTTTAATAAGTCTGTGAATCCCTCTTCCGGACTTCCTGAACATCAAGAATCCGGATTTCATCCTGACCGCCCGGCGTTGTATCCGCATCGAACAGCCCCCGGAAGTCTCCCACCCGCAGACGATGAGAATATCGGTAATTCGTCATCGCCTTAACGTTTGTCCATGTTGCAGAATCCCGAAGTTTTTTCACCGCCTCCATGATACGGGATTGAGTGTTCCGTTCCAATTTCAACAGCTGCTTTGTAGCTTTTTTCTGCCACTTGATTTCATACTTCATAAATGATTCTCCATTGTTTAAGCATAATATAAATCCAATTATAAGATTTTCAAACAAATAATCATATATTTTATAAATAAACTTATATTTATTTTTTCAGAGTTGACGGTCCAACGATTCAAAGAAGGAGAAAAAATTATGGAAATTATTTGCGAGCAGTTGGCAAAAAACAATATCATATCCGGCGAATACGGGCAGATCAATTCCGCAGAATTTCAATATCTTGTGCTTGGCACAGATGACATCGCATCAGGGAAAAAAGCGGTTGAAAATGTCGCGCCCCGAATCTATGAGGGGTGCAGGCTCAAAGAAATATCCGTTGACAAGCATGAAAGTCTGTATGCAATCTATTACACTGTGACCTATGAGAATGATGAATTTCTCGGTGAAACTGGCGAAAGCGACGGAGTCACTTATTCATTTCAGACAACCGGAGGCTCGGCAAAACTCGAAAAACCGATCAAGCGCATCGACTACCGGAGACTGCATGAAACAGAACCCCTGTTGAAAGATGCGGGAATCGGCTGGAATCCGGCGACAAACAGCAACGCAGGCTTCGATGTCACAATCGGCATTATGTCGGAAAGCTATACAAAGCTGATCGACACAGATGACATCACGCCGACTTATAAACGGCTCATCAACAATATGACCGGAACAGTCAACAATAAAGCGTTCAAAGGATGGGAACCGGGAGAAGTGCTCTTTACAGGGGTAAGCCTGTCGGGGCAGATCACCGGCAAAGGTTCAAAGGAACTGCCCGTTACGTTCAATTTCATGATTTCGCCGAATCTGAAAGATTTCAAGTTGACAGACAATCTGACGGTTACAAAAAAAGGCTGGCTGTATGTCTGGTATATCTATGATAAAAGACCAGATGCAACCACAGGAAAACTTGTCCCGAAAATGCTGCATGCCTATCTGGATCAAGTTTACCGTGAATCCGATTTCGGACTGCTGAGGCTGGGACGATGAGCAAATATCCTGATGTAAAAGAGAATGACACGCTGACATTTTCCGCCGACCGGTATAACGCGGTAAATCGTCTGCTCGACAATGCGGAAAAATTGGTTCCACACCACAATGAGCCGGTGCCGTATCAGAGGGAACCGATTCTTGTGTATCTGCACGCCGGAACTCTCAAAGCCGGCGATGCGGCGGAAATCACAGGAATATGGGACAACCCGCGCGGGGAAGATGAAATCGAAGAAGCATATTACCGGACGCCGATTGTCTATGCGGGTAAAATCTCTCCTCAAACAATGAAAGACGCGCCGATCTGCGTGGTAAAGGACACTCTCAACGAAGGTGAAGTCGGCGAGGCTTATATCAACGGTCCGGTTTTCTGCCGTCTCAATGTCGAGGACAAGGCGCACATTTATGCAGAGATCGATCCGGAGCATTCAGGGTGTTTTGTGACCTCCGCCGACAGAGGTTATCCGGTCATCTGGAAAGCCGATGAAAAGAAAGAGGGCGAAATGTGCGCGGTAATCATGCTCCAATCACCAAACGGGAAAGAGTATGACGGACCGTTCGCCGTATCGGAAGTCAATAAAAAGCTTGAGGTTGCGGAGGGGTTCATGCTCCGCAATGGCGTATGGGGTAAAATGCCGGTCACAAGAGGCATTGCGCCAAAAGACGGATGGCTCTGTCTCTGCACCGATATTGACACGGCAACAAAGACATGGAAAGAGGCACAATACGAAATCTGTGAACCCTCTGAAAAAGCTTATCCGATTGCAAAAATCGAGGTCAAAGGAGAAACAATCAGAATCCGGCAGTGCTATGTGACGGTTGCAATCTTCAACCTCGTAAAACGCTGCCCATTGGCGGAACTCTGAAAGATAGCAAGATTGCGAGATTGCAAAGTTGCGAGATAGAAACCCTTAACCCTTAACTAAAAAAATGAGCGACGACGAATATTTCAGGGAAGAAAATCCCGAAGAAAAACCGGAAGACCCGCCCGAAATCAACTGGGGTGTTGACGATGATGGCGGAGGTGACGGAGGCGATGACGGCGGAGGCGGTCAGGGCGGAAGCGGTCAGGGCGGAGGCGGCAATGCAGACTGGGAATATGGCGGGGGCGGCGGAGGCGATGATGATGAAACAGACTGGGGCGTTGACCCCGATCATAAAATATCCCTGCCCTATCTCAAAATCTCGGCAAGCGGCTTTCTGCTGGCAGATGCGGACAAGCGCATGTTGACCGGGTCACTGCAATGTTATCTTCCGCCGCCCGTCCTGATTTTTCTCGGCTCCGGCGTGGACAAGAAGCATATCGACTGCGCCCTCTGCAAGCTCTCCGATCCGGAACGGCCGTTCAATTTGAACAGAGACAGCGGAAAAATGCTTGTCAGCGGAACATTTTCATGGGCGCATTCCGGAACGTTTGAACTTCTCGCAAAATGGCAGGCGGGACATTACGACCATGCGGAAATCAGTCAGATGCGATTTGTGATTTTCGGGGTCGATCTCGGCTGGCTCACACTGCCGCTCACTCAATGGATCAGCGTTGCAACAATCGAGATCAGAACAGATTTTACGGTTTACGTAAACGACATAAAAGGAAGTCTGAAAGGCAACACGGAATATTTGGAGACGGAGGAACATGCAGATAATTAAAATCATACTCAAACTGACAGGCGGAACGGCGGCGGTCGTCGATGAATACGGCAAAGGACTTGCCGCTCCTGAAATCAAGGTCGGAATCGCCGCGGCACTGGAGCTTGATCTGCGGTCAAATCAGATTGATGATGAAACCGGTGTTCTGAAACCTTATCCGTTTGAGGAACTTTCCGGTGCAGACGGTTTTTACCTCGCAATGGATTCCGATTACGATCAGGAAACCGACCCGAAAATGTTGCGCTTCGACGGAATCACGCTTACGCAATCCGAAGACGGCAGAACCGTTTTTTATGCGCCAATTCCGAACACTGCCACGCCAGGCATTATGGAAGCTGTCGGAAAAGGCGTGACGGTCACACTCAACACCGAGTTTGCCGGATATGACGGGGACAGTCCGGCACAAGCTGTTTTTGCATGGGCATTTTCTATGGTGGTTCGGAACCGTATCTACCTCGGAGACAAGGTGCCTGATGAAGTCATGGAAGATCCGGAATACCTTACTGCCGCGCAGATCAAGGCACTCATTGCCGAAGCGACACGGCCAGAACAGGGCAAACCGGGAACCGGGATTGCAGATATCACCAAAACCAGCACAGACGGACTGGTTGATACCTATACCATCACGCTGACAGACGGTAATACCGCGACATTCACTGTTAAAAACGGAGTGGGTATTTCCAAAATCGAAAAGACTGATTCCAGCGGGCTTGTAGACACCTATGCCATCACGCTGACGGACGGGACTTCCGGCGGAACATTTCAGGTTCGCAACGGGCGCGGGATTGAGCGTATCAGCCTTACAAAAACCGAGGGCAATATTGATACCCATACGATTTATTACACGGATGAAACCACAACAGAATTTCATGTGATTCACGGCAAGGACGGTCCGGCTGGAAAAGACCTGAAAATCGATGCAACGGGATTGCTTTCTGAGCGCGACGCATACGCAATGAAAGAGGCGGGTTTTACCTTTGCCGGAACAGAAACATCGAAAGAGGAAAAAGTCACACGTCTGTATCTCTACGTCAAAAAATCAGCAGAATACAATGACTGGTGCAATCCGGCTGTCATTACCTATTACTCGCAAAACGGCAAGGACGGCGAAAATGTCAAGCTCATTCCGCCGATTGAATTCAAAGCCGCAGAAAAAGAAGCCGATTACCTTTATTTTTCGCGGGATCAATATCCGGCGGCAACCATTGCATGGGTCGTGATTGATACAGATGACGGCGAACTCACATTACCTTATGGCTCCGCGCTCGGCATTACAAAAATCCTGCGGAAAGAAAAAACATTTTACGTCTACTTCGGGAACCTTGTGCCGGAATATGAGACGGGGCGCATTTATTTAGCGCAGGGTATCGCGGAAAAAACGCTCTGGATGCTTTATCAGGAACAGGGCGGAAAATACTCATATAATGATTTCTGCTCGAAAATTTTTGAGCTCATCGGCGAGGGAGAAACCAATCCTGACGAGCCGGAGGTCACGGGGAAAATGTATTACGGGTATGTCAATGACGGGGCGACTTACAAGGTGTCGCAGATCACCGGCAACATGCTGACGCTCCAAACCGTCACGGAAGCGGACGCGGGGGCAATGCAGGTCAATGTCACGGCTCCGGCGGGGGCGGTATTGTTCGTGCTCGTCCCGGCGGACTCCGGATTGACCGTGATGCAGGATGACGGCGTCGGAGGGAAAGTCCCGTTCAATGAAGACAACGGAGCGACCGGAACCGGCGCGAACGGCATTGACCTCACGCTCAACGGAACGGCTTACAAGGCTTACGGTGAGTTCAGCCTTGTGGACGCAGAAACAATCATCTACATTGGAGAATAAACGATGGCTACAAAAACAACTGGCAATCTGATACCGTCCGCCGTCAACACGCCGCTGGACGCCCGCACCCGGGTTGAGACGCTCGCGGATGTGGCGAACATGCAGAACCCGGCGCTCGGCGGAATTTTCTATTGCATCGAAACCGGCAAGCATTACAAGATCACGGCACTGACCTCGAAGACCATCGGGGCAATTACCGTGGAAAATGCGGCGGTCGGAAGTTATGAGGAGCTTGTCGCGGCGAGCGGTCAGGGAACGGCTGAAATTACGGAAGTCGCAGACAACATCGCGACACTCTCCGGAACAAATGTGCCGGTCGGCGTGAGAACAAACTCCGGCACATATTATCCCATCGAAAAAGGGTCGGTCGTGATTGACATTACCAACGGGCAAATCAAGCTTGACGTGACACCGTATCTCGCGTATGACAACGCCGCTTCGTTTGCCGGTCCGTGGACAGTCTATTATGCGGCTGGGCAAAAGGGAGATCAGGGAGAAACCGCACTCTCGTTCCGCATGGGGAGCGTCTCGACTCTTGCTGCCGGAGCTTCGGCAACCGCGACGGCGACAGTCGATGATGATGGAGTTGTCACGCTCAATCTCGGCATTCCGCAGGGGGCAGACGGAATATCTGCATGGGTCGGGACAGAATCCCAATACAACGCGCTCGGCGGAGTATATGATGACAACAAGCTTTATATCATAACGGAGGGGTGAACATGATCAGGGTAAACGGCGTCACTCCGGCAATGATCCGCTGCAAAGGTCGGAATCTGAAATCCATCCGTTTCCGCGGCGCGAAGATATGGGAACACAATCACGCATGGAATAACGGGACGTGCTCAACATGCGGAAAAGTCTGCTCTCACGCATGGAATGACGGCACATGCACAATCTGCGGAAAGGTATGCACACATGAAAACAGGGAAACGGGAACGTTCGAATGTCCAGATTGCGGGAAAGACTGGTATCCTGTGCTCAATATATCTTACATAGGATGTGGTGAAACACCTAAAATCACATTGCAGAAAGTGAACAGCGATGATCGCAAGACATATTTCTCCGGTGAAAAACTGCTGGCTGTTCCCGCTCAATATTACGTATATCCATGGACCTACAGTGCTGTAACATTGAAAAGTTTATTGATCAACAATATTCATCTTTCAATTATCCCTGGCGCAACTCCGAAAGCAATATACGATTTCACCGGTGATACGACTTATAACATATATGTCTACTACGAATAAAGGAGATTGAGATATGGACGTATTGAAGATTTACAGCGATTCGGATTTTGAAAATGCCGTTGTCCCGGAGGGGATGATACTGTCGTTTCCGGCTCTGCTGGACGGAAAACTTGTCACGCGATACAAGAACAGTTCCGGCGCATTCGGCACACTCGCGGGCGGCTCCATCGAGGGAGACGCGATTATTCAGAATCTCACGGAAAATCACAGTCTCGAAATCGGGTTCGACAATGCGCCGCTGGAGACGACAAGCGAAGTCACGGACGGTGACGGGAATACGGTCTATCAGACAGACGAAAACGGAGAGCAGATTCTCGACGAGGAGGGGAATCCCATTCCGAAGACCGAAACGGAACGGGCATTCCAATGTTTTGTCAGGGGCTCTGGCAACTCTTACGGCTCATGCGTCACCATTGACGGCGACAACAATGAAAACAGCCTCGGGTTTGTCCGGATTTACGGCTCCAACAACAAGACCTATCAGTTCCAAAACATTTTCGGCGATCTGAACGAGCTCACCGCTTCCGTCAATGTTACGGTGTTCGGAAACTCGAACAAGGACAACGGAGTCAATGCCAACGGCGCGGTTATCGTCGGCAATCTGAACGAAGTCACGGCGGCGAATACTTTTACCGCCGGATATCGCGTGAAGAACCTTGCAAAGGGCGCGCGGGCGTTCGGGCGGTATTTCACGCTCGAGGACACGCCGGAGAATGAATATGCGTTTGCCCTCGGAGACGGCGAACTCGACGGCACCACGCCGACAGGGGAAATCTCGCTGATTCACCGGGTGTTCAAGGCGGTAGAAAATCCGCTGTTCAATCCGGATGACCTGGCGGACGATTCCGACGCATCCGACCCGAACCCGAAAGACAGTTCCGGCGAACGCAAATATATCGCGGAACGGGCTTATGCCACCGAATACCGCGGTCACTGGCTGGCGATCACGCGCAATGTTGACACGGCGGGGACGGTCACGCTGGATCATGACTTGTTCGCCCGCTGGAATCTGACGGCATCCGGCGAAATTACGCTTGCCCTCGCCAACTGGAAAGACGGCGACTCCGGAGAGCTCATCGTTGACACCACAAAGCAGACGATCAACATTCCGGCGGAATGGGTCACGCTCGGCGCGGACATCACCAAAACGCCGGGGGTGTATGTGCTCGAAATCGCGCAGGTAGGCACAACAATCTTTTACGCGATCAAATACCCCAACAGCGGCGGGACGATCACCAGCATCGGCGATCACATCAAGATCACCGGCGGCTACTGGTATATCGACGGCGTCAACACCGGAGTCAAGGCGCAGGGCACGGACGGCGCAACCGGAGCGCAGGGCGTCGGCATCTCCAGCATCGCGAAGACCGGCACCAGCGGACTGGTTGACACTTACAAAATCACGCTCACTAACGGGCAGACTTCGACATTTACCGTCACCAATGGAATTACCGCATGGACGGGGACGCTGGCGCAATATAATGCGCTCAGCAGTAAAGACAACAATATTCTGTATCTCATTACAGATTGAGAGGCGGCTATGATCAAGGCAAATGACAAGGATGCAAAAAACGCATTCTTTCAAAGCAAAGCGGTTAATTGTGCATATTTCCGCGGACGGCAGATATGGAAACATAATCATATATGGCAGAATAGCATATGTTCCATATGCGGAGAAGAATGTACACACGGGTATGATTCAACAGCAAGCGATCCTTATCTGTCAAAATCAACAAATGAAGATGGCATTTGTTCCGACTGCGGACATCAGCATATACATGAATGGGATACTCTGATAGGACGCTGCAATAAATGCCATTTTTGTTGTATGCACAATGACGGAAGCACTGCCGAAACCTGCGCCATTTGCGGTATCGTGAAAGCTACACGCATTATCCTGCTTCCCGCGACCGGCAATACGGCATATACCATTGAAATAAACGGCACTCAATACAACGTAACATCTGAAAATGTAATTGTCACCGCCCAAGAGGGTAATAATCTATTCCAGTTCATACCGGAAGCAGCTTTTGCAATAAAGGGCAGACATATTCTCAATATATTATCGACAGGCACCGGAGGAAAGCCAAAATTATGCCAAGTGTCTATCTCAAAGAATATGACAATCACACTTAAACCGTCATAAATATAAAAAAGGAGATACCATGAACGAAGAAACCACCACGCCGGAAACCGCCGTCGAACTCGATACGGACATCGTCAAGGAAACGCTGGTTGACAGCACACTCAACACAGAGTATGACATCAAAACGCCGTATGTCACGCGGACGGTAAACGTGCCCCAGCAGATGCGCATCCCGCTGTATGTCAACGGAAAGCTCAAGAGCACGGAAGAACTCGCCGCGCTCGGGCTTTCAATCCGGAAATACACGCGGCTGGAGGTGGACACCGCCTATTATACGGACCTCTACGCCCGTGATGCCGCAGGAGACGGCGCGCTGCAACTGCGTGTCCGGCAATACAAGGCACAGCTCGACCAGCTCTGCCTTCCGTATGATTCATCGCAGGATGTTGTCATGGAGGCGATTCAGGCCGCCCCGCTGACCGACGCTGAAAAAGCCGCCCTTGCGCTGACCATGAAGACGGTCTATGACGCGATCACGACCAATCTTGAGTTTTATGGCTCCACCCAGCCGCATATGGACACCTACAAACAGCTTGCAAAGCTGATCCGTTTTCTCCCAGAGCTCCCCGAAACGCCGGAGCAGGAAACTGATCCTGCGACAGAAGAGACTGAAACTCAGCCGGGAAGCGAAACGGAGGCAGGGCAGGCAGAGGAAGGCGGTGAATGATGTTCAGTATTTTCAAACTCAAAGACTCAACGCCGCTGAATGACCGCGAGTCTGTGTATCTGATGAAGATGCTTCAGCGGTATTCCGTGACGCGGCAGGGGCTCTGGCTTCAGGAGCTGGATTACCGAAAATTTCAGTTCCTGTGGTGCCCCGGAATGCTTGATTCCGGCGGCGTGATGGGATGTTTTTCCCCGCTTTTCCAGAGCTGTGTGTTTCTGCTTCCGTCCGGAGATCCGGAAGTCCTGCCGCAAAAAAAATATGATGTCGGTCGGTGCTACTGGGTAGAACAGCTTTTCCAGACAATTATTCACGAGCTACGCCACGCTTACCAGTGGGAAAAAAGCAAATTCGCTTACATCCTTTTCGCTCTTCCGGTTATCAGGCAGTTCACGCTGGAATACGGCGCGAACAAGGCGCAGAAGGAGTGCGCCGATTTTCTGCGCAGATGGACAACAGAATGGGATTACCGCGAGGCGGCGGCACGCGGGATGGCAGAGCAGATCATACTGGAAAAGGAGGAGAACTATGTCTCTTGATACGTTGAAAGAACTCATTTTCAAGGCAAGGAACCTGCAACTTGAACACGTCGAAATTCTGGACAAATACAGCATCACGCAGGTTTCTAAAATTTACAACGGCATCGGGCCGGACCGGTTCCCGGCGGAACTCAGGGAACTGCTGAACTCGCTGCATCCAACGCTTCTGCCCGTGGCTATGAATATAGAAATACTCGAAAAAGAAATCATAGATGCCCTGCGAAGCAGACTGGAGGGAACAGTTGAAAGAGAGCTCGCACGGAAAACGACTATATCCAGAGGCTACATCAATTCCCTGAAAAATCAAAAAAAAGCGCCAAGAGCATTGAGTCTTGACACTTTACTGAAACTCTTCCCAAATGCTCAGATTATTTTGAATGCGGAATCCGCAACATCCGGCAATTACTCTCCTATCGTCAAAGGTAAGCAATCTGTCGGCATCAACAATGGAACAATCCATAACTGTGATCAGGACATAGAACATTTCCGTCACAAAATACAGGATGAAATCATTCAATCGGACGTGGAGCCCGAAGCAAAGGTAAAAATACTGAACATCATATTGAATGCAAAACCATAAAAGTTACCGGTTCCAAGGTCGGTTAAAAACAGAATAGGAGGGAAAATGTTATTCCAACGAACCATAAAATGTATCAAATGTGGGTGTTTGCTTGAACTTCCAGAAGGTTGCGAGGGAAGAAAAGCTGAATGTGTTTGTGGTTATAAATTCATTATCCCAAACCTTGAGAAACAAAAAGCATTATCACATCAGGCAACGAGAGAAAAACAATACAACTGTCCCCAGGCAGCAAAAACAGTCTCGCATCTTGTTACAGAAAAAAGAAAAAGTGCCTTTGCTTCTATAGGAACAATAAAAGATGAACTCAGAGAAGTTTTATATCTTCAAAAAGCAGGCATGAAAGATGAGGCAGAATCAAAATTACAAGCTTTACTGGATAAAGATGAACTGGACAGTTATTATTCACCGGAAAAACGTGACTTTGAACTGAATGTATATTTTTTACATGTTTATGATAAAGCACGAGTATTTTATGAAAGAGAGAAAGATTACAGGCAAGCGGCATGTTATGCAGCAATGGCAATATATTCTCGCAAAATAAATCTGAAACAATTTCCCTATGGTGGTTCTGTCGATCAAAAATATAAAAATGCCCTTGATAAAAATTTGAAAAAACTCAATCTAAAAGTGAAGGCAAAAATATCACATGCTATTGCAGAAGCTGTCAAAGGAACAAAAGCACCTATAAACCGTATTTCATTGTTGTTTGAGATTCAAGAAATTCTGTCAGAAGCGGTTGAATAAAAACAAAAAGGGATGTTATAAAATGAAATACCTCATTTATGCGCGAGTTTCGGAACGAGGCTCTGATTACGAGGGGGAAACCTCTATCCCAATGCAATTTGAAATTTGCCGAAAATTTGTCAAAGAACATGGCGGCACAATAACGGCAGAACGCTCCGACGAGTTTTTCTCCGGAAAAGACACAAAGCGTCCTGAATTTTCCAAAATCATGCAGGAACTTGAATCAGGTGAAGGAGACTGGGACACACTCATCGTCTATAAACTGTCCCGCATGACACGAAGTTTGAGAGACGGTGCGGAAATCTTTGAAACGCTTTTTCGGCAAGGACGCGGTTTTGTTTCTGCAACAGAAAATCTTGATTTTTCTTCTCCATCCGGTCGCGCCATGCTTGGCATGATGCAGGTTTTCAATCAATTTGAACGCGAACAGGCCGCCGAAAACACCCGGAATAAAATGATGCAGATTGCCTCACGCGGTGAATGGCCTGCCGGTCATGCTCCATTTGGCTATAAACGGGGAGAAC
>ERZ779896.1263-NODE-1263-length-22600-cov-3.445775_pt1 | contig 22600 bp, 21 predicted proteins | sample MGYA00511067_ERZ779896 | MGnify/ENA primary metagenome ERZ779896 (study PRJEB29588, sample SAMEA2161597) | human gut metagenome | biome: human gut; feature: human-associated habitat; material: faeces | place: Denmark | collected 2008/2010 ... | reverse complement strand
ACCGGTGGTGTCTGACGAGCTTGCGAGGAGTTCCGCCGGTCAGTGATAGAAAAAGCCAGACGACCGACAGAAGCGACCGGGTCTCCAATCCCGATCACCGGAGACGAATTAGTAACGACGAAATAAACCTACATTTATAAGTGTAAATATGTATATAACTACCAAATTTATTTCGTCAAATGAATATAGTCCGTCAATATAGTTTGGATGAATTGTAAATTATTCATATGAGTTTCTATTCCGGTCAATTCCTTGATCTTGGCCGATAAAGGCTCCAGGAGTTTATACTCTTTGTTTTTTTCGAATTCCCGGAACACTTCCCGGACAATGGCCATGTCTTTATCCGAAAGCATAGCGATTTGGGGAAAAGTCGGCTGGTAAGATTCCGGTGTTTCGAAAGAACTGATCCGTCTCAGATCGGTGTCCTTTTTTTCATGAATGACCGTGGTACCTGCTGCCAAATCTCCGAGACGCTGCATTTTCGAACTGATGATAATGCTCAGCATAGCAAGAATACCCATACTGACACTGATGTCTACCAGACGCAATATCCAGCGCAACAGACAATTCCAGAAAGAGAGCTTTCGGCCGTCGAGCCGTACGACCCTTAAATGTAAAGTTAGTTTACCCAAGCTCCTGCCATGAAAAAAGTATTCACAAACAAAATGGTAACACATTAAAATGACCAATAAGATAATGGCTGTCGTGGTGTTCCTGAAAATACTACTGAGGGAAGCCAGGGTGAAACAGAGTATGTATATTCCGCCCAGAAAAGCCAGGTCGATGAGGGTTGCACCTATCCGGTTCACCAATCCTGCCGGCTGGTATACAATATTGACGTGCTGGGCAGTACGTATAGATATATCCATATAAGTTGAATTTATATTCTATTTTATCTTGCAAACATATGTTTTTTTCTGAAAAAAATATACTTTTATGCTGTTTAACTGAGAGTATGAAAGAAGCCCGGTTTATTTCACGTAATAAAGATAAATGGAAAAATATGGAAAACGGACAGCAACCGGATGCGGAGCATTTGGCTGCTAATTTTATCGAATTGTCCGATGATCTGGCTTATGCCCGTACTTTTTATCCGGGAAGCGAGGTGGAACGCTACCTGAACCAGCTGATTGCCGGTTATCAAACCGATATCAATTCGCGGCCTGTGCGGAAAAATAAACCGATATGGTATTTTTAGAAACAAGAATTGCCTTTACTGTTGGCCAGCGAATACAAAACCTTGCTTTTTGCTTTTTTCTTTTTCGTATTGTCGGCTTTTGTCGGGGTATTTTCAGCTGCCCACGATGAGTCGTTCATCCGCTTGATTTTGGGAGATACTTATGTGAATATGACCATCGATAATATCACTTCCGGTAAACCGATGGGCGTTTATAACCAGGGAGACGAATGGGAGATGTTTTTGCGGATTACGACGAACAATATCCGGGTGTCTTTTATCGCTTTTGCTTTCGGGTTATTTTTTTCGGCCGGAACTTTGTGGATCCTTTTCTCGAACGGGATGATGATCGGTGCTTTCGAATATTTTTTCTATAAATACGGTTTATTGGCCCACTCCGTCATGTCGGTATGGGCACACGGTACTTTCGAGATTACTTCGGTTATTATTGCCGGAGCTGCCGGTCTGATTATGGGGAATAGCTTTTTGTTTCCCGGGACTTATCCCCGTTTGTTTTCTTTCAGGCGGGGAGCTGTTCGTGGGGTGAAGATCGTAGCGGGATTAGTTCCCTTTTTTATTCTGGCCGGCGTGATCGAGAGTTATATTACCCGTTATGCAGATGCTATGCCTGTCGTCGGTGCACTCTGTATCGGGATTTCGGCTGTCGGCGTGATCGGTTATTTTATCGTTTATCCTGTGATCATCGGGCGCAGACAGAAGTTGAACGAAGGAGAAATAGATTGATATTTTAAATATACATGTGAATGGAAAAGATTAATTTTAATCAGGTACGTGGGTTCAGTGATTCGATTACCCTGACTTTTAATTTTATTAAACAGGAATTTAAGCCTTTGCTGAGGTCTTTTGCGGTGATTGCCCTGCCTGTTATTTTTATCGGATTGTTTTTTATGAGCTATTCGGCTCGTGAGAGCTTGATTGCGATCGTACAGCCTGATCAATACGCCGGATCGCCGCTCGATATGCTGACCAATAGCCTGTTGACCAATCTTTCGACGATGGTGATCTATTTCTGGATGGCGCTGATCGGTATCGCTTATATTCGTGTTTATCAGGATAAAGTTGCTGCGGCCGACGAGGCAAGAATCACTCCGGGAGAGGTTTGGCAAGTGATGTGGCGTAATCTGGGTAAATCCCTGTTGTGGGCGGTTATCTATTTGCTGATGGTTGTTTTCGGTACGATACTCTTTATTGCTCCCGGGGTTTATCTGGGAGTCGTTTTTGGTTTCGTATTCTATTATATGATACTGGAAAACCGGTCGATTTCGGCGGGAATGAGCGGTTCGAGAGAGTTGTTGAAGGGAAAGTGGTGGAATTTCTTCGGGTATGTGATCGTTTTACAGTTGATTGTCGGCGGGCTTTCTTATATTTTTTCCATTCCCTACCTGGTTTTGACTTTTAAGACTACTTTTACCCAGCAGCTTCCTGGAATTTACGAAACGACTTTTAGCCTTTTGTTCGCCAACCTGGGACAAAGTCTGTTGCAACTGATCTCCGTGGTGGGTATTGCAGTCCGGTTCTTCACTTATCTGGAACAGAAAGAACATACCGGTCTGTTGAGTAAGATCGGACAGATCGGGAATAGGGATAAACAAATGCCGGAGCGTGAAGAAATGCATTGAATATATTGTTTTTGTCGTCGTTCTGCTTGTGGGACGGGGAGAGGGGGGGGCTGCTTCGGTTTCGGCGGAGTCGGTATCGGTTTCTGGTCGGATCGCTTATCGGGAACGTACTCCCGGAGAAAACTTTTTACAACAGTACCGTGACGATCCGGCATTCGATTATTCGGTGAAACCGGTTGCCGAAACCGGTGATTGGTGGCAGAGATTGAGGTGGTGGCTCATGCAGCATATCTTCGGTAGTTACACGCATAAAGATATCGTATGGCTGGACTTGTTGCTGAAAGTGCTGGCAGGACTGATCGTCGTTTTTGGCATTTATAAACTCGTACGCAGTAAGTTTTGGCTGACTGCAAAATCGGAACCGGACTTTCAGAAAACGATGGCCCCCTGGATAGGTGAAGCCTGGAACGAACTTTCTTACCGGCAAATGCTGGAACAAGCCGTGGCGGAAAATGATTTCAAATTGGCTATCCGCATTCGCTATGGAGGCCTGCTGCATTTGATGGATGAAAAAGGAATGATCCGCTGGGATGCCCATAAAACGAATAGATCCTATTACTATGAATTGAAAGATAAAGCCTTAAGGGATGATTTTGAAAAGCTCGCTTATATTTTCGATTGCGTGTGTTACGGTGATTTTGAGGTGAGTGCTTCTCTGTATGGGCAACTTGAACCGGTGTTCGACGAATTCCGGGATAAACTGAAAAAATGAAGATTAGAAATTTTGTCGGTATTGCATTATTGTTGATCTTATCACTGATCTACACCTGGTATGAGGCAAATCGTCCCCGGCCGGTAGATTGGTCCGAAACGTATTCGCCGAAGGATAAGATCCCTTACGGTACTTACATTACATACCGGAGCTTGCCTGAATTATTCCCGGATTCAAAGATCAGGACTTCGCGCTTGTCGATAGCCGAAGAGTTCGGAAGTGGGCGGGATACATCTGCCGGGACATACATTTTTGTCGGTTCGGACTATCGGATCGATGCCCTTGAATTGAAACATTTGATGCAGTGGGTAGAGAAAGGAAATGATATGTTCGTTGCCGCCGGGTGGATTGCCGACACGCTGTTGAATGCTTTATCCCTGAAGCTGGAACAGAATTTGAACCCCAGCGGCAGTAAATTGCTTTTTGCTCCCGGGCACGTATATCCGTTTTATAAAATCCGGCACGGTAGCTATTTTGTCTTGCCGGCTGATTTTAAAGGCGAACGTTTGGGGATCAGGATCGATAACGATTCCACCGATTTTATCCGCCTACCCTATGGGCGGGGACAGGTATTCCTGAATTTGAATCCCTGGGCTTTCACCAATCGCTGGGTTTTGGATAGTGTCTGTGGCGATTATTATTACAAGGCGTTGTCGTGGTTACCGGATAAAGGTCGAACAGTGATTTGGGACGCCTACCACACGTTGGGAAGGCAGGAAGCACAAACACCTTTGCGGGTGATTTTGCAATACCCTGCCTTAAAATGGGCGCTTTATCTGTTGCTGGCAGGAGCTTTGTGTTATGTGCTGTTCCGCGCACGGAGAGAACAACGTCCGATTCCGGTAATCCACCCTCCGGAAAATAAAATGCTCGAATTTATAGCTACCGTGAGTTCACTTTATTATAAACAGAAAGAACATTCGGCGATTGCTTTAAAACTGACCGACTATTTTCTGGGAGAGGTCAGGACCAGATATCAACTGGCTACCGACCGGCTGGACGAACCCTTTATCCTTGGGTTATCCGCACGCTCCGGGGTAGAGGAGGAAGATACCCGCAGACTGGTGCAGCTGATTACGAAAATCAGGACCAGCCGGCAGGTGAATGAAACCGAATTGCGTAATTTGGTGCGGGGAACAGAACTTTTTAACAGGAAATTAAATCAATAAAATATGGATACTGGTTTTGAAACGAGAATAGATTTTTCAGCGTTGAATGAGAAAATTGGTTTGTTAAGAGAACAAATGGCCCGGGTGATTATCGGGCAGCGGCAAGTGGTCGATTTGTTACTGACGGCCTTGCTGGCCGACGGCCATGTTTTGATCGAAGGAGTACCCGGAGTGGCTAAAACATTGATGGCTAAAGTGTTGTCTCATTTGATCGAAGCCGGTTTCTGCCGTATTCAGTTTACCCCCGACCTGATGCCGAGTGATGTCCTCGGGACTTCGGTATTTTTACCTTCTACAGGAAAATTCGAGTTCCGGCAGGGGCCTGTATTTACCAATATTTTATTGGTGGATGAGATCAACCGCTCGCCGGCAAAGACGCAGGCTGCCCTTTTTGAAGTTATGGAAGAAAGACAGATTACCAATGATGGTGTAGAATATGCTATGGAGTTTCCATTTATGGTCGTCGCAACGCAGAATCCGGTAGAACACGAAGGCACTTATCGCCTGCCGGAAGCCCAACTCGACCGGTTTATGTTTAAAATTTTAGTGGATTATCCCAGGAAAGAAGAAGAGATTGAAGTATTGGAATTGCACGATAAAAGATCGTCCGAAAGTTGGAAAGAACAAACACCGGTAGTATCGGTCGGGGAATTGAGCTATTTACGGGAGAAAGTACATGATGTGCATGTCGACGGAAAAATAAAAGCTTTTATCGTAGATATCGTCGGTACAACCCGCGACAATGCCTGGTTGTACCTGGGTGCCTCTCCCCGGGCATCGATCGCTTTGATGAATAGTGCAAAAGCATTTGCTGCCATCAGCGGACGTGATTTTGTCGTTCCTGAGGATGTATTGTATCTGGCTGCTCCGGTATTGCGGCATCGCGTGCAGCTTTCGGCCGAGAAAGAGTTGGAAGGGGTTGTGGTGGATCAGGTCATTCAACAATTGATCGCTAAAGTCGAAATTCCCAGATAATGAAGGAACTCTTTTTGAACCGGCGTTTTTTTATGTTCCTGTGGGGTGGGGTATTCGCTTTACTGCTGACCTTCGTATTTCCTCGGGTATATCCCTGGGTAATCTGGGCTTTGGGATGCGGAGGGGGACTCGTCGTTGTGGATATCACCTTGTTGTATGGATTCGGAAAGGCATGCGGTGCACAACGTATCGTAGGGGATAAATTTTCCAACGGGGAAGAAAATCCGGTACGGATCCGGGTGGAAAACAAGTATCCTTTTGCGGTCCGGGTGCGTGTCGTAGATGAAGCGCCGGTCGAATTTCAGGAAAGAAACAACAGCTTGAATTTTTGTCTGTCCTCCCACGAACACAAAGAAGGTACTTACTTCCTCCGCCCTGTAAAACGAGGGGCTTACCGGTTCGGGCAGGTCAGGGTATTCGTGACCTCCCGTTTGTCGCTGGTCGAACGCCGCTATTCCTTCGGAAAAGAAAAGGAAGTGGCGGTTTATCCTTCCTTTGTCTCTATGCGGAAATACGAATTACTGGCATTTACAGGCCGGCAGTCCGGTAACGGGATAAAACGGATCCGGGTGGCCGGTATTTCCACAGCTTTCGACCAGATAAAACCTTATGTTCAGGGAGATGATCCCCGTACCGTAAATTGGAAAGCGACGGCCAAATGTAACCGGCTTATGGTCAACTCCTATACCGAAGAACGTTCACAACCCGTGTATTGCGTGATCGATAAAGGACGAACCATGCAAGCTCCTTTTCGGGGAATGACGACTTTGGATTATGCGATCAATGCCACCCTGGCCTTGGCGAATATCATTCTGAAAAAAGGAGATAAAGCCGGATTACTGACTTTCTCTGATAAAGCCGGAGCGTTGATAAAAGCAGATAACCGCCGGTTGCAGCTGAATAGTATCAGCGAGGCGCTTTATAGTCAGCAGACTTATTATCTGGAGTCGGATTTCGAGCAATTGTGCATCACGGCTTCCCGGCGGATCCATAACCGGAGTCTGCTGATCCTTTTTACAAATTTCGATACCGTCAACGGGATGAAGCGCCGTTTGCCGGCTTTGAAAAGGTTGACGGATAACCATTTGCTGCTGATCGTTTTATTTGAAAACACAGAGATCAACCGGGTGGTGACCGAACCGGCCTTGAGCATCCGGGATATCTATTTCAAAGCTTTAGCCGGAAGTTTTATTACAGAGAAAAGGCGTATCGCCCACGAGCTGAGAAATGCCGGTATTTATACCATTCTGACCGAACCCGAAAAACTGACCGCTACGGTGATCGATGGCTATCTGGAAATGAAAGAAAGGGGACTTGTTTAAATCTGCTCTTCTGCTGTATCGATCCCCGTTGCAATTTCCTGGATAATCCCTTTCCGGATATAGACTTGCCGGGCATGTTTACGTACCAATGGGCGGTAGTATTCGAAAATAATTCCTCCGAGAGCACAGGAAACACCTGAAATCAGGATGATAGCCGGTAAACCGGTTTGCTTTTCCAGACTGCCCAGAAACATACTCCCCACCGGAGCTATTCCGGTGAAAGTCATTGCCAGATATCCCATGACACGTCCTCTTTTATCTTCATCGGATAACGTTTGTAACAGGGTGTTGATAGAGGCTACCGTACTGATGATGGCAAATCCTGCTGGCAGGCAAATGAATGCTGCAATCCAATAAGTATCGATATACGATAGAATCATTAGGCTGATCCCCAGCAGGAAGGCCGATATCGTGACTACCTTACCCAGGCCGACTACGCTTTTGCGGGCTGCGAGGTAAAGGGCGGCCAGAAAAGAGCCCACTCCGATGCAGGATAGTAAAAATCCCAGCATTTCGCTATCTCCCTGAAGAATATCCTTGACATAAGCCGGAATAAAAGTCATGAGCGGCAAGCCGAAGAAACTAACGGCACTCATTAACAACAACAGGGCCCGTATGGGAATATTACCGGACACATAGGAGAAACCTTCTTGTATATCTGTGAGCACATTCTGCCGGCGGTGCTGAACGGTAAAAGGAGACAGGCGCATCAGGAAGAGGGCGATGATGACTCCCAGGTAACTGATTCCGTTCAATAGAAAGCAGAGCCCTTCACCGAAGATTCCGATCAGTACTCCTCCGACTGCCGGGCCGATGAGCCGGGAACCATTGATCACAGCCGAATTGAGCGCGATGGCATTGCTGAGATGTTCTTTGGCTACCAAACTCGGATAGAAGGCTTGACGGGTGGGATTGTCCAGGGCGTTGATGCAACCGATCAGCAGGCTTAAAATCAGGATATGCCATACTTCGATCACGCCGCTCAAGGTCAGTGCTGCCATCGAAAGGGCTTGTACCATAGATAAAGATTGGGTCAGGATCAGTATTTTTTGCCGGTCGAAACGATCGACAAAGACACTCATGAGGGGGGTGACCAATAAAATCGGAATTTGGGCCATAAAAGTTACCGTTGCCAGCAAAAATACCGAACCGGTCAGGCGGTATACCAGCCAGCTCATCGCAATCTGTTGCATCCAGGTTCCGGTCAGCGACACACACATCCCCGTGAAATACAACCGGAAATTACGCGTCTTCAACGATATCAGAATAGATGAAAAAGCCTTACCGTTATCCGGTAAGATCTCCCGTAATCCTTGAATCACTTTCTTTTTCTTTTAATCCCTGATTTTGTTTCGTTTAAAGCCCCAGTTCCTCTCCGATCAAAATGACTTTGATTCTGCCTGCCGGATAACTCTTTTCTGTAATTGTCCAGACATTACAAATCCGGTCGGGGCTATTACAATCCATACATACACCGGTCTTGTGACATGGGGTACGGAAGCCTTCATGGCGTATTGCATTTCGGGGGGCTGCAATGGTCCTGACCCGGTGCATGGCTTCCTCCAGGTTTGCGGTAATTTTATTGATACCGATGAACAATACCACCTGTTTAGGCCCGAAAGTGATACCGCCGACCCGGTTACCGATCATATCCAGATTGACCAATTGACCTTTTTGTGTGAGGGCGTTGCTCCCCGTTAGAAACAGGTCGGTTAACAGAGCCTGGCGTCTCCAATAGATCTTTTGTTTCCGGCTCATACCCGGAGCGAAACTATCGATGACCGAGAGTTCCGGATTTTTTTGCAATTCATTCAAAACGCCCGTAGCCTTCATCGTTTCGGAATCGCCCCAGGAAACAGTCTCCACCTGTAGTCCCGGGAAGATATCCCGGAAAAATATCGCACTGGCTTCGGCTGTATTATGGGCAAAAAATGCTTCGAAATGGTTGTGGCGTAAAGCTGCAATAGTTTTGTCGATGATTTCTTTGTTCATATTTTGCTTACTTTTTGTCTGTTTTAACGTATACGACCGATAATTATCCGTGAATCATCGATGCTGTCCGCTGTAGTTACAAAGCCGGTAAAGAGGGTAAAAACAACCTGAAACTCTTGTAACTGAAATGATAGATTAAATGATGGACAAAGATAGGGATTTACTCTTTTTATCTGGAATTTGTTTGTTAATATTTCATTTTATAATTTTACACTCTTAATAACATCGATTATGAAAAGATTGCTCACACATTTAGGTCTTCGGTTTTTTCTGCTTTTTTCCTGTATTTTTCTTTCCTCGTTTTTTATTTCACTTTCTGCTCAGGAGTTTGTAAAAGGGGGGGCGAATGGTTTCGAATGGCGGTTGATAGGCCGTGTATTTTTTGACGGAGGGTATTTTTTTAACGATACCACCGATTTAGGTAGTAGTTTTCAGGTGAACGATATCCGTTTAGGGACCCAGATTCGTTTTCTGGAGCACTGGGAAGCTAAAATAGAACTGGGGTATGGAGACAGTAAGATCAGTATGAAGGATATTTTCCTGACTTACAAATTCGGTGAACAGGCTGTCCGGGTCGGTTATCAATATGAGCCTTTCGGAAATTCCCGGGTAGGAACGACGAATTTTCGTTTTATGACCAATGCTGCTTCGGATAAAGCGTTGGGAAATTCCCGGAAATTGGGGGTGGGCTACAGCTATAATCACCAATGGTTTAATTTTATGGGAGGTATATACAGCGACGGAGATGTACAGAAGTCCAAGTCGCTGGATCAGGGCTATTCCCTGGCGGCGAAACTGATCGGCCGGCCTCTGTTGAAAGATAAGAAGCTTGTCCATCTTTCTGTCGCACCCCGGTTCAGTAGCGGACAGGAAACGATCACTTTCAATGCCGGTATACCGACCGATTTGTTGACGAAAGACGATAATTCGTATGTAGAGGCAAAAGTGGATCAGGTGATTAATCAATGGAAGCTCGATCTCGAAATGATTTTGCTCTACAATAAATGGTATTTCCAGGGGCAATATTTTCTGGCACACCTGAATCGTTTTCAGGCCGGTAATTACAATGGCAAAGGATGGTACGGTCAGATCGGATACATGATTCTGGGAGCAAAGCATAATTATAATGCTGCTACCGGTATGATCGTCAATCCTGCTCCCAAAAGCCTTGAAGTGTTATGCCGCTATAATATGATCGACCTGAATGATGCCGGTATCCGGGGAGGGAGACTGACGGATATTTCTTTGGGAATGAATTATTTTATCAATAAATATGTAGCAGCAAAAATCAATTATACCCATATGATGGTCGGAAATAGTTCGCCCAAGGGAGGTGATGATTTCGACCTGATTCAGGCCCGGCTGCAATTTTCATTTTAGTTTGCAGACGATAAAAATTTCCTTACCTTAGACCGGTCGGAAAAGTCCATAAATTTTCCGGATCGGATGGGCTTATTCTGTCGGAACCGATAGATTTAATTTTAATAATATGAAAAAGATTTTGGTAAGTTTAGCCGTATTGTGGTGTGTGGCACTCGGTGTACAGGCACAGGATAATCAGGAGTATGAGAAGCAAGTTGCCAAGATGTTGGAAATGACTCATACCATGGATGCCATGAAACAAATCTTCCCTCAGATGACAGCTATGTTAAAGCAGCAGTTGCCTCAGGCTCCCGATGAATTTTGGAAAGAGCTGGATGCTTCTATGAATGGGATGTATGACAAGATGATCAAGGCGGTGATCCCGGTGTATAAAAAATACCTTACGCTGGATGATCTGAAAGAGATCATCAAGTTTTATGAAACTCCGGTAGGAAAGAAATTGTCTGAAATGAATCCCAAAGCGACAGCCGAAATATTACCTATCGCCCAACAGATCGGGATGCAGACGATGCAGGAACTGATGCAGAAAGCACAGGAAAAAGGGTATTTGAAACAACAATAAAAAGGGATTCCGACAAGTCGAATTTTCGACTTGTTGGGATTAGTGTCCCATGTAGGGATATACATGGGTATAGGGCTGATTGGCGGGACTTTCGGTTCCGGATTTTAAGCTATTTATTAAAGCTGATCAGCGTGTTCAAAGAATGTACTGATAGATCAGTTGTCGGTCTGTTTACGGCAGAGTGGGCCTTTCTTTCATTAATAGCCCGTTTCCTGTTCTAAAGGCGGGTATCTTATTTTTCTTTTTATACGGTAGTTTTTAGATATAGACCGTTTTCTCTGTTTTTTATTCAATATACCGATCCGAAAGCGGGCCATTAGGGGATTTCTGTTTTGGGAATATATTTATTTAATCTTTTCGGATAACATAAACTTTATCTAAAACTGTATATTTGTTTGTATCTTTTTCTTAATGAATATCGATAAATATTTTTATTATTGATAATTATGTTTAAATTCGTATCGATTAACCTAAAAACTTAAATTTATGAAGCAAAGTTTTTTATTCTGTTTCATTTACCATCTTCCCTATTTTAAATAAGATTGAAATAAAGAGTAATAATAAGTGTTATTAAAAGGAGGATAGCGATTATTATTTTGATTGTTTTATTTGTCAAAAATGTTGATGTCAATGAAATGATCAATACAGATGAAAGAATCCATTTTCCTTTTTCTGTCCAAGAGGTAGCTAATAGAATGATTATTATTGTAGCGATGACTAAATAATCTATAATTCCCCATTTTTTTTTCATAGTCCTGAAATATTATAAGGTATACATCCAACCCCGGAAAGTTAATAATAAGTTGTTGTTATAAAAAGTGTGTATACGTTTTTTGTAATATTATATCTTGTCGACTATAATGTTTTTATTTTCATCCAGGCGGACCATCCCATTAAACGAGTTGCCTTCCGGATCCTTGAAACCGGATATTTTGCCGGTTTGGCCTTTTTGTATTAATGTATCTACTTGTTTTTGGGTGAGTTTCTTGCCTTGTATTTCCATCGGAATCAGAAAATCACAGGATTTCCGGTATAGGGTACATCCCCAGGCGGTTTTTCCCTTCACAATTTCTCCTTGTCCGCATTTGGGGCATTTCAATACAACTGCAATTTTTTCTCCGTTCTCCTTTTTCCCTTTTCCCTTCTCCCTTTCTTTTTTAGTTTTCTTGTCTTCCCCGTCTTTTTCCTCCGGTGTTTCTACAGTGATCGTTTTCGCTGAAGAATAACGTACAAAATGGACGATTTCGTTTACCATCGCCTTCAATTCTTCCATGAAGTCGGCCACCTGATAGGTACCGTCTTCGATCATACGCAACTTCTTTTCCCATTGTCCCGTCAGTTCTGCGGATTTCAGAAGGTCGTTCTGAATGGTGTCGATAAGCTCTATGCCTGTCGTTGTTGCTAAAATCCGTTTTTTGTCTTTGCGGATGTATTGCCGTTTAAACAACGTTTCGATGATATTTGCGCGGGTAGAAGGGCGTCCGATTCCGTTTTCTTTCATCAGATCCCGCAGTTCTTCGTCTTCCACTTGTTTCCCGGCAGTTTCCATGGCCCTCAATAAATCGGCTTCCGTATAGTATTTAGGGGGCTGAGTTTGTTTTTCCTGGATTTCGGGGGTGTGAGGACCGTGTTCTCCTTTTTCGTAAACCGGTAATACGTTTTCTTCGTTTTGTTTGTCTGTATTATTGCCGAATACCACCCGCCACGCCGGATCGATGATTTGTTTTCCGGTGGCTTTGAAGTCTTCGTCGCCAATTCTGGCCATAACGGTTGTATTGGCTATTTCGCAGTCCGGATAGAAGACGGCAATGAAACGGCGGGCTACCAGATCATATACCCGCTTTTCCTCGGGAGACATATCGTAACTGAATACACCGGTAGGAATGATGGCATGGTGATCCGTAATTTTTTTGTCATTGAAGACTTTGGCTGACTTCCGTATTTTTCCTCCTGATAAGATCGGCTGTGTTAAAGCCTCATAAGGTTTCAGGCCCTGAAGTATTTTGGGAACTTTGGCATATTGGTCGTTCGGTAAAAAGTTGGTATCCACACGGGGATAGGTGGTCAGCTTTTTCTCGTAAAGCGACTGTATGATTTTTAAGGTATTTTCGGCTGTATAGGCGAATTTTCGGTTACATTCCACCTGCAATAGAGTCAGGTCGAACAGTTTCGGCGGATGTTCCATGGCCTTTTTCCGCTCGATACTGAGAATTTCCAGTTCGAGTGGAGTGATTTTTTCCAGGAGGGCTTCGGCTTCCTCTTTTTTATTGAACCGTCCGCGCAAACAGGAGAAAAGTCCTTCCCGGTAATTCGTCCGTATTTCCCAATAAGTTTCCGGTTTAAAGTTCTCGATCGCTTTTTGTCGTTCGACGACCAGGGCCAGGGTAGGGGTCTGCACTCGTCCGATCGAGAGTACGTTTTTTCCTGTCCCGTATTTCAACGTATAAGCCCGCGTGGCATTCATCCCTAACAGCCAGTCGCCGATAGCCCGTGCAGAACCGGCCGCATAGAGAGTATCGAAATCTTGCGATTCCATGAGTTTTTCGAATCCTTCCCGGATGGCTTCTTCTGTCAGCGAAGAAATCCAAAGGCGTTTGATAGGTACCCCGCATTTGGCTTTGGTCAATACCCAGCGTTGAATCAGTTCTCCTTCCTGGCCGGCATCCCCGCAATTGATCACCATTTCAGCTTTCGAGACCAGCTCCTCGATAACGGCAAATTGTTTTTTTATTCCCTCATCTTCGATCAGACGGATCCTGAATTTCGAGGGGATCATCGGCAATACCCCTAAATTCCATTTTTGCCATTTCTCCGTATATTCTCCCGGTTCTTGCAGGGTACATAAGTGTCCGAATGTCCAGGTAACACAATATCCATTCCCTTCCAGATATCCGTTCCGCCGGGTCGTAGCTCCCAGAATATTCGCGATTTCTTTGGCAACACTTGGTTTCTCTGCAATACACATTTTCATAATTCCGCACGACTTGATTCTGCTACAAAGATAATGTAAACCGAAAGCAAAGCCAAGTTTACTTGAACTTTGCTGAGATGTAGCTTATTTTATCGAATGATAATGCAAACCGGGTGCAGAACGAAACGAATTCGTTCATTTCTTCCGCCAGGGGAGACTTATGTTTCTTTTGCCACTGTTCCCAGAAAACGACTTTCCGAAAAAATGTTCCGGTATTTATTTTTGAAAAAAGCAAATAAATGGATCTCTTTACCTCTTTCGGCCGGGAGAGTAAAGGTATATGCTCCTGTAGCCCGTATGGTTTCAAAACCTTCCAGCCAATATATCTCACCGTCGTCTACCCTGGTTTTATCGTAAATGGCTATTTGTAATAAGTCGTCGTCGAAACCCTGATTTTTATACCCGGGATTCCATTCCAGGCGAATAAGATCCGGAGTGGTATATTGCATTCCGAAATAATCCGGGATATAAAGCGGCCCGTAACATATCTTCAGGCCTGAAAATTCGGTAATTTCTCCTGTCTCCGTAAAGCTATGGATATTCTCTTTTATAAAAAGGTTATATCCGCTTATGTTTTGTCCATGCGTAGCATCGCTCCAGGTCATATACATCGGCATTTCCAGTTTATGATAAAATGAAGCCGCCCCTTTAAACCTGTTTTTCTGTGCTTTTTGCTTACTACTTTTCGATTTTCTATACCGTCCCGTTTTGCTCCTTATTCTCAGCTGTCCGTTTACTTCATAAAGGATAACATTTCCGAAACTTCCTTTCAGCTGATTTAATAAGTTAGATCTTGCAGTACCCATAGCCTGTTTTTTTAGTTTGAAAATGAATCAATTTCCCGATAACAGCGATTCCCCGGAGATCCCTTTGTGTGTTAGCTTCTGTAAAATTAACTAAAAAATGATTAAAATCCAAATAAAAACTGGATTAAAGCTTATTTATTTAGTTATTAATCTGGTAATAAATAGGATTTGTACTGGATTTAATCTGGATTTATCTATACACATATCCTGCTTTGTCCTATGTGGTTAGCATTCCCCCGATAGTTATAACTATATAATAAAAAAGGTCCAATTAAATCAGAATTTAATTGGACCTTTTAAGGCAAATTATTTCACTGAATTTATTTAAACTAAACTCAGGGTAAATATAGTTTACTACTTGATTTCTATATGATTATCTTTTAGAAAAGGAACCGATTAGGAACGCTCCGCGGTCCTCAGTGTCATATTTCTACTGAAGAACCGTCTTATTTTCAGCCACAAAAATAGCCTTTTATTTTTCCACTACAAAGGAAAAAAATGCCTTTTCAGTTTTTAGAGAAAGATCTCAGGGGAATATTTTCCAGTTGAAGGTACTTATAAAGTGTGCTTTTACTCTTAATTTCAATTTGTTGGCATATTTGTTTTACAGCAAATCCTTTTTGATACAAGAGAGCTGCTTTTTTTACTTTTTGCTGGGTTTCCGGATTCAAGCCCTGAGGTCTTCCGAATTTTTTTCCTCTTTTCCGGGCTGCTTCCCGTCCTTCACGAGTCCTTTCCATAATCACATTCCGTTCGAATTCTGCCAGAGCCGCAAAAATATGCATCGTAAATTTCCCCATATAATCGGTCGTATCAATATTATCCTTGACCGAACGAATCCGTATGTTTTTACTTTCCAGCTCCGAACATATCCGGACAATTTCAGACAGGCTACGGGCCAAACGATCTAATTTATAAACAACTAATACATCGCCTTCACGTAATAGTGAAAGGCAATGTTCCAGTTCCGGACGTTTTTTTACCCCGGAAATTTTCTCGCAAAATATTTGTACGCAATCCTGACGCTGTAACACATCCAATTGCATATCCAGATTCTGGTCACGCGTACTCACCCTGGCGTAACCGATGATCCTTCCCTGGAACTCTTTGTTAATAATCGTCATTTCCTCCCAATAATAAAAAACTTTTCACAAAAATATAAATGTTATCCGAATTGTTAAAAGTCCAATTAAATTCTGATTTAATTGAGACTCTTGATAAATAAGTTAGGTAACTATATACCTCTTTACAGTAAATTATAAAGTGATTAACTGATTTCTGATGATACATATTTTATTCAGATATTTCGTTAAGATTATGACTGTAGGTTTCATGTTTATATGAACATAAAAGCTAAAATATATCATTTTTGGAATAATCCGGATGGGCGAACACAAAAAGTGAATCGGAATATTTCTTATTCGCTTATTATAAAAGGTTTTGGGATCTTAATATCATTACTTTTAGTTCCTTTAACTTTAGGTTATCTTAATCCTTATGAATATGGTATATGGATAACTTTGAATTCTATATTGACATGGATAAATTATTTTGATATAGGATTAGGTAATGGATTACGAAATAAACTTACAGAGGCTTTGGCTATTAAAGATTATAATATGGCTCAGATGTATGTAAGTACAGCATTAGTCTTGTTGTTTTTTATCGCCTTGATATTATATGCCCTTTTTCTGATTTTGAGTTCGTTTATCAGCTGGTACGATATATTAAATGTGGAATCTTCTATACGTAATCTGGATACAATTGTCATGATTGTCATGTTTTGCATGTGCATCTGTTTTGTGCTCAGAATTATAGGTACAATTTTCTTATCTTACCAAAACACATGGGTAAATGATTTTCTGACTTTCGCGGGTTCACTTCTAGCTTTTGTATGGATATATATTTTAACTTGTACATCGGAAGGAAGCCTAATGAAAGTTGCAATAGCATTCTCTTTATCTCCTGTAATTGTATACCTGATAGCATTTCCTATTACGTTTTTCAAATTTCATAAAGAAATAAGGCCTTGTATAAAAGCTGTAAAGCTTAAATATGCAAACTCCCTTGTTGGATTGGGGATTCAGTTCTTTGCTCTTCAATTGTCCTGTCTTGTGATTTATGCTACGTCAAACTTTATTATTTCAAAACTTTTCTCTCCGGCAGAGGTTACCCCTTATAATATAGCATTTAAGTATTGTAACCTTATCGTTATGGGGTTCAGCATAATAATTTCACCATTATGGTCCGCCATAACCGATGCTTATGTAAGAAAGGATATAAAATGGATTATTCTGAATATGAATAAGATGATTAAAATTTGGGGCCTTTGTTGTTTGGCTTTACTATTAATGGTCTTAGTATCTCAGCCTATTTTTCATCTCTGGATTGGTTATGAAGTATTGATCTCTTATTCATTGTGCTTTTCTTTAGCCATTTATTCTTCGATATATATGTGGTGTATATTATTTTGTGCATATTCTAACGGTACTGGTGCATTAAAAATCCAGATGTTAACCATGTCTGTCGGAGCTATACTCTTTATCCCTGTAGCCATTTTTGTTGCTAAACATATAGGATTAGTTGGGATAGCATATTCTATGGGGACAGTTTTATTAATACCTGGAATTGCATTGGCAATAGAATATAAATATTCTATCAGAAAATTAAAAAATATATATTCTGTAAATTCTTAGATTACAGATTTATTTCAATAAAAAGACTTCTTGCTTCGGAATGGTGGAATCGACCTATTGAGTGGATAAGACAGAATGCATCCCGATTTTTAAAACCTGATATTTTCTAAATATACAATGCGTTCCCTTTCATCCATATATAAAAGTATATATAAACGCATATCAACAATTGTGTGGAAATTCCGATTGGAATCATTCGGACATAATTCATTTATATATAAACCATTGTATGTTTCTGGAACGAATATCCATATTGGTGATAATGTTTATGTGCAGTATAAGTCCTGGCTTGCATCAGAATCGCTTACTGGTAATGGCGAAGCATTGTTAAAGATAGGTAACGGATGTGTTATAGGTCATTTCAATGAAATATATTCTACTCATTCAATAGTTATAGAGAATCATGTATTAACTGCTGATCGCGTATATATTTCGGATAATATACATGGATATGAAAATATTGAAATTCCCATATTACATCAACCAATAGTTCAGAAAAAGAAGTCAGGATAGGAGAAGGGTCTTGGCTTGGGGTTGGTGTTTCAGTTATTGGGGCATCTATTGGCAAACATTGTGTCATAGGTTCAAATGCCGTAGTTACTAAAGATATTCCAGATTATTGTGTTGCTATTGGTATTCCTGCAAGAATTATTAAACGATATAACCCGGAGGTTGGGAAATGGCTTAGAACTAACCCCGACGGATCTTTTAAAGAAATAAAATCAAGCAAGATATGAAACGTATTTTGATTACCGGAGGGGCCGGTTTTATTGGTTCTAATTTAGCTTTAGCCCTTTTAAGGAAAGGGTATCAGGTTACAGTTTTAGATAATCTTTCCCCACAGATACATGGAGAAACTCCGGAACAGACATCTCCTCTTTATCGAAATATAATCGGTAAAGTAAATTTTATAAAAGGTTCTGTTACTTGTAGGGAAGATTGGTTAAAAGTATTAGAAGGACAGGAATGTGTTGTTCATTTGGCGGCAGAGACAGGTACAGGACAATCCATGTATGAGATTCAAAAATATGTGGAAGTGAATATTAGTGGAACAGCTATCCTGTTAGATATTCTTGCCAATACAAAGCATAGTGTAAAAAAAGTGGTTGTAGCAGAATCCAGAGCTATATATGGAGAAGGCAGGTATTACAGTGAAGAGTTAAAAGACTATGTATATCCTACCTTGAGGGAAGAAAAAGATATGTCTGAAGGAGATTTCGATGTGAAGTATCCCAACTGTCATCAGCCTTTGAAGTTGGTTGGAACCACCGAAAATTCTTTGATACACCCGACTTCAGTATACGGGATTACAAAACAGGTACAAGGTCAATTAGTACATCTGGTTTGTTCTTCTATCGGGATTGCAGCAGTATCTTACAGATATCAAAATGTGTATGGTCCGGGGCAATCGCTTTCAAATCCTTATACCGGTATTTTATCCATCTTTTCTACCCGTATTAAAAACGGAAATGAAATCAACATTTTTGAAGATGGAAAAGAAACCCGGGATTTTGTCTACATTGATGATGTGGTGGAAGCCACAATTTTGGGTATTGAAAAAGAAGAAGCAAATGGGCATGTTTTTAATGTCGGAACAGGTGTTGCTACTGATGTTCTTACTGTGGCCAGAACTTTGATGAAGAATTATGGCACAGAAGTACCGCTTCGTGTGTCGGGTAACTATCGTCTAGGTGATATCCGTCATAATTATGCAGACATATCCCTTGCCCGTAAAATTCTTGGATTTGAACCACGAATAGACTTTTCAACAGGTATATCGCGTTTTACTGCCTGGGTTGACGGACAGTCTGTTCAAGAGGACAGATACGAAACGTCAATTGAGGAAATGAAAGCAAAAGGTTTGTATAAATAGTATTAGCGGTATAGAATGCATACTAATGTAAGCAAAATACATGACTGTTATGGATGTGGCGTGTGTGCAGCTACTTGTCCTGTACATATAATTAAAATGGAATTGAATTCCAAGGGATTATTAGAACCTCATATAACGGATCAAAATAAATGTATTGATTGTGGTATTTGCTTAAGTAATTGTGCATTTAATTATAGCCAAAAAAGTATAACCACGATACCTATACGTTCTTTTGCAGCTTATAGTAAAGATAGAAGAATTCAAAGAAAATGTTCTTCAGGAGGAGTGACATTCGAAATTTGTGCAATGTTGATTGAGGAAGGCTATAAAGTTTGTGCCGTTAAATACAATGTAGAAAAAGAGTATGCAGAACATTATATTGCAGAGAACCAATTAGAACTTATTCCATCTATCGGTAGCAAATATATCCAAAGTCACACGGAAAGTGCATTCTCGTCTTTCAAAAGAGGTCAAAAATATGTCATAGTGGGGACACCTTGTCAAATAGATTCCCTGAGAAAGAATCTGCAAAGGCTAAAAATAGAACAAGATTATATTTTAATAGATTTCTTTTGTCATGGAGTCCCATCGTATTTTGCATGGAGTAAATATTTAGATTTAGTCAAAAAAAAGGTCAATCCAATTACTGAGGTTACTTGGAGGAACAAGAAAACAGGGTGGCATGATTCTTGGGCAATAGGAATCGACAATAAAAATACTTCTTGTGATTTAGTAGATTCAAGGGATTTCAATACATTGATTAAAGAAAAAGATTACTTTATTAACTCCAGACTATCAAAAGGAGATCTATTTTATAACCTTTTTCTTGGAGATTACTGTATGTCGCAGGCATGTTGTAAATCATGCAAATATAAATATGATAAAAGTGCTGCTGACATACGCGTAGGAGATTTATGGGGATCTACTTATCAACGCAATCAGGATGGAGTTAGTGCGCTCATCACATTTACTGAAAAAGGAAATAAAATCGCGGATAAACTTTGGAGTAAGTGTGTCTTAATTGAAGATTCATTTGAAACAATAGCTGAAGGACAAATGAAGTCTAATTCAAAGAATTCTATTTTTTATCCTTTAGTTATGAAATGGCTGACTGACGAGAAGTTGTTGCCTATATTCAAACTTAAATTACTGTTTGCCCTGAAAACAGTAAACGATTTTCCAATAAGAGTCTTTTATAAGATTTTAAAAGTTGTAAAAGTCCGGAAATGACGATTAAAGAGAAAATTAAGAATAAACCTATTGGTATCATCACCATGCATAAAGTGCTGAATTTTGGTTCGGCACTTCAGGCTTATGGATTACAATATGCTATTAAGGAATTAGGATTTGAAGTGTGTATAATAGATTATGATTTCCCTAACGAATTTCATAATCGAAACACTCCTAAAAAGAATATCATTAAAAAACTATTTGATGGTAATTTTTTCAGAAAACTAAAATATAAACTCGCAACATTGCTATGGCTTGATTGGAGCGACCAAAAAACTCAATTCATAGAATTCTACCATAAATATTATAATCTTAGCCGTCCTTATCATTCCAGGACAGAATTATTGACTACACCTCCCTCTTTGAGTGTTGTTGTCGTTGGGAGTGACCAAGTATGGAATCCGAATCATATGTGTGGTGATTCAATATTTTTCGGAGAATTTGCTTTAAATATTCCAAGAATTTCATTCGCTTCAAGTTTCGTTGTCTCCCAGATACCGAAAGAGTTTAAGAGTCTATATAAAAGCTATTTAAATAAATTCATTGCTTTGGGAGTACGGGAGCAGAATGGTCAGACTATAATAAATGAATTGCTAGGGAAAGCATCTCAAATAGTGTGTGATCCTGCCCTATTATTGGGAAAGCAACGGTGTCTTGAACTTGCAAATAATTCTAAAATTAGTATACAGAAGCCCTATATATTAGCTTATATACTTGATTATAATTTCAATCCACATCCTACGATTGATAGATTAATCATCAAGTTAAGTAAAAAATATAATCTAGATGTTGTATATCTTCAATGTGGAAACATTCAAGGCTCCCAACGAATAGGCAAGCAGATTTTCAATGCCGGGCCGATAGAATTCTTATATCTTATTAATCATGCAAAAATTGTAATCACTAGTTCTTTTCATGGAGTGGCTCTTTCTGCTTTGCTTGAAAAAGATTTTTATACTGTAATTGATAGTAAAAAAGATGATGATAGAATTTTCAGTTTTTGCAATAAAATTGGAACTACTGACCGAATTATCAGACAAGGTTGCAAAATTTCCTCAATCAAATCCAGCCCTATGAACTGGGAGATTATAACACCTAGATTAAATCATCTCAGGAATGAGAGTATACATTTCCTTAGGAATAGTATCCAGAATGCTTTAGAGAATGTTTAAGCAACGTATTATTTTATTCGCTCCTCTTTTTTATGGGTATTGGAAGCATATAAAAGATGCCCTTGAAAAACAAGGTTTTGAGGTTTCTTTTGTCACTTATAGAATGGGTAAGTGGGGGGATACATTTAACTCCTTAAAATCGCCGTTGAATCAAGAGAAAAAATATGCTGATGTTATTTTTGAAAGATTAAAAAAACTAGAGGGCAATTGGGACTATTTAATAGTTATCAAGGGTAATTATTTTACTGAAAAACATTTATCGTATTTAAAGAGGCAAAATCCTGATATCAAGACCATAATGTATCAATGGGACTCGATTAATAACAATGATTATACAGGCTTAGCTTTTCAATTTCATAAGGTTTTTACTTTTGATTTTAAGGATGCAGAGGATTGCGGATATAATTATTTGCCCTTATTTTATACAAATGATATCAATCCTATTAATCCTGGATTCTTTGAAGATATAGATTTATTATTGGTTGGTTTGTATAATAAACCCAGATATGAATATTTAAGACGATTAGAAGAACTAAAAAAAATAGTAAATGTCAGGACCTATATAGTAGTTCCTCCAATGTTATATCTGAAAAAACAGTTATTAAATAATGAGCTTGAAATTAAGCAGTTCAATGACATTCATTTTACGCCTCTCAATAGAACACGGTTAATAAATTTATATCATCGTTCTAAAGTATTTGTTGATATATGCCAGGAAAATCAGACCGGGATGTCAATGCGAACAATAGAAGCTTATGGTATGAATAAAAAATTATTAACATCTAATAAAAATATAACCCAGGATCCTTGGGTCAAAGAAATTCAAGTATTAGACAGCAATTCAGATGATAAATCAATCCTTTCGTTTATTAACAGACCAACTATAAAATATAAGAATCGGATAAAACTTTCCATACAGG
>ERZ779896.1247-NODE-1247-length-22820-cov-8.611421_pt1 | contig 22820 bp, 26 predicted proteins | sample MGYA00511067_ERZ779896 | MGnify/ENA primary metagenome ERZ779896 (study PRJEB29588, sample SAMEA2161597) | human gut metagenome | biome: human gut; feature: human-associated habitat; material: faeces | place: Denmark | collected 2008/2010 ... | reverse complement strand
CCCTATTGCCTTCGGCACTTCCCCCGAAGGGGGAAGCAAGACGTTACGTAGCTAATGATTTCCTTAACTTAATAGCCTTCCTCTCGAAGGGAAGGCGCAGCGAAGGGGCGGATGGGGCACCGGCGGCAGGAAAGTACGCGGGGAAATGCGTATCAAGCAGGCGATTTACGGCAACAGCCAAGCGCCTGTTTTTGTAAATGGCGATGCCCGAAAATGGCATGCAAGTCACCCGTCACTTCTAACCCTTAGTCCCCGATCTCTGTTCATTTGTTCATGGATAAGTCATAAATTATGGTATTCATGTGAAAAATAAGATAACATGCACTATATCATATATTTGAAATCATGAAATGCACTCTCACATGACTGAATTTATATTGATTTCCCCCTATTTTATCTTGCCATGCACCTTTATTTTGTATAAAATATTAGTTGCGTTATTACTTAGCCTCATTGTCACATGCAGGAATGGAAAGCACATTTCTGAAAGCAGATGAAGAAAGGAAAGCGGTTATGTCGGGGGAGGGGATCCACTCTCCGGCGGGGCAGTCTCAGCTGCCGGACTTGGGATCATCAGGACTTGCTAGGAGGAAAGAATTATGGAAGACAAAGAACAGGAAATGCATGAAAACCTGGAACGCGGCCTGAAAAACAGACATATCCAGCTCATCGGCCTTGGCGGTGCGATCGGTGTCGGTCTGTTTCTTGGCTCGGCGACTGCGATCGAACTTGCCGGCCCATCGGTACTCTTGACGTATGTCATCGGCGGTATTGCGATTTATTTCATCATGCGTGCGCTCGGTGAGCTCTCCGTCGCCTACCCGGTCTCCGGGGCCTTCAGTGCGCATGCGGCACGTTTCTTAGGTCCGAAGTGGGGCTATCTCACCGGCTGGACGTACTGGTACATGTGGATGGTCACCTGTATGGCCGAGCTCACTGCCGTCGGGATATACATGAATTTCTGGTATCCGGATCTGCCGCAGTGGCTGTCAGCGCTCGTCGCACTTGTCATCATGACCGTGGTGAATTTCATCGCCGTCTCTGCCTATGGCGAGTTTGAATTCTGGTTTGCCCTCGTGAAGATCTGCACCATCATTTTCATGATCATCAGCGGCATCGGCATGATCGTCTTCGGCATCGGAAATGGTGGCATTGCGACCGGCATCGCAAACCTTTGGCAGAACGGCGGCTTCTTCCCGAATGGTTTTTCCGGCACCCTGATGGCACTTGTCATGGTCATGTATTCCTATCTTGGCATCGAGATCATCGGCGTCACTGCGGGGGAAGCGCATGATCCGAAGTCCACCATCAAGAAAGCCATCGACGAAGTCTTCTGGCGTATCCTTATTTTCTATGTGCTCTCTCTGGGTGTCATCATGTCCATCTACCCATGGAATGAGATCGGACACATGGGCTCCCCATTTGTGGTGACCTTTGAAAAACTCGGCATCGCCGGCGCAGCGGATATTATCAATATCGTCGTCATCACGGCGGTACTCTCTTCCTGCAACAGCGGGATCTTCAGCTCCGGCCGTATGCTCTACAATCTGTCCCTGCAGGGGAATGCACCTGCCTGCTTCCAGACGCTGAACCGTCATCGTCTGCCGTGGGTCGGCATCCTTTTCTCCGCAGCGATCCTGCTTGTCGCTGTCGGTCTGAACTATGTCATGCCGGCTGAGCTTTTCGTCTACGTCACCAGCGTCGGTTCCTTCGGGGCGCTCTGGACTTGGTTCGTCATCCTGCGCACCCAGCAGAAATTCCGTGCCTCTCTCTCGGAAGAAGAAAAGGCGAAGCTGACGTACAAGATGCCGTGGGCTCCTTACTCCGGCTATATCACTATGGCCTTCCTTGCCTGCGTAGTCGTAGCTTCTGCCTTCCGTGAGGATACGAGAGTCGCTCTCTATGTCACTCCGGTCTGGTTCATTCTCCTTTTCATCGGCTATCGTTTCGTCGATCGCGGAAATCGTGCCGGCGGAGCCAAAGTCGTGGATGCCGTCAAGGCGACTGCGAATCGATAATATGTATCCCCGATCGAATTTTTCGGTCGGGGGTTTTCTATGGAGGCGAAAGGAGATCAGCAGCCGGGAGCCCCTTCGCAGGACGCCTCCTTTGGATGGCTCCAGAGATTCTCTCCTGATTTATGAGGTCTTTTCGGCTTGACATTTTCCTCATCATCCGATACAATAAGCACATATTACAAAAGTGCTGATGGAAAAAAGTACGTATTTCTGATTTTTCACAGAGAGCCGGGAATGCTGGGAACCGGTAAATAGGAAATAGGGAAGTTCTTTCCGGAACTGCATGACTGAAATCGAAGTAGGTCTTGCCGGGGTGGCTTGCGTTAAGGAGCCGAGAGTTGATCTGATGAAGATGAATGAGGGTGGTACCACGGAGAATCCGTCCCTTGGTACCACCCTTTTTGTATTCCTTAGATAAATTGGGTGGTACCGCGATGAGTCCCCGTCGTCCCTTGCTGAGTGAAGCAAGGGACTTTTTGTTTAAGTGAGAGGAAGAGCGGCGCGGCCATAGAAAGCAGCGCGTAAATCTCTGTCACGCAGAATCATATTTCTGAAAGCAGCATAGTAGAAAAGTAGAAAGGAATATCATCATGAACAAATGGGTAAAAGCAGGGCTTATCGCAGCATTGGCAGGAATGACACTGGTCTATGGAGGATGTGGCGGCAATTCGGCAGGGAGCAGTAAGACTTCCGGCAAGAAACAGGTCGCAGTCGTGCAGATCATGCAGCATGGTTCGCTGGATGCAGCCAACCAAGGGATGATCGATGGGCTGAAGGATAAAGGCTATGGACCGGACAAGGTCGAAGTCGATCAGCAGAATGCACAGGGAGATCAGTCGAATCTGAAGAGCATCACGGCACGTTTCAAGAGCAATAAGCCCGACATCATTTTCGGGATCTCTACTCCGGCAACGCAGGCGGTAGCCAATGAGATCAAAGATATTCCGATCGTCGGCTGTGCCATCACCGACTTTGAGACGGCGAAGCTCGTCAAATCGAATCAGAAGCCGGAAACGAATGTCACCGGCGTCAATGACCGCGGTCCGGTCGAAAAGCAGGTAGATATGGGCAAAGTCTTCCTGCCGAATGCCAAGACCATGGGGCTTCTCTACTGCTCGAGTGAAGTAAACAGTGAGATCCAGGCGAACCAGGCGAAGAAGCATGCCGCTTCCATTGGCCTTTCTGTCGTAGAAAAAACGGTTTCCTCCGTGAATGATATCCAGCAGGTCGCAGAATCCATGGTAGGGCAGGTCGACTTCATCTATGTCCCGACGGACAATGTTCTCGCTTCTTCCATCCCGACCCTCGTCAAAGTGACAGATCCGGCTAAGATCCCGGTCCTCGTCGGCGCTGACAGCATGGCCAGAGACGGAGCGCTCGCCTCGCTCTCTGTAGATTTCTATAAATCGGGCGTCCAGGCCGGCCACATGGCGGCCCAGATCCTGGATGGAAAGATCAAGCCGGAAGAAACTCCGGTCGAGGATCCGGAAGTCTATGAGGTCATCATCAATAAGAAAAATGCGGAGATCCTTGGTATTAAGATCCCGGATGAATACAAGAATGCCACGATGGTGGACTAGGGATTGGTGACTAAGAGACTAGGAGACTATCAGACGTCAGATAGCAGACATTAGATGTCAGACATCTGGAGTCTAATGTCTCCAAGTTTCAAGCCGCACCACACCACTAAACCTTGCCCCCTCAACGTAGTATAGAAGCAAAGGAGAAAATATATGAAAAACTGGAAAATTATCGGAGGAGCAACGCTCCTTATGGTTGCACTGGCTATCGGTGCCGCAGGCGAAGCATGGGCATCGCACCTCGAAGATATCGCTGCTCGTGGCACGATCCGCATCGGAACGACAGGGGACTACCGTCCAATGTCCTATAAGAATCAGGAGACAGGCGCATATGAAGGATTTGATACCGAACTCTCCCAGAAACTCGCGGACAGTCTGCACGTTAAAGTTGAATACGTGCCGACCACATGGAAGACCCTTTCGCAGGATACGCAGGACGGGAAATTTGACGTCGCGCTTTGCGGTATCACTCGTACATTCGACCGCGAACGTACGATGGCGATGTCGGATGGCTACCTGCTCTTCGGAAAGACCATCCTTTGCCGTGCGGGCGAAGAAAAGAAATATCAGTCTGTCGCTGATCTCGACCGTCCAGAAGTAAGGGTCATGGTGAATCCGGGTGGAACGAATGAAAAATTTGCCAAGGCACAACTCTCGCATGCAACGCTCCTCGTCCATGAACAGAATGCAGAAATTCCAGATCTCATTGCTGAGGGCAAAGCGGATATTATGATTACGGAGACCATGGAAGCGAGAAAGTATGTACGCTTAAATAATAAATTAGCTGCTCCGCTCGTCGACCAGCCATTCACCAAGAGCCGCTTTGGTGTTCTCATGGCCAAGGGTGATCAGGATCTCCTGAATTACGTCAATTTCTTCCTCGCTGAAATGGAAACAAATGGCACCATGGATGCGCTAGAGAATGAGTATATTAAGTGATAGGGATTATTGGTCTAAGAGACTAAAAGATGTTAGACATTGAAATCTGATGGTTGACATTTAAAAGCAGTCACCTCATATATGCTTCGCGGCGCTTCCATGTTTTTATGCGCCGCACCAACACTCCTCACTCCTCATTCCTCACTCCTCACTGGATGGAAAACTTTCAAACGTAATCATGGGCTAACCCTGAACCTTGAACCCTGAACCCTGAACCTTGAACCCCATATAGTATTGTATAAATAAAAGAAGGCAACATAAGATGAAAAACTGGATGAAATGCAGTATAGCGGCCGCGCTCGCAGCGGCGGCCCTGATCTCCGGCGGTTGTGGTGGACAGAGCGGAGATGCCTCGGGCAAGATCAAGATCGGTGTCGTACAGATCGTGCAGCATGGCTCACTCGATGAGGCTAATAGAGGCTTCGTCGATGCATTGAAGGAGCGTGGCTATGGGCCGGATAAGGTCGAGATCGAGCAGGAAAATGCACAGGGCGATCAGTCGAATTTGAAGACCATCGTTTCCAGGTTCAAAGCAGAGAAGCCGAAGCTGATCTGTGCTATCGCGACACCGGCGGCGCAGGCAGCAGCGAATGAGATCAAAGACATCCCGATCGTCGGTACTGCGATCACTGACTATACCAGTGCAAAGCTGGTACAGAATGATGAGAGACCCGGCGGTAACGTGACCGGAGTCAGTGATTTCGCAGCCATGGATGCCCAGATGGAGCTTGCTGCCAAGCTCATCCCGCAGGCGAAGCATGTCGGTCTCATCTACTGCTCGAGCGAAGTGAACAGCGAAGTGCAGGCGAACCAGATGAAGGACTACTGCAAGAAGCATGATCTTGCTGTCGAAGAACGTACCGTGAACAATGTCAATGATATCCAGCAGGTGGCGGAGTCACTCATCGGCAAGGTAGACTACATCTATGTCCCGACGGATAACACGCTGGCTTCCTCCATTCCGACACTGATGAAGATCACGGATGCGAATAAGATCCCCGTCATCGTCGGGGCGGACATCATGGCGAAGGACGGTGCGCTCGCAGCGCTCTCGGTCGATTACTATCGCCTCGGCAAGCAGACAGGAGAGCTGGCGGCGGATATCCTCGATGGCAAGGTCAAGCCGGAGACGTCTCCGATCCAGCACCAGAAGGACTATACCATCGTCATCAATAAGCAGGATGCGGAGATCCTGGGGCTGACGATTCCGGAGGAGATCGCAAAGAAAGCGAATATGGTATAAGGAACAAGTGATAAAAGCCTCGATGGCTCAGAGGAGCTGTCGGGGCTTTTGCGTATGCGGCTGATAAGGCCAAAAGGCTATGCAGAGGCTTCATCGCGGCGATGCCCGAAGCGGCAGGTCAGGAAACGCTGATCCGGTCACCGCCATACGCCTTTTCATGCCGTATTTCGTCATGGCCTTTCTTACATGGAATGATGGGATCGCTTTCTGTCAGTCAGGAGTCACCGTGCATTCTCCGATCCTCGGCTCCCTTCCTCGTGAAGCCTTTTCTCTTTTTCCCTATGGATTTCTGTGCTATAATAAACCATTTTTTCACACAGGCAATCAGAAGCCCGATAAAATCTAGCTTTATTGCATACTTGACTGAAATATTTCCCGCTTTACCCCGTAAAATACCCCAATTTGCCCCTCTTATGAAGGAACAGAGCAGGAAGGGCATAGACACGCGCCTACTTGATAGAGCTATATCAAATCTCTATTGAGCGGGCGTTTTTAGCGTGCGGAATAGAAGCGGGGTATAACTTCCCGTGAAGTAAACGCGGCGTGCGGATATGACGCGAGGGGTGTGTCTGCTGATGAATTTATGCGAGCCATGCACCTGTTCCCCACCCCCCTTCTTGTCATGCTGATCCCTGAAGGTGATGAAGAGCATGACAGAGAGGGCGCACAGATCAGGGGAAGGATCGCACGCAGCAATGAGTGGGTGAGCTATGATCTGTATCGCTTTCCCTTCTCACAGAGCAGATGGCACGGCAGGTGGCGGGGCTTCCTTCTGGAAAAGGGTGGTAAGGAACTCTATTCCGGCGGCAGGGGGAGGGGGCGCGGTGGGTTCTCATATGTAAGGAATCTATTAGACAAATCCTCGATCGGTAGGTATAAGAATGAAAAAACGCCAACACGTAACGTAGCGAGTAACGTTTCAATGTTGGCGCGTTGGTTCTGTCTGTTGAGTTTACTGTATTTTGGTAGTGGACAAGATAGAACATGCTATAGGTTTGTTGTCTATGTCTATAAAAAGAGCATGATCTTAGAAAGGCGCATCTGTAATTATGGAGTTAAGCGGAATATTGGGAACACGAGAGAGTACGTCCCGATATATTTCTTCTGAGATAGCTGCACCGCTTGTGTTAAGTTTAACGAGCGAATCAGTGCATCTAGTTATTTCTACCCCACATTGATTCAAGCGTGCAAATCCCGTGGGAAGTTTCATAGATATACGGGAAGAAGGGACGGTAAGCGCAATAGGAAGTGGTATTTTCACATAAATAAACGGGCGTGATTTGAGCTCGAATACGTGGTTGGTTAATGGTATGCCGCTATTATGTACCGGTGCTTCATCGGATAACCCATAGGTAGCTCCAAGAGTTTTAGGCAATTCCCGCGGGATGGTCTTGAATAAGAATTCGCAAGTATCGCGGAGAGTATGTCTTTGTGCTGAATTGCATTCAACTTTATCAACCGCCCCCATAACCAATTCGTCAAGAGATATGTCCAAAGCCATTGCTAGTTTGATTAGATTTAGCAAGCCAATCTCTCTTGACCCTGTTTCCCATGCAGAAACGGATTGTTGCGGACTGCTAAGAGATGGGTTCATCATCTCGCCTAGTTTTCCTGCTGACTTTATCCCTTTTTTCTTTCGCGCCTCGAATATTCTTCTTCCCACTTCGCGGAGTATCTGCTTGTCCTCTTCTGTTTTTTTTGCTTTTGGCATGCCGTCTACCACCTTTCGCAATACATCGTTTAATATGTTTTGCTAGGAAATACACATTAAGCGTAGTAAAAAAAATACATCTTCTATACGTCTATTAACGCAATATGGTTTCTGCCATGATTATATCATCGTTGAATCACGTGCGGCAACGCACGGGTGTATTTGTGCTTCAGGACGAGCGCAGAAAGATATGGTGTTTACAATGACAAAACGCATGATGAACATTGAAGAACTGTGTGAGTATATCGGTATGGGAAAGACGTACACATCCAAGTGGGCAAAGGAGCATGGATTGGCTCGCAAGATCGGACGCCGTACTCTCTATGACAAGGTGCTTGTCGATGAACTGATTGATGGAATGAACAAGGAAGGAGAAAACAATCATGCTTAAAGAGTATCTGATAAACAACGGAGCGATCGGACAGGAGAACGCCATCCCTGCCGCGCGGATCTGTATGGACATGAGCCTAAACAACGTCCGGCGGCTTTCTGAAATGGCAAGCAGGGAACGCAGCAAAGAGGGCGCACTCATCTGCGCTACGGTGAAAGGGTACTACATGCCCTCTTGCGATGATGAAATCAGAGCGCAGAAGGAACGATTTGAGAAAGGGATCGCAGTACGGGCTAGCGTGGTGCGACCTTTCCGCGAATACTTCAAACGGAATGGTGACGGCAATGGGAAGAAAAACCTCGAATAGCCTGCCACCCGCACAGCAAATGAGAAAGGGCGTCCCATACTTGCCCGTTTATTATGGGCTAATGGACAGTCCCGCGTATAAAGCATTAAGCGGCACATGCACGCGGCTACTCCTATTTGCTTGCAGGCGAGACATAGCCGCAAGACTTCATGCACAACGCGATGGGAAACACGATCCATTGACATATCCAACCGATAAATGGGAACTGATACAGGGGCAACACAAGGGGAAGGGATTATTTTTCCTCAATCTTGCCCTTGTGCGTGCCGAGGGACTATACAAGGCAAGCAATAGAAATACGTTCTATGATGATCGGAAAAGGCTTGTGGCATTAGGGTTTCTGGAAGAGATCACTCCACGAAAAGAATTTTATCCTAGGGGAGAACGCATAAAAGACGTGTATGCCTTATCAGGTCAATGGAAAAATATATCAGAGCAGGAAGCGGAAGCCATAAAGAAACGCATGGCAAGGAAACGGAAAATTGTTTCATAGTCACGGAATCACCTACGAAGCGTTCACGGAATCACCTACGGAATGGTTCGGAATAACCTACAATTTGCCGATTGTTCCGGACGGAAGCCCAAAATGCTCGATAATATCGAAGAATGTGGCATCAGGAATATGGAGCAGGTTTGTCGGTTATTCCGTGAATGGAAAAATCGGAAAACATTCGATAAAATCTAGCAAAGCAAGCTACTCATGGTGTACTTTCTCCTGTCGGTCATTCCGTGAATAGATATATATATACCATAGGACATTGCGGCTAAACGTGTAGCCAATGGCAGGATCAGGAGTGGCTAGTCCTGCCGTTGGGCTTGATTCCTTTGTTTAGATGTTCCTACTTAGGAGAGTAGTTGGGGAGCCGCTTGTATTTCTAAGCTATGCCCCCTGCTTAGAGGAGAGGAGTAGCCTCAATCCTGCAAGTGGCTGAAGGCATGGCGAGCCAGTGGATCAGTACCACCACCCCTGCCGTTAGTGTTGGAGGAGGAGTTGTTTTCTTTTTCCCGTCCGTTTGGAATAGCGAGCGGGGCGAGCTTCCATCTATGCGCCGTTACTGTGTAGATGGGGCGCGTTGTCTTTCTTTTTTGAGGTATAGTCATGAATAAAGAAGAGTTTGTGCAGTTGGTTTCAGAGCGTAGAAGAAAGGGAGATTTGACCCGTGGGCGTGCGATCCATGCGCGGTGCGTTGACTGTGTTTGTTACAACGTCTATGCCGTATCAAAATGCAAGGAGAGAGCCTGCCCCCTGTGGGCGTACCGTTCAGGATTGAAGGAAAAGCCCTTTCCGGCGGGCGTTCCCATTCGTTCTAAAGCTATCCATGATTACTGTGTGGAGTGTTCAGGATCAGCGAAGGAAGCGAGTGGTTGCTCCAATAAAAAATGCCCCCTGTGGGAGTTCAGAAAAGGCAGAAGAGAGAAACTTACAGAGTAGCGCGTAGACTGTAGCCCTTTTGTGAAGGCGTTCTCTATGGTATGAAAAACCCCCGCTAGACTAACGGCAATAGTCCACGGGGGCGTGCCATATTGATGTGTGGTCAACTGGCATCTTCAGTATAACATATAGCATGGATCTGAAACCATAGCCCTTAATAAACGCGTTTCCAAAAACATGCTTGACATAGCAAGAAATCTATTATATCTTATAATTAACGCAAGGCAATAATGCGTAATATTCAGAAAGGAGAAATCAGAATGGAGAACGTAACAATCAGTGAGTTGCTTGCTAACGGTGCAAAAATTGTTAGAACAGGCGAGAATACAGTCACCATCTATACGCCGAACGGCAAGGCGGTTATGGGTGACTGGGGCGAGTACCCCGTGGAAGTCGTGCGTAAGTATGACGTGAGAACGGGTGCATTACTTGAACGCTACACGCGTACCATTTTGGGCTAGGTGGTTACATGACTACCGCAAAGCGTGGCAGACCATCGAAGGTGAACCGTGAGGATGTGAAGAAGTCTATCACGGTTCGCATTGATGATGGGGAACGGGATAAGCTCGATGCATATTGCAGGGCAAAGAATATCACCCGTTCAGAAGCTATCAGAGCATGGATTAACGCCATTTGTTAAGGAGTGTGGTCAACATGGCAAGATTACCGCAGGGCGTAAGAGCAAGAGCCAAGGGCGGCTATGAGAAGCGGTTCACCGTTGACGGGGTTCGCTATTCCGTCTATGGTGCTACGCCGAAAGAGTGCATGAAGAAAGAAACAGAGAAGAGACAGGCGATAGCCGCCGGAACGTATACGAAGAATAACTCCGTTACGTTTGGGGATTACTTCGCCGAATGGTGTGAGATGAAGGCTAGGCAGGTGAAGGGGGCTACACTGTTAAACTACGCAACGTGCTACAACAAACACATTAAGAAGGCGATAGGACGTTGCAAGGTTCAAAAGATTGAGCGACGCCAGATTGTGCAGATCCAGCAGAAAGTGGCAGAGATGCACGGCGTAGCAACGGGAAATAGAGTAAAACTTATTATAGGTATGGTGTTAGAAAATGCCGTGCTTGATGGGATTATTACCACTAACCCCGCCGACCATATTCCGCAGCTCAAACGAGAAGGGCGAAAAATTACAGAGACAACGCACAAGGCACTGTCACCGCAAGAAATCACCTGCTTCCTGGAAGGCGTCAAGAAATCATGGTATTACAACGCCTTTCGCTTTATGCTCGCTACTGGCGTGAGATGCGGAGAGTGTGGAGCGTTAGAGCCTAGAGACATAGACTATAAGGCAAATGTGATTCATATCCGCCGCACAGTCACAAGAGATAGGAGCGGCAAGTGGGTACTTGGCGATACACCTAAAACGGCGAACTCATGCCGCATAATTCCGATGAATGCAGAAATAAGGGCAATACTGGATGCGCAGATGAAAAATAATGCAATGGTGTTTGGACTTGCCCTTAATGAGCCAATTTTCAGATCAGAACGCGGCGGGCTTATGCTTGTGAATGTGATGAATAATATAATCAGGCATAAGGTGAGCCAGTTGAGCAAGCAGGGGAAAGAAATACACATGTTCAGCGTTCACGCCCTGCGTGATACCTTCGCAACCATGGCGGCTAGGAAGCATATACCTATGAACGTGCTGAAAGAACTTTTGGGACATGCCAGTTATCAAATGACTGCCGACCGCTACGCACAAGTCTACGAAGAAGAGAAGCAAGAAGTCATGAAGGGTTTAACCATCTTAGAAGCGTAAAAACATGAATTATAAAACCGCTACTATGCCGATAGGATCAAGCATAGTGGCGGTTTTCTTTTACCCCATGAGTTACCCCTCAATGTCTCCGAAATTTGTGGGGGAAGAGACAAGCATCAGTAAGCACGTATATCATGCAATAGAGCGTTTGTGCTAGTACTTATCAGCACTTTCACGTCATCCGTGGAAGCATATGTGATTACCATGTACCGCTTACTCCGTTTATGCTATAATAAACCATGAGTATAACTATTTCTACCAGAAGAGCTATGCTGAAACTACACAAAGAAGGCGGGGCTATGTCAGAAATCAAAGAACGATTAGCTCATGTCATGGAGCGGATCGAAACAGCGCGGGAGAAGTCCCCGTATCATCAGCAGGTCACGCTGGTGGCTGTGACGAAGTTCCATCCCATCAAAGACATGGAAGAAGCCATTTCTCTCGGTGTCACCCATGTGGGTGAGAACCGTGTCCAAGAAATGGAAGAAAAATACCAGGAGCTCTCGCTCCCGGTGACCTGGCATCTGCAGGGACATTTGCAGAAAAATAAAGTCAAAAAGGCAGTCGTTATGGCAGATCTCATCCAGTCAGCGGACTCATTGTCCATTCTGCGGGAGATCGACAAGCGGGCGGCAGAGATCGATAAGGTGCAGGACGTACTTCTGGAGTTTAATATTTCCGGAGAAGAAAGCAAGACAGGTCTTTCACCAGATGACATGAAAATGGCGATCGATGAAGCGAAGTCGCTCTCTCATGTGAGGGTGCTCGGACTGATGTGCATGGCACCGAATTATGAGGATGTGGAGATGACGCGTCCCGTCTTCCGCAAAGCCCACGAGATGTGGGAGGATATGAAAAAGCAGTTTCCCGAGGGACAGATTTCCATCCTGTCTATGGGAATGACCCATGATTTTGAACAGGCTATCGAAGAGGGAGCCACGATGGTGCGTATCGGCACCGCGATCTTCGGCTCTCGCGTATACCATTAGGAGGAGAAAGAAATGAGTTTATTGGATAAGTTTAAAGATCAGTTCGTCGATCGTGATGACGAGGATATGGAAGAAGAGGATCTTGGCGAGGAGACTGCTCCCGTCAATCCTGCTCAGCCCGTCCCGCCGCGTCCGGCAGCTGTCCGCGGTATCGGCAGAAGTGCTGTCCCGCGTCAGGCCGCCAAGCCATACACTATGGTCGTCGTCAGCCCGAAGAGCTACAGTGATGCGGAAAAGATCGGGGATCATCTGAAGGCTATGCGTCCGGTCGTCATGAATATGGAAAAAACGGATGCGGATGAAGCCCAGCGTATCGTGGATTTCGTTCAGGGCATCATGTATGCTTTGGATGGCCGCATCGACCAGATCTCTGAAAGCATTTATCTCTGCGCGCCGAATAATATGAGCGTTTCCCGTGAGAATTTCGCTGCCTATGCGGATCAGCAGGCAGCCGCACCGGCCGGTGCACCGCAGTGGAATGCCCAGCAGCCGCAGGGACCCTCGGCTCCAGAGGCTTGATGTCTTTCTGGGAAGGAGGTTTGGGCTGGCTGAAAAAGCAGTTCAATGGCCAGGACGAGGATGTCTATGACACACAGGCAGAGGAGAGGGAGATACTTCCGGAGGCAGGCGCGCTGCCGGCTCGAAGTCTCCGTCCGCTGGAGGTGGTGATCATGGTACCCGGCACGTATGCAGATGCACGGCATGGGGTGGATGCTCTTGAAAAAGGGCTCGCCGTTATTGTTGTTTTGAATGACAGTGTGGATGATGAGACAGCCAGCCGGTTTGTCGATTTCATGAGTGGAGCTGTTTATCTAGCCCACGGAAGCATCGAGCTTCTGAATGATGATGTCCTTATCTGCCTGCCGGAGACTGTGCGGCTCGATAAGGATCGACTGACCGATTTCCAAGGCATCCCTGCCTGGAAAGGACCGAACCTATGAAAAAGATACTGATCATCGGATGCGGGGCGATGGGAGGAGCGATCCTCTCCGGCTGCCTTGCCAAAGGTTTATGGAAAAAAGAAGAAGTCTTCGTGAAGGAGCATTCCCTTGCGGCTTCGGAAGAAAAAGCAGCACGATACGGAGTCTCTGTCTCCAAAGAGGGGGGCGAAGCCGGTGAGGCGGATCTGGTCATTGTGGCCGTGAAGCCGAACGTGGTTCCTTCTGTGCTGGAAGAATTGTCCCGGCATGCGCCCCGCCGGGTCCTTTCTATTGCAGCCGCTGTCACGATCGAGACACTGGAAAAGGCTCTTCCGAAGGGGACAGAAGTCATCCGTGTCATGCCGAATACCCCGGCCTCTGTCGGAGAAGGCATGGCAGCGATCGCTCCGGGGACATTTGCTTCGGAAGGATTCATCGCTGAGGCAGAGGATATTTTCCGCGCGCTGGGCAAGGAAGCCGTCGTGACGGAGCGCCAGCTCGATGAGCTTGGCGCGCTCTCCGGCGCAGGCCCGGGATATGCGTTTGTCATCATTGATGCCCTGGCAGATGCCGGCGTCCTGATCGGTCTTCCCAGAAAGCTTGCCATCGAAGCTGCTGCCCAGACGCTGTATGGCGCAGCCAAGATGGTGCTGGAAACAGGGAGGCACCCGGCTGAGCTGCGTGATCAGGTCACAAGTCCCGGCGGTACCACCATTGCGGGGATCCATGCCATGGAGCGCGCGGGTATCCGCGCTGCACTGATGGATGGCGTAGAAGCATGCCTCGCAAAATCGGATCAGATGGCGGGGAAATAATTAGAAATGATGAGCCAGGAATCAACATATGAAAGATAGAGAAAAAATCATTCGTTATTTTGCGGCCACCAGTGACGATGCCAAAGACATGGCGATCCGTCTGCTGGATCTGGCCGATGCTGTCGACCGTGGACGGCCATTTGCTGTCGGCCCGTTTATGTCGCCTTTTGCCGCGCAGATCGGGCAGACTATCGCAACCCATATGAAGACGGTCACGGTGAAAAGTGAAGGCGGCTATCATGAGGCAGAGCGCGTGCGCATCGCCTTTTCCAGAGACGACTATGACGGCCCCATCGACTTTGGCATGACACTCCTCTCCGTCACCTGGGATGACCGTTACCGCTTGATCGGACATCGGGACGTCTTAGGCTCGCTGATGGGTCTTGGTATCGACCGTGCCGTTCTTGGCGACATCCTCATGCAGGGCGCCGGCTGTCAGATCGTAGCAGACAGCACCATGGCCGGGTGGATCAGAGACAATTTCCATAAAGTCGCCATGGTCCCTGTCACGGTCAAAGAGATCCCGATGGAGGAGATCGAGCCGCCGAAGAAAACGGCCAAGGAAGTCCGTGCGACAGTGGCCTCTCTTCGCCTCGATGCCGTCGGGGCAGCGGGCTTTGGTATCTCCCGCTCCAAGATGGTGCAGGCCGTCGATGACGGACGCACGGAAGTGAACTGGCAGCCTGCCAAGAGCGCGTCCCAGACGGTGAAGGCAGGCGATATCATCAGCATCCGGGGACGCGGCCGCATCGAGATCAAAGAAGAGACAGGTACGAGCCGAAAAGGACGGACAGGGCTTTTGATCGACAGATATAAGTAAGGGTTCGGGGTTCAGGTTAATAGGTTCAATGGGTTCTGTAGGTTCGACAGGTTTATAGATTTCTCATCTTTCGTGAATACCATAGCCTTGAAGTTTGAAAGCAGGGATTAGTGGCTAGGGATTAGGTTTGCGATACGGGAAAATCGCTAATTTCAAACCTCCGCGGCGCTTCTGATTGTTATGCGCCGCACCAACCCCTTTGAACCTCTTGAACCTCTTGAACCTATAGAACCCGCTGAACCTCTTTCACACGTAATCATGAGACGGCACGCCCGAGGGGCTAACCCTGAACCTTGAACCCTTGAACTCATAAGTAAGAATATCATTAAAGGAGCATAGATCATGATCACACCGATGGATATTCATAATAAAACATTTTCCGGTCAGATCCGCGGCTATTCGAAGGATGAAGTGAATGCCTTTCTGGAAGAGCTTGCGAGCGACTATGAGAAGATTTACCGCGAGCACCGTGCGATGGAAGAAGAAATGGACATCATCCGCACGAAGCTCCGCAACTACGAAAAGATGGAGTCGACCATGTCCCACACGCTGGTCATGGCACAGGAAACCGCAGATAATGTGAAGAAGAATGCACACAAGGAAGCCGCGCTTTCCATTCAGGAAGCCCAGAGCGAAGCGCAGAAGATCGTTTCCGATGCCGAAGCGGCTCGTCGCAAGATGAATGCGGATCTGCTGAAGGCAGAAGGCGATATGAATCTGTATATCGAAAAGCTCTTGTCAAATTTCAAATCTGCGCTGGCGCTGATCGAAGCAGCCAAAGCCGCTCGTGCGCCGCAGGCGGTGCAGGCTCAGCAGCCGGTAGCTTCTGAACCGTCTGAACCGACCGCTGAGGCGGAGCCTTCTTCCTCGGAAGAAGAAGCAGCACCGGCGGTAGCAGCACCAGCTGTAGAAGCAGAGGAAGCCGCTCCTTTTCCTGTCGGCAGAAATCTTTTCGATGAGGCGGCTAAGACAGTAGCTCCGAAAGAAGAGAACTAAGCCTATGGAAACAAAACAGACCGTGACCGAGTGGGCCAATGACCATCTGGGGCTCACCTTGGCGATCACAAAAAGGCTGCATGAAGAGCAGACCCCCTTTCAGCACATTGAGATCGTCGAGACGGAGCAGTATGGACGTCTTCTCATCTTAGACGGTGTTTTCCAAACTTCCGTCAAGGATGAGTGGACGTACCATGAAATGATCGCGCATGTCCCGCTCATGATGCATCCTCATCCGGAGCGTGTACTCATCATTGGCGGCGGAGACGGCGGCGTCGCACGCGAAGTCTGCCGCCACGAGTGTGTAAAACAGGTGGATCTCTGCGACATCGATGGCCGCGTCATCGAGCTTTCGAAGGAATATTTCCCGACGATTTCCAAAGTCCTCCTGGATCCGCCAAAGAAGCTTCATGTCCATGTGGGAGATGGCATCGCTTTTGCGGCCGCGGTGAAGGACTTTTATGACGTCATCATCATCGACTGCTCTGACCCCATCGGGCCGGGCGAAGGCCTTTTCACGAGAGAATTCTACAAAAGCGCCAAAGCGGCTCTTAGAGAAGATGGGCTCATCGTCCAGCAGACCGAGTCTCCGATCGTTCAGCAGAAGACCGTCCACGATGTCTTTGAGGCGATGCGTGACGTATTCCCCATCGTACGCATGTATTTTTCACACGTGCCGATCTATCCGGAGTGTATGCACTCCTTTATGATCGGATCGAAGAAATATGACCCGCTGACAGCCAAGGTCCGTGAAGACGGCCCGCAGCCGATGAAGTACTACAATAAAAATATCCAGAAAAGCTGCTTTGCCCTTCCGAATTTCATCAAAGACCTGATCTATAAGGGAACATACAGCTTTTAACGAAAGAGACGTGCGCGAGCACGTCTTTTGTGTTGTTGTCGGGTTCAGGTTGATGGGTTCAGGATTGTGGTGGCAGCTTCGCTGCAAAATATATATTTGCGGCGGAGCCGCCACCTTCATTCCTAATTCCTCATTCGAGCAAAGCTTTCATTCGAAATCAAGGGACAGCATGTCTCATGATCTAAGTCTGAAAGCAGTTGTCGGGTAGCCATCTCTCCGTTTCGTCATCCCGAGCGAAGCCGAGGGATCTTTGTTGCAGCGGAAATCCGTACATTGTGCGTTGTTTCTCTTGCATGAAACACCGTACTCCCTGCCTTTGAAAGCAGGCTTCCCATTTGCGTTCTTGAGCTTACCCGGCGGTATGCCGCAAACGAAAAAGATTCCTCCACTTCGGTCGGAATGACGATACGAGAGTACGGTTTATCTAAAATTTACGGCGCTTCTATATTTTTATGCGCCGCACCAACACTCCTAACTCCTAACTCCTAACTAGAGAGCCGAGCTTTTACTCAAAATCAGTGGACGGAGCCGCCCCGAGGGCTAACCCTTGCCCCCTTTCCTTCCCGTGATATAATGAGAAAAATGATTTCATGAAAGGAGCGATTTCCATGGAAATCCGTGTGTTGAAATATTTTCTCATGGTCGCGCGTGAGGAGAGCATCACGAAGGCGGCCAGCCGCCTTCACATCACGCAGCCGACGCTGTCGCGCCAGATGGCGGACCTCGAAGCGGATATGGGCGTCCCGCTCCTGGATCGGAGCGGACGCAAGATCGCATTGACGCCGGAAGGCATTCTTCTTCGCCGACGCGCCGAAGAGATCGTCTCTCTGGTCGACAAGACGGAGATGGAAGTTTCGCAGGCGGCAGAAAATTTGGAAGGCACCATCAGCGTGGCAGGAGGGGATCTCTCGCAGGCACGTGATTTCGTGCGTCTCATTAAGGAATTCCAGACACTCCATCCTTTGGTATATTTCCGCTATTACACGGACATCACGCCTTACATTTGTGAATGTATGGATCATGGCTGCGTCGATGTGGGCCTCCTTGTTGAGCCTTTCGATAGGGAGAAGTATGAGTCACTCCCCATCGGAAAACCGAGCCGGATGGGGGTGTATATGCGTGCGGATGATCCGCTCGCCAAGAAGCCGGAAGTATGGATGCAAGACCTGGAAGGTCGCCCCCTGCTGCGGGGGCTTCGTCCAGATCTTGATGCGATGCTCTTTGCCAGGCATACGGATCAGGATAGCCATTCTGCCATGATCGAGTCTGACCTCCCCACGAACTTGGCTATCATGGTAGATGAGGGCATGGGCTATTTTATTAGCGGGGAGGGGGTACTCCCCTTTCTTGATGAACATCGGATCTGTTTCAGACCGATCGGAGAAAAGCCGCAGTATATCTACACATTTCTTGCGTGGCGCAGAAATCAGCCCTTCAGTCGTGTCACGAAAACGTTCATTGAGTTTTTGAAAGAGAAGTTGAAGTGAGGGAAAACATCTGCGAAAGCAGGTGTTTTTTGGGTTGTCGGGTTCAAGGTTCAGGGTTCAGGTTGGTGGTGCGGCGCAAAATATGATAGAAGCGCCGCAAGTTTTGAGATTAACGTAAAATGCGTCGCCCCTTAGAGAAGGGGCAGGCCGAAGGCCAGGGATAGACTGCCTCGAAGAGGCGGAATTCTGCAGAATGTTCATCGAGGAGCTTGGGATAGCAGGAATACCGATTGATGCAGATAGTATGCTGACCGCTACGTAGAGTTGTGCCCCTTTGGGGCACTCTATCTTCTGCCTTTCGGGCATCCCCTTCTCTAAGTAATGCTATTAAGTTAAGGAAATCGTTGGCTACATAGCGTCTTGCTTTCCCCTTCGGGGGAAGTGCCGAAGGCAATAGGGGCATGCTAGCGGTATGGCGTGCTATGTTGAATAGTCCGTTGCTATCGATATTCCAACACTTTCATGCAATACCGCTACGTTGCCCCCTCATCTCGCTTCGCTCGAAATGGCGTCTCACTGGATTTTCGCGTCGATTCGCTCCTAAAAATCCAGTTCGCTTGCACAAGTCCTTCGGGCAGCTCCCCCGATGGGGAGCCAAGAACGTTCTGCCGCTTATCTTAATAGCATTACTTCTCTAAAGGGAAACTCCTCTTACGATATTTTCAAATCATTCGCGGCGTTTATTATTTTTATGCATCGCACCACCCAGTTGAACCCTCAGAACCTGTTGAACCCATCAACCTGAACCCCGAACCTTGAACCTATTAAACTTTTTTCATGCCTTTTCACTATCCAAATTCATAATCCATAAGTATTTGCTATGCAGCAATATTCTGCCTATACTAATGACAGAAGAAACGAAGGGAGGAGCATGAACGATGGCGATCCAATGGAAAAGGCGGCTTGCTGCAGGACTTGTGCTTGCGATGCTGCCACTTATCATGACCGCAGGATCCTTGCAGTTTCACTGTGAGGAAGTCTGCGCCGCGCAGGTGATCAAAGAGGAGAAAGGGCCGTACGGCTGCCTTACTTGGCCGCAGAATCTGAATGCCGTCAGAAGCGAGGTGGAGATTTTCAAAAAGATCCCCAAAGACCTGCGAGCGGATACTCCGATCGCCAATGCGATTTACAGGAATACCCATGTATACACGAATAGCCTCATGCTGGACATGAGACAATGGCAGGTAGAGAAGCCTCTTTTCTATCGCGTGCGGGCGTACGATCTGGATGGGCATCCGATCGGCCCCTATTCGCAGCCGGCAGATGTGGAGAGCGCACTTTTCAAGACGGAGCGCAATGCGCCCATCCCGCACGATCCCTATGGCAAGGGATATGGCAGCGTCCTTCTGTATCCGGTCTATGCCTACACAGGAAATCCGAATGCCGCGCGCTATGAGATCGAAGTCACGTCAAAGTATCCGGAAAATCTCCATGGCTTCTCGCCATCCGTCCACCGCATCTATGCGGCCAAGACAGAACTCACCGATCTCTATGATGATGCGCCGCGGACGGGGACCTACTACTGGCGCGTCAGGGGAATGGACAGCACGGGGAAGCCCGTGGGGGAGTGGAGCCTGCCGCAGGAGATCAAAAATCCGGTAAAGCATTGGAAGGTGGCTGTCTATGGCGACAGCATTTCTCACGGCGGCGGCCATCTCTCCTTCGGGCCGGCTGACCTTGCCTACAGCTATGAGTCGTATCTGGACTTTCCTTCGATCAATCTTTCCCAAAGCGGGGATACGAGTGAGGCGATGGTCATGCGCTTCGAGAAGGATGTGCTTCCTTTTTCGCCGGAGTACCTTCTCATCTTGGGCGGGACGAACAGTCTTCGCGCCGGCATCCCGGCAGCGGATGTGATCTCTGACCTGAAGGAGATCCAGAGAAAGTGCCGCGAGCATGGTATCACGCCCATCCTGATGACGCTGCCGCCGATCAATCCTGAAAACATACAAAAGGCTTTTAATGAGCCGACCTATGGGGGCTGGAAAGCGTCTTTCGATGAGGTGAATGCTTTCATACGCGGTGAGGTCCATATCGATACCGCCGCGCCCTTTGAAGAGATGAAAGAGCTTCCCACCTGGCTCGCGCTGGACGGCATTCACGGTGACTGGAATATGAAGCGCATGATGGCGGAGGTCATCAATCGGGAATTTCCAAAGGTGATAGCTGGTGACTAAGGATTGGTGATTAGGAAATTAAGGGGGCGGCGTGTCTTATGACTGCGAGGCATCAGCGTTTCCTTAGTTCTTCGTATCATCATCTTGAGCAGAGGGGCTAGGACGCCGCACCAGAAAAATGGGGCATGAGTCGCAGGATCTCGCATGATCTCTGGAGAACCTTCTTGCCCTGTCCGTTTTTTATTCAATATGTAAGCAGAAAGGATTATGCTATGGTTAAACAGACAGCAGGACGCACTATTCTGGGAAATTTTGCGCCGAAATTTGCAGCACTCAATGATGATGTTCTTTTTGGTGAAGTGTGGAGCCGAGAGGAGAAACTGTCGCGCAAGCTCCGTTCCATCATCACGGTCAGCGCATTGATCGGGAAGGGCATGACAGATGCATCTCTTGCCTACCATTTGAAGGAAGCCAAAAAGAATGGCGTGACGCAGGAGGAAATGGCAGAACTTCTGACGCACATTGCTTTTTACGCGGGTTGGCCTAATGCATGGGCGGCCTTCCATCTTGCCATGGAAGTCTATAAGGATGGGGACGCAGAGCACGGCGGCCTCTTTGGGCAGGGCGAGCCGAATACGGCTTACGCGAAGTATTTCACCGGGGATTCCTATTTGAAGGTGATTTCTAAAGCAGGCGATCCGCTGACCATATGCCAAGTGACTTTCGAACCTGGATGTCGCAACCACTGGCATATTCACCACGCCAAGAGCGGGGGCGGGCAGGTGCTCATCTGTGTCGATGGCGAAGGCTGGTATCAGGAAGAAGGAAAAGAGGCGCAGAGCCTAAAAGCAGGTGATATCGTGGAAATTCCCGCAAATGTGAAACACTGGCATGGGGCAAAGAGGGAGAGCTGGTTCAGCCATCTGGCTTTTGAGATCCCGGGGACCGATCTTTCTAATGAGTGGTGCGAGGAAGTCAGCGCGGCAGCCTATGACGCGCTGACTCGCTGAAGAGGTGACTATGAAGACACTGATTGTTTACTACAGCTATAGTCATGGAAATACGAAAAAGATCGCAGAAGCGCTGGCAAAAGCCACAGAGGGGGATATCGAGCGCATCGAGACGGTCAAGAAGTACGGTTCCTATGAGGAAACAGTCGAAGTGGGGCAGGCAGAAGTACAGCGGGGGGAGTGTCCGCCGCTGCGTCCGATGAAGAAGGATATCGCGGGATATGATGTGATCGCTTTGGGATCGCCGACCTGGTGGTACACCATGGCGCCTGCCATGCGCACCTTCGTGACGACGCATGACTTCACTGGAAAGAAAATGATTTTCTTCACGACACATGGTGGCTGGCCAGGGAGCGCCATCAAGCATCTTAAGAATTTAACCCATGCGGATGAAGTTCTCGGGACGATAGAAGTCCGCTTTGACTCGAATGGGGGAGACGAACAGATTACGCCGGAAAAGGACGTGGACGCTTGGATTTCTATGATGGAGAAGAAAGTGCGAGGGTAGAATGGATGTGCCATATCAAGAGCTCGAAAAGATGAAAATCAAAGAGCTCAGAAAAGAACGCTTCCGCCTGCTGGATGATATTCACGAAAAGCAGCAGCAGCTCGATCAGATCGATTACCAGATTTATCAAAAGAAAAATGAAGAGGGAAAGGAAGGATCATGATGTGGAAGAAAGCGATTGCTCTTTTGTGTGCGTTTCTGGCCGCGGGAGGGTTAACCGGCTGCGGGGAAACTACGGATGTGCCTCATCGCGAGGGCAAAGCAGCAGGCGCATCGAGCGAGACCCATATGGTGAAGAAAGATGCCAAAGCCATCGTAGTATTTTTTTCTGCGACAGGGAATACAAAACGTGCTGCAGAAATCATTGCGCGCAACAAAGGTCTGGATGTATGGGAAATCAAGCCGAAAGAACCCTATACGGATTCGGATCTCGATTATACAAATGACAACAGCCGCGTCAGCCGCGAACATCAGGATCGGAGCCTTATGCCGGAGATCGATGGGGATGTACCTGGTTGGGATAGCTATGAGACGGTTTTTCTGGGGTATCCGATCTGGTGGGGCGAAGCGCCGAATATTGTGTATCATTTTGTGCGGAGTCATGACTTTTCCGGAAAGCAGGTCATTCCTTTCTGCACATCGCATTCCAGTGGTCTTGGAGACAGCGATGTGCTGCTAGAAGAAACGGCCAAGAGTGGCGAATGGTTTCCAGGGACTCGTTTCTCCGGCGGCGTCTCTGAAAGTGACCTCATCGACTGGTCCGGGCACTTCTAGGGAGGCGAGGAAGCGCTATGAAGCTTCTTCTTCAGCTGCCCGCAGCGGGGAAATCTTTTAAAAGTAGGGAAAGTGTAGGATTACAATACATGTGTTACACATTGAAAACATGAAAAGCGAGATACCCT
>ERZ779896.1241-NODE-1241-length-22914-cov-4.243405_pt1 | contig 22914 bp, 22 predicted proteins | sample MGYA00511067_ERZ779896 | MGnify/ENA primary metagenome ERZ779896 (study PRJEB29588, sample SAMEA2161597) | human gut metagenome | biome: human gut; feature: human-associated habitat; material: faeces | place: Denmark | collected 2008/2010 ... | reverse complement strand
AGAGAAAAGTATTTCCCGAATCCTATTCCGCACCGGCAGGTTGGTACAAGGGGAACTATACCGTCAAAATGAGCGCCGAAGTACCTGAACAAACTCTTGAAAATATGAAGCTGTATTACACGGAACTTTTTGCTCAATATCCTGATGTGCTGACTGCGACCGAAATATCAAAAGTAATCGGTTACGGCACGACATCTATCAATAATTGGTGCAAGAAGGGACATCTAAAATCATTCAAGAGGAACAATGTGAATCACATTCCGAAAGAATATTTAATAGAATTCTACTGCTCGAAATACTTTCGCACAATCACTCGCAAATCCGATTGGCATATCCGCACGCTTCAGGAATTCCCTCGTTGGCAAGTGATACGAGGATTAAAAAGATAAGAGTGAATATTCACTGAATATTTGCTATGTTAGATGTAAAAAGTGGCGCAAGTTCGGAAATATTCGCTGTAATTTTTGGCACAGGCAAAATTTGCAAATTCATAAATCGCACATTCGACTTTTATTTGCCTCCTTTGTACAATATAAGCGCAAAGGAGGTTTTACTATGACTGACACACTATTTGAACAACTCGGCGGTACTTATACACAGATTGGTGACTATCTCTTGCCGGACTTGTCATTACCGGCGGAAACACAAACGGGGAATATCGGCGTGTGGGCATTAAGGCACAAACGATATTTGAAACATCATCATAAGGTGCTGTACTACAATTTGCTCACTTCCGGCAACCTCCATTCCCACCTTGCCGACATCGAAGAACAGGCACAACAACTTTTTCTCCGGCTGGTAAAAGAACTCGCCGAAAAGGAAGGCGTAACCGAACAACTCAAAGCCGCTGACCAAATGACTTGGGTGCAGAAGATGAATAATATCCGCAACATAGTGGCAGAAATGGTAAAGAACGAAGTCGTATATAGTTAATTATAACGAATAAGCCATATTATCTGCTTATCTAATTAAAATCAGTGCTAACTTTGAACTTAATTCATCGTTGGCACTGATTTTTTTCATAGCTATCCCAAAGTATCAAATTGATACTTTGGAACTTTGAGATGATACTTTGGAATAACAGAATTAATAAAGCCAGAGCATTTTCACTAAGTTCGCTGTAAAAAATGGATTTATTACTCAAAAAATCATTGCATTTTTTGGCATATAGTGATATACTGATACTGACTTATAATATGGAGGTGCAAGTATGTACCGAATTGCGATTGAAAAATTATATAAATGGAAAAACAGTAAGCGCCGCAAGCCGTTGATTATTGAAGGTGCAAGACAGGTCGGCAAGACTTGGCTGATGAAGGAGTTCGGTAAACAAGCTTATGCGGATACTGTATATATCAACTTCGATTCCAATTCAAGAATGGCGGATTTGTTTTCAGCAGACTTGGATACAGACCGCCTGATTATGGGACTGGAATTGTATGCCGGGCGCAAAATCAATCCTGAAAACACCTTGCTGATTTTTGACGAGGTTCAAGAAGTTCCGAGAGCACTTGCTTCTCTTAAATATTTTTATGAGAACGCCCCGCAGTATCACATTGTATGCGCCGGTTCTCTTTTGGGAATTGCTTTACATCAGGGCACCTCATTTCCTGTCGGCAAGGTTGATTTCTTAAAGCTCTATCCTCTCTCTTTCAGTGAGTTTTTAATGGCAACCGGCAACGAACGCTTTGCAGAGCTTTTGAAAAATCAGGATTATGAAATGATCACAAGCTTTAAGCAAACTTATATCGACGCATTGAAACACTACTATTTTGTAGGTGGTATGCCGGAAGCAGTTCAAAGTTTTGCCGAAAGTAAAGATTTCAATGAGGTTCGTGCAATTCAGAAAAGAATCCTTGCGGCATACGAACAAGACTTTTCAAAACATGCGCCGAACGAGATTGTCCCGAAAATCCGTATGCTTTGGAACAGTATTCCGTCGCAGCTCGCAAGAGAAAATAAGAAGTTTATTTATGGTCTTGTTCGTGAAGGCGGCAGAGCAAGAGAATATGAAACTGCGATTATGTGGCTTTCCGATTGCGGACTGGTGCACAAGGTCAGTCGTGTTAATGCGGCAGGCATTCCGTTGAAAGCTTATGAGGATTTGAAAGCATTCAAACTTTTCATAGTTGATGTGGGACTCCTCGGATGTATGACAGGTCTTCGTCAGCGTACACTTCTTGATGGCGATGACCTTTTCGTTGAATTCAAAGGAGCTTTGACCGAACAATATGTTTGCCAGCAATTAAAAACGGTAGAAGATTTAGGCATTTACTATTACACCAACGACAGAGGTTCTTGCGAAATTGATTTTGTCGTTGATAACGGTGAACAGATTGTTCCTGTTGAAGTAAAAGCCGAAACGAACCTGAGAGCAAAGAGTCTCAAAACCTATCGAGAGAGGTTTGAACCTGAATTGTCTGTTCGTACTTCAATGGCTGATTATAAAAAGGAAGATTGGCTTTTGAATCTGCCGCTGTACGCAATAGAAAATATCACGGCCGAATCATAATGGCAAATAAAATGACATTAGAGAACAGGTTGAACATTACCGATTCAGCCGAACTTGCCTGTGATGAAGAACGAATCAGCAAAAAGAAAGCCGTACAACTATTTGATAACAAATTTCTTGATTCCTTTCCAGCAGGCAAATTCGATACATTGCAGGCAATCCACAAGTATATGTTCGAAGATATTTTTGACTTTGCCGGTGAAATCCGCACAGTCAATCTTGCAAAAGGAAATTTTCGCTTTGCTCCTTCAATGTACTTGCAAGCGGCTCTTGATAACATTGATAAAATGCCGCAGTCGAACTTTGACGAGATAGTTGAAAAGTATGTTGAGATGAACATCGCCCACCCGTTCCGAGAGGGTAACGGTCGCAGCACGCGCATTTGGCTCGACCATATCTTAAAGAACGAAATCGGCAAGGTTGATAAGGAAGATTATCTGCTCGCAATGGAGCGCAGTCCGATTAAAGATGTGGAACTCAAAGTGTTATTAAAAGGTGCACTTACGGACGAAATCAACATCCGTGAGGTCTATATGAAAGGCATCGACCAAAGTTATTACTATGAAGGATTTACAGCCTTTAGAACGGAGGAATTGTATAACTCCAAAGTGCCACTATACAGTCCCAAAGTGCCAAATCGGCACTTTGGAAGTACTTGACGTGTTGGATTTAATAAAAAAGAACCCATCTGTTAAGCAGGACGAGCTTGTAGAACAAACAGGGAAGTCCGTCAGAAGCATAAATAACATTATTGACTCTTTGAAAGAGATGTAATCTATCCGTAGAGTTGACGGCAAATGGGAAGTTTTGGTTTAACATATAAGAATTGAGGTATTGATTATGAATTTAAAGACTTTATCTTCAGAAGGTAAAATCGCATATTTGATTAAACCTATCTTGAAAGTATTACAGGAAGCTGGCGGTCAATTAGAGCGTTCTGAAATCAAAGAACGCATTGCAGATATGGATGACCAAATTGCTGAATATTCTGTGCTTGAAAAGAAATCAAAGCAAACCGGCAACACATATAAAGAGTTTAATTTCAAGTTTAATTTTGCGATTAAAGATCTGTATTTTAATGACTTGTTGACATACACAGATTCATCTCCTGTTACTTTAACAGAAAAAGGATTATATCTTGATGTTCAAAAAGAAATTATTGAACCATCAAAGAAGCATTGGGAAGAACTCAGCAAAAACAACAAAAAGAACAAAACTGTTAATGTTAGCGACAACGAAGAAGAAACACAAGCCGAAGAAAAAATCAAAGACGACTTCAAGGAAAATTTGCTTACCGCTATTGCTAAAATGTCTCCCAAAAAGTTCGAAGCTTTTTCAAGAGCATTATTAAACCGAATGGGTGTTGAATTCACTGAAAAAGGTGTTCAAATCAGCAATGACGGTGGTATTGATGGTTACGGATATCACATTGATGCTAATGATTTCAGAACTACACGAGTAGTCATCCAATGCAAACGATACAATGTCGCTCCCGTATCCGAACCGGAAATCAACCAATTCTTAGGTGCTATGAATAAGTATCAAGCAGACTACGGTGTATTTATCACAAACGGTAGATTTACCAATGCTGCAAGAATTGCCGCAAGAGAAGGCTCACCCATTACACTGATTGACGGCAACAAATTAGTGAGACTGGTTATAAGATATGAACTGTACATCACACCGGTTAAGACCTATGTATTAGATGAGTTTTACAGTACATAAGAATAATTAATATTGTTCGGCTATTTAATCAGCCAAGTGGAGAATGAATTATGCTTACATCTAATCCTGAACAAATTCAAAGACATATAAAAACGCACACTGATCGTTCTGCAATGGACGAAGCAGCGGTATCTATTTTGAAAACGTTTCTTCGCTCTAATGGCAGAATTAATACAAACTTTGCTTCAAACGACAAATGGCCAAATACAGATGGTACCTTTGAATTTGTTACAAATCCTACTATTTCAAGGCAACCCAGACAAAACTTTTTTGTACAAATCAAGGGAACTCATTCCTATCAAGAGACAGATGGATGTATAAAGTATTCGTTGCAAAGTTTAGCTTTTCCGGCGTATATTGCTAATAATATAACACTTGATCCGGGGATTGTATTTCTTGTACTTAATCCGGATGAACGAGGAAATGAACGTGTGTTTTGGAAATATATTTCAGCAAATCTTCTAAATGAAATTGATTTTTCCAAAGATAGTGCAACTATTACATTCTTTCCTGCGGACGAGATTAAAAATACAGAAGAGAGTATTGAGATATTCTGTAAAAAACTGTCTGAAGTATTAGCAAGACATTTATTCACAAATAAACTTAATTGCCACTCGTTTACTCGTAAAGAGGTTGAGTATATCATTAATAGATGCGATAAAGAAATATCCGAGAGTATAGAGAACCTTGCTCGTCCTGACGAAGATTTTGATAGTATTTCCGAACAAATACTTCCTCGATTAGATGATATGTGCAAAGCTGCCTTAATTATGAATTCAATGAGACTTGGTGTTGCACAACCTGATCTTAAATTGGCTTGGGAACAGTCTCTTTTGAACATTAACACAAAATACCTGTCTGTATTTTATAAAGGACTAAAGTATATTGAGAACCGAGTTCCGGAAGCTGGTCAGTCTGGACGACTAATGTTAAAATATTATAATTTTTTGTGGCAAATCAGAAAAGACTTAAAAAACAGCCATGGCATTGATGTTCTTAAAAACCTTGAAGAATTAACACCACCTATTGATGAATTAGATAAACACTATTACACAAGTGTTGCATCATCAGTAGAAAAATCCGATTTTTCTAAAAGTTATCATTCCAATTCGAGGTATTATATTCAGAAAAAAGTTCCCTTTTTTATTGGGACAGAGCGATATTATGAAATCACATTACAATTAGCCGGCATCTATGCGACTAAATATAACCGACTTACGGTTTATACGAAAGAAGATATACCGACCAATTATTCTATTCAAATCAGTTATGCAAACGAAAATATAGATTTGTGGGGAGTAGAATCTAAAATTAAAATAATTTCAGATTGGATGGTTTCCATTTCACCTACAAGCTTAAATAAGTTTGCAAAAATATTAAGATTACCTTGTAGTCTTAATTCAAGATATGGAGAATACCAAGCTCTAATGAGCTTCTTAACAAATACTGGAATTAATTTGCTTGATTTCATAGATTTAAGTCAAAATGAGTTTGATTCAATGATTGAAAGAATCTATGCGAAATCAAGGACAACACTTTTCAAAGATATTCTCGTTCATCTCAAGCAAATGTATTCGGAATCAGCCGAATATACCACTGGAAAGAATGTTATTCGTTATTTGTTACAGAATTTAAAAGAAGAAACAATAGAAGGCGTTTTGCCAAACGCTTTTGGAAAATGTATGAATGAAAATTTGTATTTAGCAAGTGGTTGTTATCCGTTTGAGAATAGTCCGTTGCTATCTGATATTCTTGGCGGAAAAACAACAGAAGGGCACAATTTTCGGCATACATTAAATGCTGTCGGGTATGACGGACTTGAAGAAGTTAGGCCATATCTCACGCTGAAGAATGCAATTAAGCAAACAGGGGAAATTTATTTTGAACAAGCTGCTATTTCAAGTTCTGATGCAATTGATAAGTATAATGCACAACTTGATTTATGGGAAAGGCGAAATGGTTACTCTATTTCAGTTGATAATGGCTTTGTGTCTATTGACGCCTACGAAAAAAATACATTATTTATACTGAGTACACTTATAGAACTTTCACATATTGGAAATAGCGGTCAGAAAGAATTAAATAACAGATTCTTACGTGATAAGACAGGCGTAATTGAAGATTCTCTAAAGATTGAAGCAATTCGAACTGCGTTTGTGAATTCGCGAGTTTTGTTGATTTATGGAGCAGCGGGCACTGGTAAAACAACACTGATCAACTATATATCAAATTTGATGTCTGGGCGCAAAAAGCTATTCTTAACAAAAACGCATACCGCAAAGCAAAATCTAATTCGTAGAGTTGATAATCCGGGTACAGGTAGCGAATTTGTTAGTATTGATAGTTTTAATCGTAAAGTTAACCTACCGGACTATGACGTGATTTTTGTTGATGAATGTAGCACTATTGATAATCGTAGTATGGCTACGTTTTTTTCTAAGATTCGTTCTGATACTTTCATTGTTTTAGCCGGAGATATTCATCAGATTGAATCTATTGAATTTGGAAATTGGTTTAGATACGCCAAAAATATTATATGCGTTCCAAGTGCAAACGTAGAGTTACTAAGCACTTGGCGAACAGACGATCAAAATCTTATCAATCTTTGGGATGAAGTAAGAAACCACGGAGATTTAATAACTGAAAAACTTGCAATAGATGGACCGTTCTCTGAGGAAATTGGTCCGGGAATATTTGATAAGGCAGATGAGGATGAGGTGGTTCTGTGCCTGAATTATGATGGAAAATTCGGATTAAACAATATGAATACCTACTTGCAAAACGCAAATACAGCCTCGAAAGCTGTTTCGTGGCAAGAATGGACATATAAGATTGGCGATCCGATTTTGTTTAATGAAAGTCAAAGGTTTTCATTGTTATATAACAACCTGAAAGGAAAAATCGTTGACATTGAGAAGAATAATGATATGATTCGGTTTACCATTGATGTTGCAATGCTTTTGACGGAAAACGATTGCAGAAATACCGATATGGAATATATAGAATCATTTGAAGAGAGCACACGTATTCGCTTTTGCATTTATGCAAACAAAGATGACGAAACAGATGAGTCAATTAGAGCAAAATGTATTATTCCATTTCAACTTGCTTATGCCGTGTCTATTCACAAAGCTCAAGGCTTAGAGTATAATTCGGTAAAAATTGTTATCCCTCAAAGTAATTCTGAAATGATAACGCACGGAATTTTTTACACAGCAATTACTCGTGCAAAGAAAAAGCTGAAAATTTATTGGAGCAAGCAGATAATGCAAGACATTGTCAGTGGATTTGCAAAAGAAGCTTCTATATACAAAAGCATTGAGATTGTCAAGAAGAAGCTAAACTTAGATATGTAAAGTAAGTTAATAAAGAAAACGCCCAAGATTTCTCCGCACTGTCATTATTCGGGGAGCTTTTGGGTGTTTTCTTTCATTATGAGCGACTTATAAAGACAAGGTAAATTTAATACCAATATCGCCGTTTGTATGAAAATATCGCATTTTGGTAAAAAAGCACCGTATCACTACGATGCTTTTTACACATATATAGAATTATTCTCTAGCTGTCGCACGAGTTCTCTGAAGCGAAACTAAGGAATGTCGAACACGCTCAAAGCATTCATCAATTCCAAATGCTTTAAATACAGTGTGCTCAAATAATCCCCTATCAGGTTGGTACAACTCATCCAATGTATTCATAATCTGTCGAGTTTTTAATGTCTCAAACGCAGCAAGAATTTTAGCTCTATCAGTTTTAGACACCAATTTTGGATTAAGCATAAAGCAATTAGCGATGCTTTCTTTGTTGATATCCAATACGCCCAAGCCCCTTCCAAATCCTGAAGCTTCAATATAAAACATAGTAAACATTGAGTCGAGCTCGTTATGACCACTTCGATACGTCTCTAGTGCATTTATTCTAGCATAATTAATAGCGGCTTACCAAAATGAATTGAAATGAAGGGGCAGCTTTGGTATATTTTGCCTATGATGCAGTGGTTGATTTCAAAATTTAAAAAAGAATCCTATACTGAAAATGAGATGCGAAGTTTCGTTGGTCGCATTAGCGGCGTAGTCGCGATTTTTTTTAATCTCTTTTTATTTGCGATAAAGTTTGGGATTGGCTGGATTGTTCATTCAATTTCGATTCAAGCCGATGGAATGAATAACCTAAGTGATGCCGCCAGCAATGTGTTATCGATTGTTTCTTTTCATATTGCTTCAAAGCCAGCGGATAAAGAACACCCGTATGGACACCAGCGTTCGGAAATCTTGGCTTCTTTTTTAATGGCTATGTTGATAGCGTTATTGGGTGTGGAAATGTTTAAGGAGAGTATTAATAACATCCTTCATCCCCAAGCGATTGATTTTCGTTGGGTAACGATTGGTATTTTGTTGGTATCGATTTTAGTAAAACTCTATATGTATTCTTACAATAATGCCTTGGCAAAAACGTATTCTTCCTCTTTATTAAAAGCTGTAGCAGTTGATGCGATGAGCGATGTGATTGGAACTAGTGGAGTTCTAGTTTCCAGTATCTTATCCCCACTCTTGCATTTTAACTTAGATGGATATATGGGTTTGGTTCTTTCTTTTGTGATTTTAAAGAATGCTTATGAATTATTAAAAGATACATCTTCTTCTTTGATTGGACGTGCACCGGATCCAGAAATGGTCAAAGATCTAGAGAAGATGGTTTTAAATCATGACTTGATTTTAGGGGTACATGATACGATGATTCACGATTATGGTCCGGGACGGATTTTTGCCAGTATTCATGTGGAAGTAGATGCCCATGATGACATCTTAAAGACCCATGATGTGATTGATAATATTGAACATGAAATCAAAGCAAAAGAGGGCATTGATTTAGTAATTCATATGGATCCAATTTTACTACAGGATCCAGTAACGGATGCCTTTAAGGCAAAGGTTAATAAAGCGATTCGGGAAATTGATCGTGGTTGGACTTTCCATGACTTCCGCGTCGTGAATGGACCGAGTCATTGTAACTTGGTTTTTGATTTGGTGGTTCCATTTGATGAAAAATACTCTTTAGATCAAATCAAAGATGCCATCAAAGCGCATATGGATACTAAACAAAAGGTCTATCTTTCAATTACGATTGACCATCCAATTGTTTAAAATAAACGTAAAAATAGCTTGTGTGATGCACACAAGCTATTATTCTAAATATGCATTGACTTGTTCTAAAGACAAATCAAGAATCTTTGCAATTTCTTCTGTAGAATAATATGTCGACATATTTTGTATTACCTCTGTTCTTATTTCTAATACACCTTGCAGGAAGCCTTGGACATATTCTTCAATAAACTTTTCTTTAGCATCTTGGCCATATCTTTTATCAATTTCATTTTCACAAACATACTTTTTCGCTTCATGGTAAACAGCACTTTTGGTGATTTCGGGAAATTCTTTTTCTAAGTCTTCCCAAGAAATCGTATCGAGTTTACTTTCACTTGGATTGTACATATCAATCACCTCATTTTTTATGTGTTTTCTTCCGAATTATTCAGTTCTGTCATTATTCTATTCCCAATTTTTGGTAAATATTCATTTTTCGGTAATAGAATGAAGTTGTTTAAGAGTTACATCTATTGCCTTAAACTTTTTGTTAATGTCAGTGATAGTGCTATTACCAATCGCATATCTTGTACGAATGTCGTTATAAGAGAAGCCGTCTCCTAACATTTCAAGAACACCAATAATTGTAGTGCTTTTCTGCATACAAAAAGACCTCCTTTCACTACAGTCAAACTATAGCGTTAATGAGGTCCTATTACACCGATTATCCGTCATGTTGCACCGATTCAAACGTCATTCGAAACCGGTATGACCGCTAGAGGCGCACCGAATTAGCCGTCAATTGCATCTTTGTCTTGACAATGCGTAAAATAGTAAATCAAACGTTCTTTTGTGTTCATCTCATTTAATGGTTTATTAAAGTTTACTTTGGGCATTTCAATGAAGATGATGCGACAAGGATCTTTTTCGCTACATAAAGGATATCCATCTTCTAAGCGATACTGAAAGTGGTTCTCAAAGGAAGAACGCGGATTGATTGTAAAGTTACAGAAGAAAAGTACGACCGTTGGTTTGATGTGCTTGTACAGTTTTCCTCTCATATCTTGTTCGGCGTGTACACGGGCTAGATAGTATTGGGCACGGAAAGGAATGGAGTCAGTGGTAGAAGCTGCCTGCATTTCCAGATTGACTTGGGTGTCATCATCAAATTCCACAAGTAGATTTAGACGGGCGTTTTTCATTTCTTCACTGGTAGTAATTAATTCTGGGTTCTTTACTTGCACTTTATGAATTTTCTGATTCAAAAAGACTTCAAGAATTCCTTTTAAAGCTTGATTGGCTTCTTTGGTGTCTTGCCCAAAGACAAATTTAAAAGCCAAATCATTTAACAAATTGGGTTTTGACATATTTGTTCTCTTTCTAGGAAATAGTTTCCATTCTTTAATACGACAAAACGGGAAAAAGGATCAAAATTTTCAACTATTATTCATATTGTTTTTTATTTGTGTACATATGTTTAAAAAATATGAGCAATTTTGGGAGAACTATGGTATTATACTTTGGTCGGAGGAGTAGATATGCAAAAATATGTCGAAATACAGCGAGATGGATTAACCTTGCGAGGGATGTTGCATGTTCCAGAAGATCGCGAAAAACCAGTTCCTATGGTCATCATTCTTCATGGCTTTTGTGATGATCGCAATGAGATCAATTTCGTGCATAATGAACTTTCCCAACGCTTATGTAAGGAAGGCATTGCCAGTGTTCGTTTTGATATGAATGGTAGTGGAGAGAGCGATGGAAAGTTTGAAGATATGACCATTTCCAGTGAAATTGCAGATGCCAAAGCGATGTTAGAGTATGTACGATCGCTTGACTTTGTGGATAAAAAGAAGATTGCCTTACATGGATGCAGCTTAGGTGGCTGTGTAGCTTCGATGGTAGCTGGACAATGTAAGGATCAGATTCAGGCCTTATCGATGTGGTGCCCAGCACCAGATCTAGTATATAACTTACAAGACCATTTAACTTTGTGTGGCCAAGATGTTTCCAACATCGAAAAAGATGGTTGTGCAGATGTGGAAGGATTGAAGTTGAGTTTGAAGTTTTATCAAGATGCGTGTACCTTGGATCCTTTCAAGGAAGCCGCAAAGTTTGATAAAAAGGTCTTAACGATTCATGGAGACCAAGATATTACGGCTTCTTGTACTTGTAGTTATAAATATAAGGAGATTTTTAAAGAACGGGCTCAATGTATTATTGTCAAAGGGGCTGAGCATCGTTTTAAATCCTTTGATTATCGAAAAGCGCGCATGGATGGTGCCGTTAACTTTTTGAAAGAGGAATTATTGTAGGAGATGAGATTATGAATAAAGAGAGAAAACAGCCTTCCACAGCCTTTGCGGTTGTGACATTTTTAGCCATTATTCTTGTATTGATCGTTATGATCAATATGGGCGTAAATACTACCTTATCCGTATTTGCGGGCGTTATTGTAGCGGTTATCGCAACGAAGTTATTGAATATTCCATGGCAAGAAGTGGAACAGAATATTATTAAAACAGCAGCGGATTGTATGCCAACTTTCTTGATCGTTATTATGGTTGGTATGTTAGTAGGTATCTGGATGGCAGGTGGAACCGTTCCATCTTTGATGTATTATGGAATGCGTGTCATTTCACCAAAGATCTTAGTACCTTTAGCTTTTGTTCTTTGTGCTTTGACTTCGGAATTTACCGGAACTTCTTTTGGTTCTATTGCGACTATGGGTCTAGCTATGGTAGGAATTGCGTCTACGACTAGTATTCCTGTACCACTCGTTGTCGGTGCCGTTGTATCTGGTGCTTGGTTAGGGGATAAGATGTCACCTTTATCGGATACGACTAACTTAGCTAGTGGCGTTTCAAAAGTTCCTTTATATGACCATATTCACTCTATGCAGTTTACAACGATTCCAGCTGGGGTTGTGGCTTTGATTCTATTTACAATTGCTGGTTTACATTATAGTGGTGGTTCGATGGATCTTGCCCAACAAAAGTTGATTATGGATACTTTAAGTCATCATTTTAATATCAATATCTTATTGATTTTACCAGCTATCTTGGTTGTCTTGATTTCGGTATTCAAGATTCCTTCTTTATTAGGTATGGGATTAGCGGTCGTAATTTCCGCTGTCTTTGCGATGGTTTTCCAAGGTGTAAACTTTGTAGATTTGATGAACTATGCCTTCAATGGTTTCAGCATTAAAACTGGGGTCGCAATTGTTGATCCAATGTTGAACCGTGGTGGGGTTCTATCGATGTCTGAATTACTTGTAACCTTTATGGTTGCCAGTGTTATGGGTGCCGTTATTACTTCTACGGGAATTCTTGATGTCTTGGCAAAGAATGTTTTGTTGAAGTTTATCAAGAACCGTACGATCTTGATTATCGTTACGTTGATTTACTGTTATATTGTCAACTTCTTAACAGCTGGTGGACAAACGGTTTCCATTATTGTTACTGAACAAACTTTTGAATCAACCTTTGAGGATATGAATATTAACCGAAAAGTCTTGTCTCGAACCTTGGAAGATGCAGGTACTTTATCAGCACCAATTGTTCCATGGGGAGTTGCTACGATTTATGTTATGGGTGTATTAGGTTGTTCGACGGCTTATATTCCTTATGCATGGTTTATCTTTATTGTTCCTATTTTCTCTATTATCTGTGCCATCACAGGCTTTGGAATTTGGGATAAAGAAGGAAATCCAGTTCGTAAGTAATACATATCATTCAATCATCTTAAGCCAAACTTTCTGATTATTCAGAGATTTTGATGTGGATCTACTGGCAATCGATCGTAGTGGAAGAAAAGCTGTTTTTGTCGAGTGTAAGTTTACCAGTCATCCAATGCCTTATGATGAATACGAAGATTTAATGACCGCTACAAAAGTTTTTCCAAATATGGAAGAAAAACATTTATGGTTTTTTAGTAAATCAGGGTATACAAAATCCGTTATTGAACAAGCTAGAAAAGATCATGCAACGCTATTAACAATCGATGATTTATTTGATTAAAAGGCTTATTAATCTTTCCCATTAAAAACCAAGAAAGGCCTATATAGGCTCTTCTTGGTTTTTTTGATCTTACTTTAGAATGTATTGTATATTTCCTTTTCCTTGTTTCACATCAATTTGAGCCAGAGCTCCATTAATGACATAGAAATGTGGGTAAGTATGTCCAATGTCTGTTTCAAAGATTAGTGGAATATTTGGACAAGCTCTTTGAAAAGCTTCTTGGTAGTTAATCAGTTCGGATACATTTTCAAAAAGAACGCGACCCACTAAGATGGCTTTGGTGGTTTGAAAGTAGCCTAAGACTTTCATCTTTAATAAAGCTCGATAGACATCACAAGAATTCATGGAGAAGATGTCAAAGAACCAAACGATGCCATCGTTTTTATAACGTTGGATAAATTCTTGCGTAAAGTCAAATGGAGTTCCGGCTAAGTCATTAATGCTTTCTAAACAACCACCTAATAGTCTTGCCTTTACAGAAACTTCACCTTGGTAGTAAGTGAACGTATTTAAAATCGGTGCTCCTTCGTTATAGAAGTCTACGTGTTGGTGTTTGGTGGAGGAAACAAGCGGTTGATTGTTTCTTTTCAAAAAATTAAAACAGCTTTGACTATAGGCATTGATGCCATAGGCATCAAAGGATCCGGCATTAAAGCCATAAATTGTAGCTATGTCACAATGACAAGTAACTGGGAATAATAAATTGGTGGGATCGCTGGCTCCCAGGAACCATTTAGGATGAGCTTTGATGGAATCAAAGTCAATATAAGGCATCGTTTCTACTTGAAAGTCTCCACCCGCAGCACACCAGATTGCAGAAATAGAAGTATCTTCTAATAATGTGTTGAATTCCTTTACCCGAATCTTTGCGTCTGCGCTTGGTTCCGTATTGGAACGAACATCAGATGTTTCTTTCGTTTGAAAGCCTTGAGTATGGATATACTGGATGGATTCATTAAAAGAATCTAATTTATGACCGACACCACTAGATAAAGCGGTTATACCTATGGTGTCTTTGTTTTTCAAAAAAGTGGGATAATACATAAACAACCTCCTGCCTCTAGTATATTACAAACTTTTGTTCTATACTTCTTCCATGAGTGAAATTCAATTGATTGGAACCAGTAATTGTCGGGATTTTTCTGGCATCGTTAACCGAAAAGGACAGAAGATAACTTCCCATGCCTATATTCGTTGTGATACCCTGCATCATTTAACTTTCTTAGATCAAAAAGCCTTAAAGGAACAATGGCATCTAAAGACCGTCATTGACTTACGTACCCATGCCGAAATACTAAAAAGTCCCGATCGCATGATTCCTCATGTCCACTATGAACATATTTCCATTATGGAAAAAAGTACCTTAGGGATTTCCCATGAGAAATCTTTTCTTTCTTTACTAGAGAACATTCCCAATATGTGTGACATGTATAAGCGTATGGTAACCGAACCTTATTCGCTCCAGCAATTCCAGAAAGTTTTTTCTATCATTTGCCAACAGGAAGGGACAATTCTCTGGCATTGTACGGAGGGAAAGGATCGTTGTGGTTTGGTTTCGGCTTTCTTTCTAGCACTCTTAGATGTAGATAAAGAAGAAATCATGAAAGATTATTTATTAACCAACCAACATACCAGCCGCAATGAATTAAAGCTGTTAGCCCCTTTAAAGCTGGTAGAGTCAGAAAAAAGAGAAGAGATCTTATCTTTATTTCAAGCTAAACCCGAATACTTAGAAGCCGCTTGGACTGCCATTGAGGAAAACTTTGGCAGTATGGATGTCTTTTTAGAAAAACAATTAGGGATTACCCCAGAAATAAAAACAGAACTTCAAGCCAAAGTTTTCGTATAAAAAATACCAGCCGAAGCTGGTAGTTATTAGATAAGACTTCTAAACAAGTCTTCAATTTCTTCTACAGTAACAGGTTTTGGATTACCTGGCGTACAAGCATCTTTAATGGCATCGCGAGCAAGACTTGGAATGTCTTCTGGCTTAACGATGTCTTTTAAGTTATCTGGAATACCGACATCTTTACCTAATTGAGCGACCGCATCAATCGCAGCTTGGCGGTATTCTTTCGGACTCATAGAATCTACATCTTTTACGCCTAATACACGGGCAATTTCACGGTATTTTTCGCCACTGGCATCGGCATTAAAGGCCATAACTGGTGGTAATAGAATGGCACAGGCTTTACCATGTGGGGTATTGTAGTAAGCGGAAAGCGTATGGGCCATGGAATGGTCAATACCTAAGCCTACATTGGAGAATCCCATACCCGCAATGTATTGGCCTAGAGCCATACCTTCTCTACCTTCTTTTTCATTTTTTACGGCTCCTCTTAAAGAGCGTCCAATCACTTCAATGGCTTTTAAATGGAACATGTCAGAAAGTTCCCAAGCACCAGCCGTAATATAGCCTTCAATCGCATGCGTTAAGGCATCCATTCCGGTAGCTGCGGTTAAGCCGGCTGGCATCGAAGCCATCATATCTGGATCCACAAAGGCAATGATTGGAATATCATGGGGATCCACACAAACGAATTTACGTTTCTTTTCCGGATCGGTAATAACGTAGTTGATCGTTACTTCCGCAGCTGTACCAGCTGTAGTAGGAATGGCTAAGATTGGTACACAGCCATTTGGCGAAACAATGGCACCTTCTAGAGAACGAATATCTGAGAATTCCGGATTCTTTGCGACAATCCCAATGGCTTTAGCGGTATCCATACTGGATCCACCACCAATGGCTACAATACAGTCTGCTCCACTGTTTTTAAAAGCTTCTAGACCTTTCTTTACATTATCAATGGTTGGATTGGGTTGGATTTCGCTAAAGACTTCATACGCAATCTTGGCTTCATCCAAAAGATCTGTGACTTTTTTTGTGACCCCAAATTTAATTAAATCTGGATCACTTGTCACCAAAGCTTTTTGAAAATGATGATCTTTGATTTCTTCACTTACAGCCTGGATAGCTCCATAGCCATGGTAGGAAACACCATTCAATACAAAACGATTTGCCATACGAATTTCCTCCTTGTATGTTTCTTTCTTCTATTATCGCTTAATCCTAAGTATTTAAACAAGCAGAAAATGTATGCGATTACAGTAAAATAAAAAGGTTATCTCTATAGACAACCTTGGCGGTAGTTGCGGATAAGAAAAGTCCGTATCATTATGCGAGGAGTCATAATCCTTTTCTTATTTGCACTCTTATTATCTATAGATTTAGATAAATGAAAATAAAGAATGAATCATTTCTTTTAAACAAAAGCCAAAGCTTATTAAATAAAAGAGAAACCCTGCTTAATTTCTTTTGAAGAAAAGAAAAACAAAAAAAGAAGGATAGATTTTTATATAAATTTCTGTAAATCTTTGATATAAAAATAAATTTAAAGGTATTTTCTTTTAAAACCAATTTTTTCTTTTTTACTTCCTAGAATATACAAAGAATCACTGTCTTTTTGTACGCTTATTATCCATAATAAAAGTGCAAAAAGGAGGGAGCAAGATGATCGTTTATCATTTAGATTCCAGTGAATGGCTAAGTAAACTTATGGAAGATCATGCATCGGTACAAAGTCGTACCTTAGTTTTGAATCAAGGAATTGCCGGTATAGTATATTGCTTCCTTGATGGCAAAAAGAATATTTGTTACATGGATGAATTCTTTACCAGTACCTATAAAGAAAAGGAAGTCAATCAAATCTCAAAAGAAGAAATCCATGCCCAAATCTACTACAAGATGCAATTAGAACAAGTGCAGAGGAATAGAGCATAAACCAGGAATAAGAAACATTGATGGGAATCATGAATGTTTCTTTTTTTTAGGTTTTTTGTAAAGGAAACTTGTGTACTTTGTAAAAATGTAAACTAATATGGCTAATGTTATAGCTTTGTGATATAGTAGATAAGCATAATTATGTCTTGAAGAACTATAGCTGGTCTTCCGCATAGTGTGTTAATACTGTTTATCCTTTATAATATGTATAGTTTAGCTATAGATATGAGTAAGGATAAAGTGCATTAAATGGGTTAATTAAGTAAATAATTGTATATTAAAGGGAAAGGGATACTATGCAGTTAAATAAAAGTGAATTAGGGAAGGATTCTTCCTATCGTAAGCGGTTGTTGCTGATTGTTTTGGCAGACATAGTCTGTATTGCGTTTTCATATCTTTTTGCACTATGGGTGCGGTTTGACTTCGTTCTTTCAAATATTGAAGCCAAATATCTTATTAACTTAACTTGGTTTATTCCGGTTATTGTTCTTATTTCAATATTTGTGTATTACTTCATGCGCTTGTACCATAGTATATGGATTTTTGCGAGTGTAAATGAATTAATATCTATTATTGAAGCTTATCTTATCTTACTTGTTGCTGTGGTTTTATGTTCTTTTATTCCCCGGTTTAATTTACCGCGTAGTGTCTTTTTAATGGGGTATTTCTTTAGCGGTGTTTCTTGTGTAGCGATTCGTTTTATGTATCGTTTCTTACGGTATATTAATAATTTGGATAACTCGAAAGAAACATGTGGAGAAAGAGTTCTTTTAGTTGGAGCTGGTTCTTCGGCTAGAGAGGTCATTAAAGCAAGTCGTAGTAATCCAAATCATGATTTCGAGGTTGAAGCCTTAGTGGATGACAATCCAGATAAATACAAACGGTATTTGGAGGGTATTCAAATTGAAGGAAATCGTCATACTATTCCTGAATTAGTTAAAAAACATCATATTAATAAAATTATATTAGCCATGCCTGGTGCAAGTGCACAGGATAAAAAGGCTATCATTAATATTTGTAAAGAAACCAATTGTAAGGTACAAACGGTACCGAGCATGACACAGATTGTCAATGAAGATGTCAAGGTTTCTAAGATTCGTGATGTTGAAATTGAAGAGCTTTTAGGGCGTGAAGAAACGCATATTAATCTAGAAGAGATTTATAAATCATTAGAGAATCGTGTTGTTATGGTTACTGGTGGAGGAGGTTCCATTGGTAGTGAACTTTGTCGTCAGATTGCCAGAGCTAAGCCTAAACAATTAATTATCTTTGATATTTATGAAAATAATGCGTATTCGATCCAACAAGAGTTAAAACGTAAAGTTCCAGATTTAAATCTAGTTACTTTAATTGGTTCAGTACGAAATACTAAACGTGTAGATTCTGTATTAGACAAATATCGTCCAGAGATTATTTTCCATGCGGCTGCGCATAAACATGTGCCATTAATGGAAGACAGTCCAAATGAATCGATTAAGAATAATGTGATGGGAACCTATAAAGTTGCACAAGCTGCAGCAAGATATGGTGTCAAACGTTTCTTGTTGATTTCTACGGATAAAGCCGTAAATCCAACAAATATTATGGGCGCCAGCAAGCGTTTGTGTGAAATGGTTATTCAAATGATGTCTCGGAAACATCCGGAAACGATTTATATGGCGGTTCGTTTTGGAAATGTATTAGGTTCAAATGGTTCTGTGATTCCTTTGTTTAAAAAGCAAATTGCCGAAGGTGGACCTGTTACAGTAACTGATCCAAACATCATTCGTTATTTTATGACCATACCAGAAGCCGTATCCCTTGTTCTAGAAGCAAGCCTTTATGCCAAAGGTGGCGAAATCTTTGTCTTAGACATGGGAGAACCTGTAAAAATTGATGATATGGCAAGAAACTTAATCAAATTATCTGGTTTAACCCCAGATGTAGACATTAAGGTAGAATATACTGGACTAAGACCAGGAGAAAAGCTCTATGAAGAATTATTAATGGATGAAGAAGGAATGACAAAAACCGAAAACAAGCTAATCTTTATTGGCTATCCAATCAAAATGGATGATCAACAATTTGAAAAAGATCTAGCTTACATTGATGAAGCAAGTTATCAAGAAGTCAATAACATAAAAGAAATCGTACAAAGAATTGTACCAACGTATCATCCAGACTTAGAAACAAAGTAGTATTTATAGAGAACACACAGACCAGTATATAGATTCTTTCTTACTGGTCGTTTTTTATGAGATAAATAGAATATAGGAGGGTTTATATATTATGAATATTTCATTTTCACCACCAGATATTACGGAAGCAGAAGTACAAGAAGTTGCAGAATTATGTGGAACAAGTAGAGCAGTCTGCCTTGGATCACAAGCCGCTTGTGCCGAAATGACATTGCATGTACTAGGCATTGGTCCAGGCGATGATCTGATTGCAAAAGAAGCTCTCCGAAGTGTTGTACCAACATTTAGAAGACCAGAAGAAATAAATCAAGGGGTGAAATAGTATGTTTAATAAGGATAATCAATTTAAGGCATTTGAATCAAAAGTTTGGCTTTCAAGCCCAACTATGCATGGTGATGAATTAAAGTATATGACACAAGCTTATGAAACAAATTGGATGTCTACTGTAGGGGAAAATATTAATCAAGTAGAAGCAATGACTTGTGAAAAGATTGGTTGTAAGTATGCAGTAGGTTTATCTTGTGGTACTGCATCTTTACACTTATCTATGAAACTTGCAGGTATGGAAGCTTATGGTATGCCAAAAGTAGGACATGGAGCTTTGGAAGGTAAAAAAGTATTCTGTTCAGACATGACATTTGATGCGACAGTCAATCCAATTGTTTATGAAGGTGGCGAACCTGTATTTATTGAAACAGAAACAGATACTTGGAACATGGATCCAAAAGCATTAGAAAAAGCTTTTGAAATCTATCCAGACGTAAGAGTTGTTGTATTAGCACATCTATATGGAACGCCAGGTAGGATGGATGAAATTATGGAAGTGGTAAATAGACACAATGCCATTCTTGTTGAAGATGCAGCAGAGTCTATGGGAGCTACTTATAAAGGAATTGAAACAGGCACTTTTGGAAAATATAACACTGTATCTTTTAATGGAAATAAAATCATTACTGGATCTAGTGGGGGATGCTTCTTAACAAATGATTTAGAAGCAGCCAATAAAGTAAGAAAATGGTCTACTCAATCAAGAGAAAATGCAGCTTGGTATCAACATGAAGAATTAGGTTATAACTATAGAATGAGTAATGTAGTAGCAGGTGTAGTGAGAGGTCAATTACCTTACTTAGATGAACATATTCAACAAAAGAAAGCAATCTACTACAGATATAAAGAAGGATTAAAAGGATTACCAGTACAAATGAATCCAATCCCTAAAGATTGTGAACCAAACTACTGGTTATCTTGTTTAATCATTGATGAAGATGCTATGACTAAACAGGTTCGTTCTGAACAAGAAGCTCTTTATACAAAAGAACAAGGAAAAACTTGTCCAACAGAAATCTTAGAAGCTATTACATCAATTAATGCAGAAGGAAGACCAATCTGGAAACCTATGCATATGCAGCCAATTTATAGATTAAATCCATTCATTAATAAAGATGGAATCAATAGAGCTAAGACAAATGCATATATTAAAGGTGAAACACAAGATATTGGTATGGACATCTTTAATAGAGGTTTATGTTTACCAAGTGATAACAAAATGACAGCAGAACAACAAGATCGAATTATTGAAGTAATTAAGGCTTGTTTTGAATAATGGGAGAGAGTTGTGTCTAAAAAGAAAGTATTAGGTTGTTTACTTACTGGAGCTGTTGTGACTACTGCAGTTACGGCAACAGTAATGAAGAATAAGGCAAAGAAAACAATGTATAAAGCAGAATCGATTGATCCTATTACACCTCGTGAAATGGGATTCTATGAGAAGTATGTAAAAAGAGCTATTGATGTTACTTGTGCTACAGGAGCCATTGTAGTATTTAGTCCAATTTATTTAGGTGTAGCTGCATTAGTTCGTGCAAAGCTAGGATCTCCTGTTTTATTTACACAGGATAGACCTGGATTAGTTGGCCCAGATGGCAGGGAAACAGTTTTTAAAATGTATAAATTCCGTTCTATGACTGACGAAAGAGATGAAAATGGAGATTTACTTCCAGATGAAGTAAGACTTACTAAATTTGGCAAGTGGTTAAGAAATACAAGTCTTGATGAACTTCCAGAAGCATTTAACATTTTAAATGGAACAATGTCAGTCATTGGTCCTAGACCACAGTTAGTAAGAGACATGGTCTTTATGACTAAAGAACAAAGAATGAGACATACAGCCAAACCAGGGCTTAGTGGATTAGCACAAGTAAATGGTCGTAATGCGATTTCTTGGGAAGATAAAATGAATTGGGATTTGAAGTATATTAATAAGGTGACATTTATAGAAGATTTAAAAATCATTCTGGATACTGTTAAGAAAGCATTTATTAAACAAGAAGGTATTACTCAAGATGATATGGCTACAGCAGAGGATCTTGGTGATTATTTATTGAGAACTGAAAAAGTGAATCAAGTTGAATATACTAAAAGAAAAGAAATGGCTACAGAAATTTTAGAAGGGAGTCTAAAAGATTATGGGGATAAATGATTGGAGATATTATAATCATGCTGTAATTCCTTCAACAGGGCCACATGATGAGCCAGATATATCTTGCATAAAAAATAAATCTATTTGGAAATTGAACGGGGGGGGGTACCGTTTATAGCTAGATGGACAACAGATTTTGATTGCGGATATGAAACAAGTTGGTGGTATGTTGTAAAAGATACACCGTTTGATATTAACACATTAAAAGCCAAACGACGTTATGAGATAAATAAAGGAAAAAAGAATTTTCAAGTGAAAAGAATAAATCCAACTGATTATGCTGAACAATTGTTTAATGTTCTAAAATGTGCATTAGAATCATGGCCAGAAAAGTATCGTCCTATAGTTTCAAAAGACACATTTTATAAAGAGCTATCAGGTTGGAAGGAATATTTAGTATATGGCGGATTCGACAATAATGGTTTGTTATGTGGATTTGCCTATCTAAAAGAATATACGAGTTATTTGGATTTTTGTGTATTGCGTGTCAATCCTCAAAGAGAGAGAGATGGCATTAATGCAGCAATGGTTTTTGGAATATTGCAAGATAATAATGAACGTTTAGGAAAAAGTTTTTATATTTGTGACGGATCAAGATCTATTCGTCATGAAACGGCTTTTCAAAATTATTTAGAAAAATACTTCGGATTTAGAAAAGCTTATTGTAAATTACACATTATATACAGATTTCCATTGAATCTTGTTGTTAAGGTATTGTATCCGTTTCGAAAAAAAATTAGTAGTGAAAATAAAATAGGAAGCTTATTAAGTTCCATTTTAAGAATGGAGGAATATCACAGAGAATGTGAGTAAATGAAGGGAGCGACATATGAGTGATTTAGTCTCAATTATAATGCCATCATATAATACATCGCAATATATTGCTGAGACAATACAATCAGTAATTGATCAATCATATCAGAATTGGGAACTAATTATAGTAGATGATTGTTCTACGGACAATACAGATTATGTAGTAAGCAAAATAAATGATCAAAGAATTATATTTTTAAAAAATAAAAAAAATTCTGGAGCGGCTGTAAGTAGAAATAGAGCATTAAGAGAAGCAAAAGGTAAATGGATTGCGTTTCTAGATTCAGATGATTTGTGGAAACCAGACAAATTAGAAAAGCAAA
>ERZ779896.1239-NODE-1239-length-22997-cov-3.520225_pt1 | contig 22997 bp, 25 predicted proteins | sample MGYA00511067_ERZ779896 | MGnify/ENA primary metagenome ERZ779896 (study PRJEB29588, sample SAMEA2161597) | human gut metagenome | biome: human gut; feature: human-associated habitat; material: faeces | place: Denmark | collected 2008/2010 ... | reverse complement strand
CGGCTAAACTGTCCACTGGACAGTTTAGCCTATCCTCCTGATTTTGAGGTAGGCAAAAAGATTTCGCCATTTGCGAATGGCGACTCAGGGCGTTGCCCCGAGACCTCACGACCTTTTGAAAAAGGTCGACGAAAACTTTATTCGTCTTGTTTCACATCACAGCAGTGTAAGCTGTTCAACTTCTACGGGAATAAAGTGGATAATCTCAAGTCCTACTTTTTTTGCTCTTCTTACAGTATAAGCGGTGCCGCCGCGCTTGGCGGCGGGGTCGCGCAGATAGCAGACGCAGTAGCCGCTGCGCGCTACCATGGCGTCGTCACGCCGCAGCATACAGTCCGGCGTATACCGTTCAAAAAGGAATTCCGCAGTATCGGCCTGCTTTAAAATTTCACGGTAGCGGCGCTTTTCCGCAAAATGCCAGCGGTCGCTTTGCCCTTTGCACGGCAAAATGAGGTGCAGCCGCACGGGCAGAGCTTCGCGAATTTTCAAAACGGCTTCCGCCGCCATGGTGTCAAATCCTCTTGCGCCGCCGGTGTAAAACTCCGTCACGCCTTTTTCTGCATATAATCTTTGAATTTCGGAGAGCAGCGCCGCGCGGAGCGGTTCCCGGTCTTCGGGCGGAATTTCTCGGTGTCCTGTAAAGCAGCAGGCATTTTTCCGCATGGCACAGCCTCCTTTTCATTTGATACTCATAGTTTACAGCTTTTTCATACCGCTGTAAAGATGTACGGTGGACTTTAAAACCAATCTGTGCTAAAATTGTTCCGAAACTCAAACGGAAGGAATTTCGTCTTTATGAAAGCAAACGTAAAGCGCCCGGCGCGTTTTTCTTTTAAAACGATTACGGAAAAGAAAGCGAAACATCTGACGCTGATTTTTGTTGCAGTTTTGTTTTTGGTGATCGTCGTCTTGGCGCTGTTTCCGCTTTTGGACCGCGAAGAAGAACGGTATGAGGTGACGACCTACGCCATGGGCAGCTACGTGCAGCAAACTGTTTACGGCGAAAACCGCGAGGACGCGGCCGTGAAAGCAGCGGACGCGGTGGAAGCGCTGGAGCAGAAAATCTCCTGGCGTGTGGCGAACAGCGATATTCAAAAGCTGAATAACAACGCGGGCAAGGACTGGGTGACGCTGAGTGATGAAACGCTGAACGTTTTAACGCAGGCGCAGTCGGTTTCGGAAAAAAGCGGCGGCGCATTCGATGTGACCATTGCGCCGATCTCGCGCTTATGGGACTTTGATGACGAATTGAACGAAGTGCCGGACAGTGACCTCATCACATCCTTACTGCCGTATGTGAATTACTCTTTGCTGCGCATAGACGAAACGGAGCAGACGGCGTCTTTGAAAAATCTCGGCATGGCGGTGGACCTCGGTTCGGTCGGCAAAGGTGCGGCGTGTGACGCGGCAGTCAGAGCCTACGAAGAAGCGGGCGCAAAAGCGGCTATCATCGCGGTCGGTGGCAGCGTGGGCGTATACGGCGAAAAAAGCTCCGGCAAGCCGTGGAGCGTGGCGGTGCGCGACCCGAACGGTGACGGCTCTCTCGGCTCGGTAACGCTGGCGGAGGGTTTTGTCTCCACCTCCGGCAGCTACGAAAAATACTTTGAGCAGGACGGCGTTTTATACCACCATCTGCTCGATCCGAAAACGGGCTACCCGGCAGAAAGCGGCCTTGTTTCCGTGACGGTCGTCGCGAAAAGCGGCGTGCTTTCCGATGCGCTTTCCACAGCGTGCTTTGTGCTCGGCAGAGAAGACGGCATGAAGCTGCTGGAAGAATTCGATGCCGAAGGTATTTTCATCAATTCAGACAACAACATCACGGTGACGGACGGACTGAAAGACCGCTTTACACGCACAAGCCGCGATTACACGCTTGTTTCCTGAAAGAGGGGCTGCGATGGAAAAGCGAAAATTTTCATGGAAAGAAGCGCTCCTGCTCGTTTTGGTGCTCGCTGTGGCGGCAGGCGTGTATCTCTATGCCAAAACGCGCCCGAAGGGGGTAGAGGCTGTCATTGAGCAGGATGGCGAAGTGTACCGCCGCGTTGTGCGGGACGATTTAAAGGAGCCATTAACGCTGGAAGTGAACGGCGCGGTGATTGAGCTTGACAAAGACGGCGCACATTTCGTTTCGAGCCCGTGCCCGGACAAAATTTGTGTGAACAAGGGGATTATCAAGCGTGCGGGAGAATCTGCCGTGTGCCTGCCGCAGCGCGTGAGTGTGCGCATAGAGGGCGGCGACAGCGAGATAGACTCCGTAACGGGATAAAAGAATATTACCATAGAAAAAGAGACGCACCAAAAGGTACGCCTCTTTTTCTGAAGGGATAAAAAATGAAAAATATAAAAGGTAAGGTAAACTCAAATTGAATGTGCAAAGGCTTACTTCTTTGCGGGCGGCTTGATCTTGCCGATGGCCGTAATGATGATCTCCGCAACCTCGTCAATATCGAATTCGGAAGAATCGATGGTGAGGTGATAATTCGAAAGATCGTCCCAGCGCTTATTCGAGTAGAAGTTGTAGTAATTCGCTCTTTGCTTATCGCGTTTTGTGATAAAATCGGAGACCTTCTTCTCATCGCACAGACCTTTGCTCAAAATGCGCTTGATGCGCGCTTCCTTGTTGGCGTGGATGAATACGCGGAACACGTTGTCGTACTCGCGCAGGATGTAGTCGCCGCAGCGTCCGATGATGACGCACGGGCCTTTATCCGCAGCCGACTTGATGATGTCGCTTTGCAGAATGAACAGCTTATCGTTGATGGGCATATCGTTGATGCCGGTGATACGGCTTCCGAAGGTGTAGTTTCCCATCACCATGGAATACAAAAGGCTGTTGCCCGCTTTTTCGTCCACCTTTTCAAAGACTTCCTCGCTCAGCCCGCTCTTTTTTGCCGCCATGGCGATCAGCTGCTTGTCGAGAAGGGGGACATTCAATTTTTCCGCCAGGCGCTCGCCGACCTCGTGGCCGCCGCTTCCGTACTGACGCGCAATGGTAATAATCGGTAACATAGACTCGCCTCCTCGGGTTTCTCAACATAAAGTGTACAAAACACCCGTTCCGCCCATCTCTATGCGATAAAACCGGAAAGGGGATTGTAAAAACACTCTAAAATGAGAGAAAATACTTGAATGATTTGTATGTATTTTCTATAAAATATCTTACTCCACTTTTCCCGAAATGTCAACAGGCAATAGAAAAATTTCTTCGTGAAAGAAATAAATCGTGGAAATACTTGAAAACAGGGCCGGATATTTATATAATTTCCACATGGAATAAAAGCGGGAAGGCGCATACGGCATGGCAGTTTTCATTCGGCATTCACCGCTTTTTCACAAAAGTGCGTTATGATACAGGTATACGGAGCGGAACAGTTAAAAGGAGGCCTTGTCATGTACAGAATTTTAGTCGTGGACGATGAAGCGAAAATTCGCCTGCTCATCCGCAAATACGCGGAGTTTGAGGGGCACGAGGTGACGGAAGCGGAAAACGGCATGGAGGCGGTGCGCCTGTTCCGCAAAACGCCCGATGCGTTCGATATTGTCATCATGGATGTGATGATGCCGGAGCTTGACGGTTTTTCGGCCGTGGCGGAGATTAAAAAGATTGCATCGCCGGCCGTCATCATGCTTTCCGCACGCGGCGAGGAGTATGATAAGATCCACGGCTTTGAACTCGGCGTGGACGATTATGTCGTGAAGCCGTTCTCTCCGAAAGAGCTGATGATGCGCGTTGCCGCTGTGATGAGCCGTGTGCAGCGCACCGCAATACCGAAGCACGAGTTGTTCCGGGCGGAGGGCCTGACAATCGATTTTACCGGACGAATCGTCACGGTGGACGGCGTGCGTGCCGATTTGTCCCCGAAGGAATACGACCTGCTGTTTTACATGGTCAACAACCGAAACATCGCCCTCACACGCGAAATGCTTATCACAAATGTTTGGGGATATGATTTCTACGGTGACGACCGCACGCTGGATACGCACATCAAGCTGCTGCGCCGCAGCCTCGGCCCGTACAGTAAATTCATTGTGACACTGCGCGGCGTGGGCTATCGCTTTGAAACGCACGGCGCATAAGGACGGCGGGACTATGGGCGAACAGACAGTAAAGAAGCATGAATTCAAAAAATGGCGCAAGCCGGGCATACGCATGCAGGTCATGCTGGGGTTCGTGCTGTTTACGGCGGTCATTGTGACGTTGCTGTGGACATTTCAGATCACACTGCTCAACACCTTTTATAAAGCCATCAAGGTCAATGAGGTGCGCAGCGTGGCGAACCGTGTGGTGGCGATGCTGGACGAAAGTGCCTCCGCGAGCGATTATTTTGAAGTGACGCGCTCGACGAATATTTCTATCCTCATTTCCAACAGCGACGGCTCAAATGTGTCGTTTTCCCCGGCGGCGCGCGGCGGCGTGCTGGAGCGCTTTGATTACCTCGATTGCAAGCAGCTTTTCACCGAGGTGAAAGCGGCGGGCGGCAGCGTGATGGACGACAACATCACAGACCCGACGAGCACCATAGAACGGCAGGACCGCACGATCATTTACGCGCAGACGGTCACGCTTTCGAGCGGGAACGAGTATCTTGTGCTGCTGTCCTGCGACGTGATCCCGGTTGATTCCACGGTGGAAACGCTGAAAATACAATTGTGGTGTCTGACGGGCGTAATGATTTTGCTTTCGTTCGGGCTGGCACTGTTTATCTCTTCGCGTCTTTCAAAGCCCTTGGAACAGATGAACGAATCTGCAAAGCAGCTGGGCGAGGGAAAATATGACATCCGTTTCCCGGAACAGGGCGCAAGAGAGGTGGCGGAGCTTGCCGCGACACTGAACTATGCCGCGGCGGAGCTGAGCAAGGTTGAAGATCTGCGCCGCGAGCTGATCGCCAATGTTTCGCACGATCTGCGCACGCCGCTGACGATGATCTCCGGCTATGCCGAGGTGATGCGCGACATTCCGGGCGAAAACACGCCGGAAAACGTGCAGATCGTCATCGACGAAGCGAACCGCCTGACAGGCATCGTCAACGACCTTTTAGATCTCTCTAAATTACAGGCGGGCGCATTGACGCTGACGGTTTCCGAATTCAATTTGACGGAGGATATCCGCAATACGCTGCACCGCTACGACAAATTGGCAGATTTCAGCTTCCCGTTCACGTATGACCGCACGGTGTATGTCTGCGCCGATCAGCTGAAAATTTCGCAGGTGTTGTATAACCTTGTGAACAACGCCATTAACTATTCGGGCGGGAACAAGACCGTGTATATCGACCAAACCGTGACGGAAAGCACCGTGCGCGTATCTATTCGCGACACGGGCGAGGGTATACCGGCGGATAAATTGCAGTACATCTGGGATCGCTACTATAAGGTCGATAAGGAGCACAAACGCGCACAGGTCGGCACGGGATTGGGGCTTTCCATCGTGAAGAAAATTCTGGACCTGCACGGCGGGCGGTACGGCGTCGCGAGCGTGGAGGGTAAAGGCAGCACATTCTGGTTTGAACTGCCAGTGCTACGTATGGAATCTTTGATTCTGCCGGAACCGCCGACATTGCCGAAACAAAAAGCTGACGTGGAACGGGGCGAATAAAGTTTTCGCCGGCCTTTTTCAAAAGGCTGCGGAAACCCGGTCAACGGGTTTCCCAAACGGCGTTACGAAACGTCGTCAGAAAGATGTTCACAGTCGGCTGAATTAAACTGAAAACAGTAAGCGTAAACGAACTAAAAGCGTACCCGAAGGTGATTTGGGCGCGCTTTTTTCGCACAGAGAACGAAACACGGAATTCGTATTTGTGAAAGATGTATCAAACTCAAAAGAGGCCCGCGCGGCTTTTGTTTTACTTTCTGAAAAAGCCGTAAATTCCGATATTTTCATATAGAAAAATCGCGAAAATGCTTGATAAAAAGATATCGATATGATAGAATTTATTAGGCTGAGTATGTACCCCGTGAGTGGGGAAAGGGGAAAACTGTGTTTCGCCCCTTTGTTTTCATGTAACTCAGAAGATCCCGCCCGCGGAGGAACATGGTGCTCCCCATCGGGCACAGCACAGGAAGGGAAGTGATCCGGGACAATGAAAAGCAAAATCACCGTGATTGGTGCCGGTAGCGTAGGCGCAACCATTGCATATACGCTTTCCAACGAAGACATCGCAACGGAGATTGTCCTGATCGACATCAACAAGCAAAAGGCAGAGGGCGAAGTGATGGATATCATTCAGGGCACCTGCTTCCGCGACCCGATTTCCATTAAATCGGGAGATTACGAGGATGCAAAGGACTCCAACATCGTCATCATTACGTCCGGCGTGGCCAGAAAACCCGGTCAGTCGCGCCTTGAATTGACGCAGACGAATGTCGACATCATCAAAAGCATTGCACCGAACATTGCAAAGGCCGCACCGAACGCGCTGTACATCATCGTCAGCAATCCGGTGGACATCATCACCTACGTGTTCATGAAAATCTCCGGCATCCCGGAAAACCAGATCATCGGCTCTGGTACCGCGCTGGATACCGCGCGTCTGCGTTTCGGACTTGCCAGCCACTTTAACATTGCGCAGAAGAACATTCATGCCTATGTTTTCGGTGAACACGGTGATTCTTCCTTTATCCCGTGGTCGTGCGCAGAGGTTTCCGGCGCGAAACTGGACGACTATGTGGAGCTGATGCATGCCCTGCCCGTGGACAAGGATGCCATGGCGGAGTATGTACATAAATCCGGCGGCGAGATTATCAAGAACAAGGGCGCCACGTTCTACGCGGTCACGGTTTCCGTGTGCAGATTGTGCAGCATGCTGCTTTCCGCATACAACTCCATCGTGACCGTTTCCACCATGATGCACGGCGAATACGGGTTAGAGGACGTGTGCATCAGCACACTCGCCATTGTGGGCCCGAACGGCGTGCAGGGCAAGCTGCCTGTGAGGCTGACGGAGGACGAAATGCAAAAGCTCCACGCTTCCGCAGACAAGCTGAAAGAAACCATCGGTCAAATTTATTTTGAAGCATAACCCAAAATCAATTTATAGAAAGGATGACAGGAGTAGCTATGAAGTACAGCTATTATCCGGGATGTACCTTGAGAACGAAGGCAAAGGATCTTGACGCCTATGCCAGAGCTTCCGCAAAGGCGCTCGGATTTGAATTGGAAGAAATCGAAAACTGGCAGTGCTGCGGCGGTGTCTACCCGCTCGGGTCCGACGAGATCGCAACAAAACTTTCCTCCGTCCGCGCTTTGAACGAAGCGAAGGAAAAGGGCCAGGACCTCGTGACGCTTTGCTCCGCATGTCATCATGTCATCAAAAGAGTCAACGACGACATGAGAAACGTGGAGGACATCCGCACGAGAGCCAACAACTACATGCAGCTTGACGAGCCCTATGCCGGCGAGACGAATGTGCTGCATTACCTTGAAGTTCTGCGCGACCGCGTGGGCTTTGACGAACTGAAGAAAAAGGTCGTCAACCCGTTAAAGGGCAGAAAGATCGGCGCATATTACGGCTGCCTGCTGCTCAGACCGAGCACCGTGCTGGCCTTTGACGATCCGGAGAACCCGCAGATCATTGAAGACTTCATTCGTGCCATCGGCGCAGAGCCGGTCGTATATCCGTACCGCAACGAGTGCTGCGGCGGCTATATCTCCCTTAAAGAAAAAGAAATGAGCGGCCGTATGAGCTGCAATATCGTAGACAGCGCAGCCGGTGCAGGCGCGGAAATGCTCATCACGGCATGTCCACTCTGCATGTATAATCTCAACAAGAGCGGCAGCGGCAAGATCCCGGTGTATTACTTCACCGAGCTTCTCGCAGAGGCCCTTGGCGTGAAAGAGGAGGCGTTAAAGTGAGCATCAGCAAACAGGCGGAGCAGATCCGCGAGATCAGCGGCGTCAACCCCTACAAGTGCATGAAGTGCGGCAAATGTTCCGCATCCTGCCCGTCGTTCAACGAAATGGACATTAAGCCTCACCAGTTCGTTTCCTATGTGCTGAATGACGACATTGAGTCCCTTGTGAATTCCAAGTCCCTTTGGAAGTGCCTTTCCTGCTTTGCCTGCATTGAGCGCTGCCCGAGAGACGTTAAGCCCGGCAAGCTCATCGATGCGGCAAGACAGCTTGTCGTGCGTCAGCGCGGTGAAGCGTACCTTACGCCGGACGAGATCCCGGAGCTTTTGGATCCGGATCTGCCCCAGCAGCTCCTTGTGAGCGCGTTCAGAAGATACAGGAGGTGATAGCGTGCAGAGAATTGGTGTATTTGTGTGCCATTGCGGCAGCAACATCGCAGCTACGGTAGATGTAAAGAAAGTCGTAGAAATGGTCAGTCATGAACCGGGTGTCGTGCACGCGGAAGATTATCAGTACATGTGCTCCGAGGTCGGCCAAGCGAAGATCATCGAAGCCATCCGCGAAAAGCACCTGACCGGTCTTGTGGTTTGTTCCTGCTCCCCGCGTATGCACGAGACGACTTTCCGCAAAACGGCGGAAAGAGCCGGCCTCAACCCGTACATGGTCGAGATTGCAAACATCCGTGAGCACTGCTCCTGGATCCACAAGAACATGGAAGAAGCGACCGAAAAGGCCGTCATCCTTGCCAGAGCGGCTATCGCAAAGGTCAATCTTGACGCGCCGCTGTTCCCGGGCGAAAGCCGCGTAACAAAGCGCGCGCTCGTCATCGGCGGCGGTATTGCAGGCATTCAGACTGCGCTCGACATTGCAGACGCAGGCTATGAAGTCGATATCGTTGAGAAGACCCCCAGCATCGGCGGCCGTATGAGTCAGCTCGATAAGACGTTCCCGACGCTCGACTGCTCCGCATGTATTTTGACCCCGAAAATGGTGGAGGCTTCCGCAAACGAGAAGATTCATCTGTATACATACAGCGAAGTGGAGAAGGTCTCCGGCTTCGTGGGCGATTTCACCGTGGACATCCGCAAGAAGGCGCGCAGCGTCGATATGTCTAAGTGCACCGGCTGCGGCGTCTGCCAGGAGAAATGTCCTTCCAGAAAGACCCCGAGCGAATTCAACCGCGGCTTGAACACGAGAAGCGCTATTTATACCCCGTTCGCACAGGCAATCCCGAACGTCCCGGTCATCGACCGTGAAGCTTGTATCAAGTTCAAGACCGGAAAGTGCGGTCTGTGCCAGAAGGTCTGCCAGGCGGGCGCCATCGATTACGAGCAGAAGGATGAAATCGTCACCGAGAAGTACGGCGCTATCGTCGTCGCTACCGGCTTCGATACCATCAAGCTCGATAAGTACGATGAGTACGCATACAGCCAGAGCAAGGATGTCATCACGTCCCTCGAGCTCGAGCGCATCATGAACGCGGCAGGCCCCACGAAGGGTCATCTGGAGCGCCTTTCCGACGGCAAGCACCCGAAGAATATGGTGTTCATCCAGTGTGTAGGCAGCCGTTGCTCCGATAAGCGCGGTAAGAGCTACTGCTCCAAGATTTGCTGCATGTACACGGCAAAGCACGCCATGTTGATCCGTGATAAATACCCGGACGTCAACGTAACGGTGTTCTACATCGACGTGCGTACCCCCGGTAAGAACTTTGATGAGTTCTATCGTCGCGCCGTGGAAGATTACGGCGTAAATTACATCAAGGGTCAGGTCGGCAAGGTCATGCCGCAGCCGAACGGCCAACTGCTTGTGCAGGGCGTTGACCTGCTCGACAACAAGCAGATCCTGATGGAAGCGGATATGGTCGTCCTCGCAACGGCGATTGAGCCGAACGCGGACGTGCGCCGCATTGCGACCATGCTGACCGCCAGCATCGATACCAATAACTTCCTCACCGAGGCTCACGCAAAGCTGCGCCCGGTCGAGTCCCCGACGGCGGGCGTATTCCTCTCCGGCGTATGCCAGGGCCCGAAGGATATTCCGGAAACGGTCGCGCAGGCAGGCGCGGCGGCTGTTAAGGCCATCGGTCTGCTCGCGAAGGATAAGCTGATGACGAACCCGTGCACCGCTAAGAGCGACGAGCTGCTCTGCAACGGCTGCTCGCAGTGCGCAAACGTCTGCCCCTACGGCGCAATCAGCTATGAGACAAAGCTCATCAACGACCACGGCATCCGCGAAGATCGCCGCGTAGCCGTTGTCAACAGTGCGCTGTGCCAGGGCTGCGGTGCCTGCACCGTTACCTGCCCGTCCGGCGCAATGGATCTGCAGGGCTTTGCAAACAGACAGATTCTTGCGGAGGTGGATGCAATATGTCGATAACAGCAAACGAAGAGTTCAAGCCGAAGATCGTTGCGTTCTGCTGCAACTGGTGCAGCTACGCCGGCGCAGACCTTGCAGGCAGCAGCCGCTTGGTTTATCCGGCAGACGTTAAGATCATCCGCGTGCCGTGCTCCTGCCGTGTGAACCCCATGTTCATCCTGCGTGCTTTTGAAAAGGGCGCAGACGGCGTTATCCTGTGCGGCTGCCACCCGGGCGACTGCCATTACAGCACCGGCAACTACTATGCCAGAAGAAGAATGGCGCTTCTGTTCTCTATGCTCGATTACATCGGTGTGGAGCACGGACGCACCCGCGTGGAATGGGTCTCCGCAGCAGAGGGCGTAAAGTTCTCCCAGACCATGAATGAGTTCGTGGCGAAGATTACTTCGCTCGGCAAGAACGTCAGACTGGAGGATTTGAGATGCAGGAAATGATCAACCGCGCAAAAGAGCTGCTCAGCGACGGCACCGTAAACCGTGTGCTCGGCTGGCGCCGTGGCGATATGTCCTACAACCCGGAGCCGTCTTACTTTGAGACGGCGGAGGATCTGGATGCAAACTTCGTCTACAACGGCTTCTGCGGCGCGAACCTCAGTAAATATATGATCGAGGGCTCGAAGCTTGAGGGCAAGACGCTTGTCTTCCTGAAGCCCTGCGATTCTTACAGCTTCAACCAGCTCATAGCAGAGCACCGCGTAGACCGTGACAAGGCTTACATTATCGGTGTCGGCTGCATGGGCAAGCTCAGCTTCGAGAAGATCAAGGAGCAGGGCGTTAAGGGCATCACGAACATCACGATCGACGATGCAAACGAGAACATCAGACGCTCTACGGTGAAAAGACGCTCGCCTATAAGGATTGCATGCTGGAGCGCTGCCATGTCTGCAAGGGCAAGGAGCACCAGATTTTCGACGAGACCATCGGCGAGAGCCGCGACACAAAGGACGCAGACCGCTTTGCAGAGGTCGAGAAGATCGAAGCCATGAGCCCGGAAGAAAAGTTCGCTTTCTTCCAGAATGAGCTCAGCCGCTGCATCCGCTGCAACGCCTGCCGCAATGTGTGCCCGGCGTGCAGCTGCCGCAAGTGCGTCTTCGACAGCACGAAGTTCGACAGCGCACAGAAGGCGAACGTGGACTCCTTTGAGGAGAGAATGTTCCACATCATCCGTGCATTCCATGTTGCCGGCCGCTGCACAGACTGCGGCGAGTGCAGCCGCGTATGTCCGCAGGGCATTCCGCTGCATCTCTTCAACCGCAAGTTCATCAAGGATATCGACGAATTTTACGGTGAGTTCCAGGCCGGTGTCGATCCGGAGGCAAAGAGCCCGCTGACGAGCTTTACCTTCAACGACGTAGAGCCGGGCGTTACCGGGGGAAGGAGATAAGCCATGTTCAAGATTGCAAAAAGTAAGCTGCCCGAGCTGCTGAAAGCGATCGCGGCACAGCAGGAGCTGTTCCTGCCGGTGAACAACAACGGTCAGGTCAACTTCGCCGCGTGGTTTGAAGGCTGCAATGCAGACATTGAAACACTTAAGACGGTGAAATCTCCGAAAGACATGTTTTTCCCGCAGAGCGAGACACTTTACACGGTCAAAAAAGAACAGCACAAGCTCTCCGTTGAGCCGCAGACGCTTGCAGATCAGAACTTCGTCGCGTTCGGCATGAAGGCCTGCGACATTCAGGGCATTAAGGTCCTCGATAAGGTCTTCCTCGCTGAGCCGGTCGATACGTTCTACCGCGCAAGACGCGAGCACGGCACCATCGTGGCGCTTGCTTGCCACGAGCCGGAGGAGTCCTGCTTCTGTAAGGTTTTCGGCGTTGACTGCGCTGAGCCGGACGCCGATGTCGTCATGTGGAACGCAAACGACACGCTCTACTGGAAAGCTGTAACGGACAAGGGCACCGCCCTCACCGAAGCGCTCTCCGGCGTGCTCGAAAATGCCGACGCAGCGGACGAAAAGGCCGTGGAGACCGAACAGGAGAACATCCGCGCAATCGTAGAGAAGCTGCCGTACACGAACCTCTCTCTCGAGGGTTGGAACGGCAACGTCACCGAAGAAAAATTCAACTCCCCCGTTTGGGAGAAGCTTTATAAGCCGTGCCTTGCGTGCGGTACCTGCACCTTTGTGTGCCCCACCTGCCAGTGCTATGATATCAAGGACTACGACACGGGCCACGGCATTCAGCGTTATCGCTGCTGGGACTCCTGCATGTACTCCGACTTTACGATGATGGCGCACGGCAACAACAGAACGAGCCAGATGCAGCGCTTCCGTCAGCGCTTCATGCATAAGCTCGTGTACTTCCCGGCGAACAACGACGGCATGTATTCCTGCGTAGGCTGCGGCCGCTGCGTGGAAAAGTGCCCGTCCTCGCTCAATATCGTGAAGGTCATCAAGGCGTTTGAAAAGGAGGCTGCAAACCATGAGTGATACCTGTCATTGCCATGATAACTATGTAAAAGACGTTCTGATCCCGCAGGTCGGCGTCATCACGGACATCCGTGAGGAGACCCCGGACGTCAAGACGTTCCGCGTCAATGCGCCGGAGGGCGGCAAGCTCTTCGAGCATATGCCCGGCCAGTGCGCTATGCTGTGCGCACCGGGCGTCAGCGAGGGTATGTTCTCCATCACCTCTTCGCCGACGAACAAAGAATACCAGGAATTCAGCATCAAGAAGTGCGGTCAGCTTACAGACTACCTGCACAGCCTTGAGGTGGGCGATGAGATTACCGTGCGCGGCCCGTACGGCAACCACTTCCCGGTAGAAGACAAATTAAAGGGCAAGAACCTGCTCTTTATCGCCGGCGGCATCGGTCTTGCACCGTTGCGCTCCGTTATCAACTACGTGCTCGACAACCGCAGTGATTACGGCACCGTAGATATTCTGTACGGTTCCCGTTCCAAGGACGACCTTGTACAGCTGAAGGAAATTCAGGACGTATGGATGAAGACGGAAGGCGTGAACGTATATCTCACGATCGACCGCGAGCAGGAGGGCTGGGACGGCCACGTCGGCTTTGTTCCGGCATACCTCAAGGAGCTCGGCTTCGATACAAACAAAACGGCGCTGCTTTGCGGACCTCCGATCATGATCAAATTCTGCTTAGCATCGCTGATTGAAATGGGCTTCTCGAAAGAACAGGTCTACACCACGCTGGAGCTGCGCATGAAGTGCGGCATCGGCAAGTGTGGCCGCTGCAACATCGGTTCCAAGTACGTCTGCAAGGACGGCCCGGTGTTCCGCTGCGACGAGATCGACGAGCTGCCGAACGAGTATTAAGAAAGGGGTTGGCGTAACATGGAAAATATGGTAAATGTATATTTTTTCGGTAAGAAGTACAGCGTCCCCGCAGACCTCACGATTATGACCGCTATGGAGTATGCCGGTTATACGCTGAAAAGAGGCTGCGGCTGCCGTCACGGTTTCTGCGGCGCCTGCGCAACTATCTACCGCATTAAGGGTGTGAACGAGCTGAAGACCTGCCTTGCCTGCCAGACACAGGTGCAGGAGGGCATGTATGTTGCAAGCATTCCGTTCTTCCCCACAGACAAGCGTACTTATGACATCAACGAGATCAAGCCGAACCAGCAGATCATGATGGAGCTTTATCCGGAAATTTACAGCTGCATCGGCTGCAACGCCTGCACAAAGGCCTGCACGCAGAACCTGAACGTTATGCAGTACATTGCATACGCACAGCGCGGCGAGCTTGAAAAGTGCGCAGAAGAGTCCTTCGACTGCGTAAGCTGCGGCTGCTGCACCGTCAGATGTCCCGCGGGCATCTCTCACCCGATGGTCGGCCTGCTGGCAAGACGTCTCACCGGCAAGTACATCGAGCCGGAGAGCAAGCACCTGACAAAGCGTGTTGAAGAGATCCACGAGGGTGCATACGACGAGCTGATTGAGCAGATCATGCAGAAGCCGATCACCGAGATGCAGGAGCTCTATAACAACAGAGAGATCGAGAAATAAGGAGGGTATAGCCATGTTTACACCGGAAATGCTTGCCTCTGTCAAAAAAGTAGAGGCAACCAGACAGGAACGCCTGGGCATGGAACCCAGACGTATGACCGCAGAAGAAAAGGATGCCCTTCTGAAGGCGTACCATCCTGATTACAGAGAAGACGGCTTCGATACCATTAAGATCGGCCCGAACAAGGGTGAGAAGGTACCGAAGGAGCTTGGTCACCTGCTGCACTCCAACAGCCGTTTGCTCCACCACCCGATCGATCTGACGAAGATCGATTACGACACCGACGTGCTCATCATCGGCGGCGGCGGCGCAGGTGCTTCCGCAGCTATTGAGGCGGACAACGCAGGTGCGAAGGTCATGATCGTGACAAAGCTGCGCATCGGCGATGCGAACACGATGATGGCAGAAGGCGGCATTCAGGCTGCCGATAAAGAGAACGATTCCCCGGTTCAGCATTACCTCGACGCGTTCGGCGGCGGCCACTTCGCTGCCCGCCCGGAACTGTTGCGCCGCCTTGTTATGGAAGCTCCGGACGCCATCAAGTGGCTGAATGAGCTCGGCGTTATGTTCGATAAGACCGAAGACGGCACTATGGTCACCACCCACGGCGGCGGCACCTCCAGAAAGAGAATGCACGCCTGCAAGGACTACTCCGGTGCAGAGATCATGCGTACCCTGCGCGACGAAGTTATTAACCGCGGCATCCCGGTCGTTGAGTTTACCTCTGCTGTTGAGCTCATCAAGGACGAAAAGGGTCAGGTAGCGGGCGCTGTTCTCCTCAACATGGAGACCGGCGACTACATGGTCGCACGTGCAAAGACCGTCATCATCGCCACCGGCGGTGCGGGACGTCTGCACTACCAGAACTTCCCGACCTCCAACCATTACGGCGCAACGGCCGACGGCCTTGTGCTCGGCTACCGTGCAGGCGCTCCGCTGCTGTATCAGGATACCATTCAGTATCACCCGACCGGCGTTGCGTTCCCGGCACAGATCTACGGCGCACTCGTAACGGAGAAGGTTCGCTCCCTCGGCGCAATGCTCGTCAACGTAGACGGTGAAGCGTTCATGCATCCGCTGGAGACCCGCGACGTTGCTGCGGCTTCCATCATCCGTGAGTGCACGCCACAAGGGCGTTACCACCCCGCTGGGCTCCGGCGTTTGGCTCGATACCCCGATGATCGAGCAGATCGGCGGCGAGGGCACCATTGAGAAGCGTATCCCGGCTATGCTGCGCATGTACCTGAACTATGACATCGATATGCGCAAGAGCCCGATTCTCGTTTACCCGACGCTCCACTACCAGAACGGCGGCCTCGAGATCGGCGGCGACGGATCGGAGCCGTCGGGACCGACGACTTTGAGCAGGGGCGTGCGGTTCAGGTCGCCCCCTTCCGAATCGCACGACGCGAGGAACGCGCATACGATTGCGAACATGGTCAGTAGTTTTTTCATAGTGAGATAAATTATTAGGTTAGATGAAGAGATGAATCGGGATGCGGACGCCCTCTGCCGCCGCGCAGGGCCGCCGGTCGGAGCGGAGCCTTCCCCCTCGCTCCGCTTCCGTCCGGACGGCGGCCGTTACCACTGCGGGGAGACGGACATATCGTAGAGTTCGCGCGGGCGCGACATCGTTTCGGTATAGCTGCGGCCGAATTCGTCGGTCACGGTGATTTCGAGCGCGGTCGTGGGCGAGGAGCAGACCGCCTCGAACATGTGCGACGTGAGCAGCGTCGGGAAGGTCATGGCCGTCGAATTGGTGTTCATGCGGTTCATGTTGAAATGGATCGTATGCAGCGGGTCGTAGGTGTCGACCTGTTCGACGGGGAGTCGGTTGCCGGTCTCGACTTCGCGCACCTCCACCTTCCATTTCTCGTTCCAGTTGAAGACGTTGATCAGCACGGTGTTGTCCGAGCGCGGACGGTCGTAGCCGTTGGCGTACTGCGCGAAGAATTCGGCGCTGACCGTCCCGAAATCGTTCTTGATGTCGGGGCAATATTTGTCGCGCGTGATGAGGCAGCGGTTGAGGTCGTAGGCGCGGAACTGATAGTCGGCCGCCTTGCCGATGCCCTGATAATGCCATTGCACGTCGTCCGCTCCGGCGGTTCCGATCTCGAAGAGTCCGTAGCCGGCCGGTGCGCCGTCGCGGCACATCTGGGTGCGGCCGTTGGTGTAGTTGCCCGTCCACCACCATGTGGCGCATACGGCGGCGATATTGTGTTCGGTCATGCGCTCGGTGATGCGGTTGGCGTAGTTGATATGGGTATGGCCCGTCACGAAATGGACGGTGTAGGGAGCGAGCAGGTCGAGCATCTTCGCGCGGCAGTCGGCCGGCATGGCATAGCTCCACGAGAGTTTGCCGTCGGCGATGCGGTAGCGGTTCGTGAACTGGATGTGCATCCCCACGAAGACCGTTTTCCCTGCCGGAACCCGTTGCAGGTCGGCTTCGAGCCACCGGAGCTGGTCGGCCGTCAGTCCCTCCGTATAGTCGAGTTTCCCGACGGTTCCCTGTGCACCGCCCGTGTTGGTGAAGAGGGTGTTGTCGAGCTGAATGTAGTGGATGTCGCCGATGTCGAAGGAGTAGTAGGTAGGGCCCAGATTTTCGCGCCACGGATTTTCGGATTCGAAATCGTCGGCCACGTAGGGATCGTTGTCGTGGTTGCCCGGAATGTTGTAGATCGGAATGTCGAGATCGGCCATTTGGCGCACGTAGTGCGACGGCTGGTAGCTGTTCTTGTACCAGTATTCGTCCCACGTCAGATCGCCGAGCGCCATGGCGTAGAGGCTCACGCCCTCGGCTTTCGCCTGTGCGATCTGTTTGCGGAGGTCGGCTTTGAAGCCGTTTTCGAACTGGTGGATGTCGTTGGTACGGTTGGCCAGATGCGTGTCCGTGAAGACGATCATGCGGTGCCGTTCGTTGGCTTCGGGCGCCAGTACGAAACTGCGCTGTTCGTAGGTCTGGGGCGAACCGCTCAGCCGCCGGAAGAACTGGGGAATGGTGCGGTTGACCGCTGCGCGGTATCCGGCGGGGACGGTGATGAAGACGTAGCCTCGCTGTTTGAGCGAAGAGAGGTAGTAACGCCCCTCGTCGTCGGTGGCGGTCACGAAGACGCCGTCCGAAACCGAAACGCCCGCGATCGGTTTGCCCGTATGGTCGATCACGCGGCCGTAGACGGTGCTGCCGGGTACCTGCGGCACCTCGGTGCGGTCGACCACGTCGACGAAGGCCGTGCCCAGGTCGAGGGCTTTCCCGTTTTTATAGAAGGTGAAGTCGTACATGCCCCCGATGAAACCGGCGGGCGTTTGCAGGGAGGCCCCCTGCGTTTGGTCGACCTCCGTCACCGGCATCCGGTGGGTTTCGGAGGCATCATTGCGTGCGGTCAGCAGCAGGTAATCGTCGGTGCCGGCGCCGCTGCACGGAAGCAGGAAAGTGTCGGCGAAGCCCATCTCCACGACATCCGGAACCTTGTAGGCGGCGACATCGGGGAGCTTGTCAGGTTCGTCGGGATCTAAATTCCCCCCCCCTCCTCGGCAGGAGCGTCGGGCGTAGCGGGATCGGAGCTGCAACAGAGGCAGATCGTGCTGGTCGACAGGAGCAATGCGAAGACTCCCAGGAGGCGGCCGAGCGGTTTCATAGCGTCGTAAGGTCTTTTCATAACGGTCGAGTTTTTTTCGTTCGTTTTCAACAGTCGTTTTCTCGCCTCGGCATAGTCCGAACTGCGTTCGGCTCCGCTCATTTGGCTTAACGAAAACGTTCATTTTCATGCTCCATTTCTCGCCTCGGCAATTCGAGTAAACTCGATTGCACTCGGCTTAACGAAATGGTTGAATTTCATTCTTTGTTTTCTCGCCTCGGCATAGTCCGAACTGCGTTAGGCTCTGCGCTCGGCTTGGCGAAAACGTTGAATTTCATTCTTCGTTTTCCTGCCTCGGCATAGTCCGAACTGCGTTAGGCTCTGCGCTCGGCTTGGCGAAAACGTTGAATTTCATTCTTCGTTTTCCTGCCTCGGCATAGTCCGAACTGCGTTAGGCTCTGCGCTCGGCTTGGCGAAAACGTTCATTTCATGCGGTTTTTATTCCATCGGATTTTGATAGCGATCTTTCTGTCGCGTATCCGGTTGGTGTATTCCGTATTGCGCAAACGTTTGTGCAAATATAAAAATTCACTGTAAATTTCACAATCAAATAAAATATATTTTTCGCTTTCGAATGAAATTAAATTTTTTGAAAAATCGTTTCCTTGAATTATTTCGTTATAAATCATGAAATTATGAGAAGCGATCGATTTATATTAATAATAAAATTTAAAAAAAACGGATCTGTGCGGAAGTCCCTGTTTCTCCTGTTTCCGGAGGATTTTCCCGCACTCGATTTTCGTTGCACAACGGTTTGAGCGCGATCTTTTGCGAAGATTGCTCCGCTTGCTGCCGTTTTGCGGGACGATCGTTTTCGATAACGCTTATCCGTACCTATGGTTCGTTCGTCGGGCGTTCGGATCGCCCGACATCATGCAGCGTGCAGGACTGTCGATACGAAACCTCGTCGGGGTATTTTGGCGGATGATCCTGTTTCCGACCGATTCGGACGGAGGAGATGGTTACGACCGTTGCGGGGATGCGGAAAAGGCGGTGCGGTGGAATTTTTAGGAGAGGTGCCGTTCGTCCGGACGGAGCGGTGGGGTATCGGCGGGTTCCGGTATCATTGGCTTTGTTCCATGTTCCGTACCCTGAGCCAGCCCTTGCCTGTTCCGAAAAACGGAACGTTTTCGTTAAGCCGAGCGCAGAGCCGAACTTGTTCAGGCTATGCCGAGGCGAGAAAACGAAGAATGAAATTCAACGTTTTCGTTAAGCCAAATGAGCAGAGCCGCGCTTGCGCGAGCTATGCCGAGGCGGGAAAACGACAGTTGAAAACAAACGAACCATTTCGTTAAGCCGAGTGCAATCGAGTTTACTCGAATTGCCGAGGCGAGAAATGGAGCATGAAAATAAAGGAATCATCGAGGCTTTCCGTGGGGGGCGCCGCCGCCCACGACTGTTTGTCGGAGCAGGACCGTTCACCTCTCCGGAATGCCGGCCGGATCGGGCCAGCGACTTCGGAAACGATGGATTATCCTCTCTGAAAGGACTATATTTTTTTAGCGTTCGATCTTGTTCAATCGATTGTATATCTTGTGATTGAATGTTTATATCCGCTATATTTAAAAGCGATATTTTCAAACGTTTGTTTATCTTGTAAAATTAACTTAATTTTGTACAACGGGCGGAGGGCTCCGGTCTGGACAGGCTCCGAAAGCGGGCCGTCCGACGGGCATGTTTTCTACAACCTAAAATAAATAGTTACTGCAAAACGAAATGAATCCTATTAAAATCGGTATGATCGGCTTCGGCAGAATGGGCGGGTTTTATCTCGAACAGATGCAGAAGAGCGGACGGTGGGAGGTGGCCTACATCTGCGACGTCTCTGCCGAATCGCGGGAGGAGGCCCGCCGGCTGGCTCCGCAGGCGCAGGTAATCGCCGATGAACAGATCATCTTCGACGATCCCGAGGTGGCGGTCGTCGGTCTCTTCGCGTTGGCCGACTCCCGTCTGTCGCAGATCGGCAAGGCCGTCGCGGCAGGCAAGCATATCATCGCGGAGAAACCGATCGCCGACAGCGTGGAACGCGAATGGCAGGCGGTGTCGCTCGTCGAAAAGGCGCCGCTGTTCTCCACGGTCAACCTCTATCTGCGCAATTCGTGGTATCACAATACGATCAAGGAGTTCATCTCCTCGGGCGAGATCGGCGAACTGGCGATCATCCGCGTATGCCACATGACGCCGGGGCTGGCGCCGGGCGAGGGGCACGAATACGAAGGCCCTGCGTTCCACGACTGCGGGATGCACTACGTCGATATCGCGCGCTGGTACGCCGAATCGGAGTTCAAGACATGGAACGCGCAGGCCGTGCGCATGTGGAACTACAAGGACCCGTGGTGGTTGCAGTGTCACGGAACGTTCGAGAACGGCGTGGTGTTCGACATCACGCAGGGGCATGTTTACGGGCAGTTGTCCGCGAAGCAGACGCATAACTCCTACGTGGACATCGTCGGGACGAAGGGTATCGCGCGCATGACGCACGATTTCAAGACGGCGACAGTCGAACTTCACGGCGTGACGCAGACGCACCGGATCGAGCGCCCCTACGGCGGCAAGAACATCGACGTGCTCTGCGAACGGTTCGCGCAGTCGATCGAGTCGGGGCGGCGGTGCGAGGAGCTTCCCCGTTTCCGCGATGCGGCGGTCGCTTCGGAGTATGCGTGGAAGTTCATCCATGATGCACGGACGCACGACTTGCCGGCCATCGGCGACCTGCGGACGTTGCAGCAGATTCGCGAACGGCGGCGGACGATGAAGAACGGTTACGGCCTGTTGCGCAAGCGCGCGTGACCGCATTTCGGACGAGACCTGAATTTAACCTTATAAAACTTGGATCATGAACAAATTACTGTTTCTCGGTAACCTGGGCGCCGGCGAAATCTTCGTCATCGCGCTCGTAGTCCTGCTGCTTTTCGGCGGCAAGAAGATCCCTGAGCTGATGAAAGGGCTCGGCAAGGGCATCCGCAGCTTCAAGGAGGGGATGAACAACATCGAGAAAGAGATCGAGAACCCCGATCAGGAGAAGAAATAGACGGTTCCGGCCGCCGGGGCGGAGGAGCCTGCCGATCGGCCGGACGCGGACGGGGCCGTTGCCCTGCTTCGAAACGGGCGGGGCGTTTCGGCGGACCCGCCCGGAGACGGAGGGCGGACGGTTTTTCGCAGGCGGCGGACGCCGTGCACGGAGTGCGGCCGACGGGATGCGCCGTTTCTCCGGCGGGAGCGGGAACTCGTTGTCGAATGCAATCAATTGTTAACCTAACCCAATAAATCTTAGAACGATGGCAAAAGAAATGTCGAGAAGAAGCTTCCTGAAAAAGGGGGCTGCCGCCGCAATCGGGCTGGCGGTCGTACCCAGCACGGTTCTGGGTAAGAAATTCGGGCATACCGCGCCCAGCGACAAACTCAATATCCTGGGTGTCGGCATCGGCGGTCGCGGCGCTTCGGTATTGAAGGGCCTTGAAAGCCAGAACATCATCGGCCTGTGCGACGTCGACTGGAAATACGCGGAGCATGTCTTCCAGCGTTACCCTGCGGCCAAACGCTACAACGATTACCGCCGCATGTACGACGAGATGCTCAAATCGGCCGATGCGGTCATGGTGGCTACGGCCGACCACACCCACGCGATCATCGCGGCCGACGCCATTACGGCCGGCAAGCACGTCTATTGCGAGAAACCGCTGACGCACACGGTCTACGAATCGCGTCTGCTGACCAAACTGGCCGCCAAGCACAAGGTAGCCACGCAGATGGGCAACCAGGGCGCTTCGGCCGAAGGCGTGCGCAAGGTCTGCGAATGGATATGGAACGGCGAAATCGGCGAGGTGCGCAAGGTCGAGGCCTTCACCGACCGCCCGATCTGGCCGCAGGGGCTGATGCGTCCCGAAAACGACGAGCGCGTGCCCAAGACGCTCAACTGGGACGCCTTCATCGGGCCGGCGCCGATGCGTCCCTACAACTCGATCTATACCCCGTGGAATTTCCGCGGCTGGTGGGATTTCGGTACGGGTGCGCTGGGCGACATGGCCTGCCACATCCTGCATCCCGTTTTCAAGGGGTTGAAACTGGGCTATCCGACCAAGGTGCAGGGCAGTTCGACGCTGCTGCTCTCCGAGTCGTGCCCGACGGCGCAGACCGTGAAGTTCGTCTTCCCGGCACGCGACAACATGCCGAAGGTAGCCATGCCCGAGGTAGAGGTATACTGGTACGACGGCGGCCTGAAACCGGCGCGCCCCGAAGGGCTGCCCGCAGGCAAAGACCTGAACATGGCCGGCGGCGGCGTTATTTTCTACGGTACGAAGGATACGCTGATCTGCGGCTGCTACGGCGTGAACCCCTACCTGGTTTCGGGTCGCGTGCCCAACGCACCGAAGGTACTGCGCGAGATCAAGGAGTCGCACCAGATGGACTGGGTACGTGCCTGCAAGGAGGATGCCGACGACCGTGTGCCGAGCGCATCGGACTTCAGCGAAGCCGGCCCGTTCAATGAAATGGTGGTTATGGGTGTGCTTGCAGTCCGCCTGCAGAACCTGAACCGCGAGTTGCTCTGGGACGGCCCGAACATGCGTTTCACGAACATCCCCGATGACGCCACGATCAGTGCCGTCATCAAGGACGGGTTCCACATCAAGGACGGTCACCCGACCTTCGACAAGACCTGGACGGATCCGGTCAACGCACAGCAATTCGCACAGGAGCTCATCAAGCACACCTACCGCGACGGTTGGAAACTGCCCGACATGCCGCGTTAATCTACGGACAAGATTATCAATTCAAATTAAAACAACGGAAAGAATATGAAAAAAGTCATTTTATTCTCGACATGCATCGCAGCAGCCGCAACGATGGCGGCATGCGGCGGCCCGGGTGCCAAAGGCAAAGCGGACACGGCAGCGGCAGAAACCAAGGCCGTACCCGAATACACGGTCATCAACAATGCGACAATAGACCTCTCCGGCTTCCCGCAGGACAAGGACGGCTACTACGTGATCTTCGACGGCAAGACGTTCAACGGCTGGCGCGGCTATGGCAAAGACCACGTGCCCTCGAAATGGACGATCGACAACGGCGCGATCAAATTCAACGGTTCGGGCGGCGGTGAAGCCCAGGACGGCGACGGCGGCGACCTGATCTTCGCGCACAAGTTCAAGAACTTCGAGC